>Ga0214472_10001689_pt1 | contig 24266 bp, 23 predicted proteins | sample RVTome_6_FD_207662 | JGI IMG/M metagenome (GOLD analysis project Ga0214472, IMG submission 207662) | Soil microbial communities from uranium-contaminated site in the Upper Colorado River Basin, Wyoming, United States - RVT140D175 | ecosystem: Environmental > Terrestrial > Soil > Contaminated >...
GTAATACCGAGAACTTCATTGCGATGATTTATCTCATTGGGAGCCCGATTGAGGTGCTGCCGGGCAGCATCAAATCCACATGAAACGACGAAGAGCCCATTATTCTCATTGTGGTTACTTGCCCATTATTACCACTTGTTCCTCCTACAAATGCTGATCCGGTAGTGTTTCCAAACTGATTCGTTACTGGTCGAGGCCCAACAGCTCCATTGGGCACTGGATACACACTCCCCCCTGGAGTTACGATATAATTTGGAGAGTAACTTGAGAATCGTCCTGATGCGGCACCAGGCCCACAAAATCCGGCTATCTCAGAATTATTTAAATGCCTTCTTAACGCGTTGATATCTGTCTGATTATAACGTCCTAAGGGGCTGTTTGGTCTTGCCGTGGTATAGTTAAAGGTTGGGTCGTACCGTCTTACTTGATTTATCAAGAAGTTGACTTTAAAATTTGTAAACCCTTGAATAGGGGACACCATATTAGCTCGCCGTCTAGAAAAACCTTCGGCGTCCATATAGTTGACAGGGTCATTGTCAACGTAACTATAAGTATTTATTCCACCATTGAGCCCGATCGGATCGGATTCGATATACCGCCCCGTCACCGGGTCGTAATCCCTGAAGTAGTTGTAGTGTAGCCCAGTCTCGCTGTCGTAGGTCTGGCCCGGGAACCTCAGCGCTACGGTCGTGCCGCTGCCGTCCCGGTCCGGATCCTCGTTCGCCTCGCCCAGTCCGAACGCGTCCGAGTCCCAGCGCCAGACGATCTGCTGATTTTCGTCGGTGGCCAGTCGCGGGGTGTTGAGGTGATCCGGGTGCAGGTAGAGGATCCGTGGATCGCTGCCCGGCGCGGTGTCGATCTGGGCCAGGGGCATGCCGTCGAGCCAGATGTAGTCGGTTCTGTGCTGCAGGGTGCCGTCGCTAGCGTAGCGGCTCTGGCCCAGCAGCAGGCCGCCGGGGCCGTAGTGGTAGTGGATCTGTTCGCGGCCGGGCAGGGTCTTGCCGATGCGCTGGCCCAGGGCGTTGTAGCGGTACTGCGCGATGACGATGCCGCTGCGGCTGACCTCGGTCAGGCGACCGCGGACGTCGTAGCGGAAGTCGAGGCCGTCGCGGTTGAGCAGGTGGCCGGCGCCGTCGTAGTCGAGGCTGGTGCTGTCGAGCAGGATCAGGCGGTTGCTGTCGTCGGCGTAGATCAGGCTCTGTCGGTCTTCGGTGTCGCTGTCCGGTGCCTGGGTGCGGCGTTCGGTGCGGTTGCCGACCGGGTCGTAGGCGTAGGCCTTCAGGCCGTAGCCGCCCTGTTCCTCCACCAGCCGGTCCAGGTTGTCGTACCGGAACGCCTGGCTCAGGCTGGGCACGCCGGTATCGTCGAGCCGGGTCAGGTTGCCGGCCGGGTCGTAGCCGTAGTCGAGGCTGGTCAGGCCGGGGATCTGTTGTTGGGTGAGCTGGATATCCTGGTCGAAGCCGCGGCTCAGGCCGAGGCCGTTGCCCCAGGTGAGGCGGTTGAGCGGGCCGAACGGTTGGTAGGCGATATCGCGGGCGATGCTCTGGCTTTGACTGGCGCCGCTTCTGTCACTGTACTCCAGGTCGACCTGGGTGACCTGGCCGAGGCCGTTGCGGCGGTAGTGAACGGCGATGCCGTCGGGGTAGTCGATCGCGGTCAGGCGGTCGCTGAGGTCGTAGGCGTAGCCGGTGGTGTAGGTGTGGGTGCCGCCGGCCGGCGGTTGTTGTTGGCTGTCGCTCAGGCGGTTGCCGCGGTCGTCGTAGCGGTAGCGGAGCCGGCTGCCGTCGATGCCGTCGATGCCGGTGAGGCGGCCGATGCCGGCGTTGTAACCGGCGCTGTCGCTGCCGGCTGCGTCGTACCGGTAGCCGAGGTCGCGGCTGGGGTCGCCGGGGTAGTGGGTGCTGAGCAACCGGTTGAGGGCATCGTAGCTATATTCGGTGACCTCGCCGCGGCCGTCGGTGCGCCGGGTCAGGTTGCCGGCTTCGTCGTAGCGGTAGGCGGTGGTGCCGGTGTCGGGGCTGATGCGCTGGATCACCCGGCCCAGGCCGTCGTAGACGTAGCGGGTCTCGAGGCCGCGGGGGTCGGTGACGGAGACCAGGTGGTCGAGGCTGTCGTAGCCGAGCCGGGTGACCTGCTGCAGCGGGTCGGTCAGGGTGACCAGGCGGTCGAGGGCATCGAAGCCGTGTTGGGTCAGGTTGTAGCGCGGGTCGGTGTCGCTGTCGAGGTTGGAGTTGGCGTCGTAGTGTAGGCGCCGGGTCTGGCCGCCGGCGCCGACGGCCCGGATCAGCCGACCGAGTTCGTCGTAGACGGACTGTTGCTGGTAGACGATGCCGCCGCCGTTGCCGTAGATGGTTTCGCTGACGACGTTGCCCATGGCGTCGTGGCGGTATTCGATCCGCTCGCCGAGACTGTTGCCGACCGCGGTGAGGCGGCGGGCGCCGTCGTATTCGTAGGCGATGCGGTTGCCGTCGGGCGGGGTGACGGCGATCAGCAGGCCGACGGCGTCGTATTCGTAGGTGGTGGTGATGTCGCCGTCGCGGCTGTTGACGGTACTGGCGGTGAGCCAACCGCGGCGGTTGTAGGTCAGGTCGGTGCGCACGCCGTTGGGGTCGATGACGACGCCGGGATCGCCCCAGAGGGTGTGACCGGCCAGTTGCACCTGGTGGCCGAGGGCGTTGGTGATGCGGATCAGGTGGCCGTTGTCGTCGTACTCGAACCGGGTGAGGTCGGCGACATCGGTGCGCGGGCCGTCACTGGCGGTGACCCGGCCCTTGCTGTCGTAGCTGTAGTGCCACTCGGCGGTCAGGGCCTGGGCGGTATCGGCGACCAGGCCGGTGAGGATCAGTAGCAGGAAGTAGAGGGTATGACGTACCCCGGTACTTGATGTATTCATGTATCGCGTCCATGCATGGGTCTATATGCGCCCGCGGATACCGTCGAGGGCGGGAATTCAATATGTCTCCGATTCTATGCATTTGCGTTGTGGATGCCAAGGGCTCTATCTGGCGGCGGATCAACAGCGGAGGAAGTCGCCGGCCCTGTGTATCATCCTGTTGTGCTCTTATGCCACCGGCATAAGGGCGGGTAGGGGGGCGAAAACGTCTTATTCCCGGAATTGCCCGGGATCCAGATGACGTGTCAGTTCCATGGCGTCGTGCAGCACCCGGCCTACGACGACGCACTCACCTTCCGGCCGGTAGATCAGGAAGTGCCTGGGCTGTCGTACGATGCCGGTGTTTGTACGTGCGCGTTCTCTACTCAATCCCAGGTGCCAGGAGCGAACGTTGTCGCCCAACTCGGGGCGTTCGAGGCTGCCGGGCCGGTTCGGTTGGTCGGCAATGTCGCGCAATGCCGTGACGATGAGGGTTTCGTAGCGCTGCCTAGCCGCTCCCCCGAAATGTTCATGGGTCCAAGCCAGGATGTCGATGATGTCCGCTTGTGCTGTGGCGGATAACCGGTAGTGCACCATCAACCCGCCGTTTGTGCTCGGGCGGCGGCAGTCAGCCCCAATTGACCGATGAAATCTTCAAGCTGGTCATCGGCCACATCGGCGTAACGGCCGGCGGCGACATCGCTCCAACCCTGGCTGGCCGCCTCCTTCAGCGCCTGGAGTTTGACCGCTTCCAGGCGTTCCCGTTGTTCGATCAGGCGCAGGCCTTCACGCAGTACCTCACTTGCGTTTTGGTAACGCCCTGATTTGACAAGAGTTTCTACAAAATCTTGTTGATGATCGCTGAGGACTACGTTACGTGTTGGCATGGGGCCGGCTCCTGTCATGACTGCGCCCCCAGTATAGTGTGATTGGCATATTATGCCAACGAGTCCCCTTTTTGCTTGGGGTTGGTAGCGTAAGGCAGTCCAGGGAAAGTACCGCACCTCCAAGTCTCTGATCTCACCCAAGGAGAGATCCGTGCTTGACGGTGCCGGCGTATACTCACGGCAGAATTATAAGAGGGTATGGGGACTATGACAGAGAGTGGTATTCCACGCATTATCGGCCACCGCGGGGTGCGCACGTTGGCGCCGGAGAATTCGCTGAGCGGGGTGCGTGCGGCAGCCCAATGGGGGCTGCGTTGGGTGGAGCTGGATGTCACCCTGCTCGGCGACGGCACGCCGGTGATCCACCACGACGACGATCTGGCCCGGTTGTGCGGCAGGCCGGTATCGCTGCGCGATCTGAGCGTCGCCGACCTGCCGCGGATCGATATCGGCAGCCACTACCCCTATTCGTCCCCCGAACCCCTGCCGACCCTGGCCGAGATGCTGGAGCTGCTCGACGAGCTGGGCATGGGGCTGAATCTGGAGGTGAAGGAGTATGGCCTGGATCCGCGCTACGTGATCCAGCAGATCGTGCCGGTGATCGAACGCTTCGATCCCGAGCGGCTGATCCTGTCCAGCTTCAGCAGCGAGCAGTTGCGCCAGTGTCAGTTGTTGCTGCCGGAGCTGCGCCGCGGCCTCCTGACCGCGCGCCTGCCGCCGGACTGGCCGCTGCTGCTGGAGAACCTGGGAATATTCAGCGTGCACTACCGCTGGCGGGCGTTGAAGGACAGGGAGCTGGCGCTGCTTACGGCGACCGGCCGGCCGGTGATCTGCTGGACGGTCAACAACCGGGCGGCGGGGGAGCGACTGCTGAAGAAGGGGGTGACGGCGATCATCACCGACGACCCGCGGCCTTTTGCGCAGTTTCTTGGCTGACTCAACCCGGCCCCGTCAGCAGATGCGGATCCAGCATCTGCTCCAGCTCCTCTCGGCTCAGTTCGGTTTCCTGCTCCACCACATCGATGATCGGTCGGCCCTCGGCGTAGGCCTGCTTGGCCAGCGCGGCGGCCTTTTCGTAGCCGATCACCCGGTTCAGTGCGGTGACCAGGATCGGGTTGCGCGACAGCGCCTGTTCGATGCGCTCCTCGCGCACGGTAAACGTGTCGATCGCCTTGTCGGCCAGGGCTCTTGCGGCGTTGGCCAGCAGCGACAGGCTGTCGAGCAGGTTGTAGGCGATCACCGGCAGCATCACGTTGAGCTGGAAGTTGGAGCGCTGGGCGCTGAGCGCCACCGTGGTGTCGTTGCCGCACACCTGCATGCAGGTCATCAGCACCGCCTCCGGGATCACCGGGTTGACCTTGCCGGGCATGATCGACGAGCCGGGCTGCAGCGCCTGCAGCTCGATCTCGCCGATGCCGGCCAGCGGGCCTGAGTTCATCCAGCGCAGGTCGTCGGCGATCTTGATCAGCGTGGTGGCGGCGGTGCGCATGGCGGCGGACAGCTCCAGTGCGGTGTCCTGGCTCGACAGCGCGGTGAAGTAGCTCTTTGCCGGTATCAGCGTCATCCCCACCTGGGTGCTGAGGTGGCGGCAGAACAGCCGCGCGAACGCCACCGGTGCGTTGATGCCGGTGCCGACCGCGGTACCGCCCTGGGCCAGTTGCGTCAGCCGGGGCGTGGTCTGGTCCAGGCGCTCGATCGAGGCGGCGAGTTGGTGGTGCCAGCCGGTCAGTTCCTGTTCCATCGTGAGCGGCATCGCGTCCATCAGGTGGGTGCGCCCGGTCTTGACCACGTCGTGCAGCGTCGAGGCCTTGCGCCGGATACGGTCGTCCAGATGGCGCAGCGCCGGCAGCAGCCTCAGGTGCAGCTCGTTCAGCGCGCTCAGGTGCAGCGTGGTGGGGATCACGTCGTTGGAGCTCTGGCTCATATTGATCTGATCGTTCGGATGCAGCTTCAGTCCGGCATCGCGCTCGACCAGGTGGGCGAGCACCTCGTTCATGTTCATGTTGGTGCTGGTGCCGGAGCCGGTCTGGAACAGGTCCACCGGAAACTGCTCGTAGAACTCGCCGTCGATGATCCGTTTCGCCGCGGCGGCGATCGCCTTGGCGGCGTCCTGATCGAGCAGCCCCAGTTCGGCGTTGGTCTTGGCGCAGGCGGTCTTGATCTGGGCCAGCGCCTGAATGAACGCCGGTTGCAGGCGGCGCTCGCTGATGCGGAAGTTGTCGACGGCGCGCTGGGTCTGGGCGCCGTAGAGCGCCTCGGCCGGTACGTCGACCGGGCCGAGGCTGTCGTGTTCGGTGCGTTTCATGCTCTCACCTATTCAGTCCCCGCTATTCATTCCCTGCTATTCGGGTGCCGTGACCGCCTGGTGCTCGATATGGGGCTTCAGGCCCAGCCGTTCACGTATACCTTCCAGTATGGTCAACATCGACGGAACCACAACCAGGATCAGCAGGGTGCCGTAGGCCAGGCCGAACACGATGGAGGTGGCCATCGGGATCAGGAACTGCGCCTGCAGCGAGGTCTCGAACAGGATCGGGGTCAGCCCGCCGATGGTGGTCAGCGAGGTCAGCAAGACGGCGCGCAGTCTCTGACAGGCGGCCTCGACCACGGCGTCGTGCACGTTCATGCCCTGAAGGCGCAGCTGTTTATAGAAGGTGATCAGCACGATGGAGTCGTTGATGACGATGCCGGAGAGGCCGAACAGGCCGAACAGCGACAGCACCGTCAGCGTCTGTCCGGTGACGAAGTGGCCGAGCAGGGCGCCGGTGATGCCGAGCGGGATCGCCAGCATCACCGCCAGCGGCCAGCTGTAGGAGGCGAACACCCAGGCCAGGATGATGTAGATCAGCGCCAGCGCGATGATCAGGCCCAGCTTCATGTCGGCCAGGGTCTCGCGCTGGTCGCGGTTCTTGCCTTCGAAGCTTGCCGCCACGCCGTAGCGGGCGCCGAGGGCGGGGATCACCTCCCGCTGCAGCGCGGCGATCACCTCGTTGGCGTTGGTCAGGTTCTCGTTCAGGTCGGCGGAGACGTTGATCGCCAGTTCGCCGTCGATCCGCTGCAGCAGGTCGAACCCCTGGCGGGCCTGGAACTCGACCACGTTGGTCACCGGCGTCACGCTGCCGTCGGAGAGCACGATCGGCAGCTGCTCCAGCGTACTCATGCGGTTGCGCTCGTGCTCGGGCAGGATCACCCGCACCTTGATCTGGTCATGTCCCTGGTAGAAGGACTGTACCTCGACGCCGTCGAATGCCGCGCGCAACTGGCGCCCCACCTGCTCCAGGCTGAGGCCCGCGGCGTCGCCGGCCGGGGTCAGGCTGTAGATCAGCTGCGAGGTGCCGAACGGCAGGTCGTCGTCGACGTTGGACAGGCCGCTGTAGCCCTTCAGGTCACGCTGCAACTGCAGCGACGCCGCTTTCAGCGCGCTCAGGTCGTTGCCGGTCAGCTTGACCTCGATCGGCTTGCCGGGCGGGCCGCCCTGGGAGACGTCGATGGAGAAGCGCTCGATGCCGGCGGGCATCCCGATCCGCTCCCGCCACTGGCGGATGAACGCCGAGGTGCTCATGCCGCGTTGGTCGGCGGGGTAGAGCTCCACCGACAGCACGCCGAACTCGTCGCCGCTTGAGTTGCTCGCGCCGGTGCGGCTGAACATCGCCGTGCGCAGCCGCGCCAGGCTCATCTTCACCTGACCGCCGCCCAGTTCGCGGTCGGTCTCGTACAGGGCCGCGCCGATCTGGTCGATGAAACGTTTGACGGTGTCGGCATCGGTGCCGGCGGCGAACTGGACGCTGGCGTCCAGGGTGTCCTGCTCCACCGCCGGGAAGAAGGTGAACTTCATCCGCCCGCCGGCGATCAGGCCGACGCTGACGATCAGCAGCCCCAGCGCCAGCGCCAGCACCGTCCAGCGCAGGTGGATCGCGCGTTCGACAAAGGGGCGGAAGAGGCGGTCGCGGAAGTGGTCGAAGCCGCCGTCCAGGCGTCGGCGCAACCGGCTCGGATGGACCGCGTCGGTCTTGCGCAGGGAGTGGAACAGGTGGCCGGGCAGGACCAGGAAGCACTCCACCAGCGAGGCGAGGATGACGCAGATCACCACGGTGGGGATGTCGGCCATGATGTTGCCGATGATGCCGCCGATCAGCAGCAGCGGCAGGAAGGCGGCGATGGTGGTCAGCGACGACGCGATCACCGGTGCCTTCATGCGCAGGGCGCCGCCGATCGCCGCGTGGCGCGAGGCCTCGCCCATCTGCGCGTGGGTCAGGGTGTCCTCCCCGACCACGATGGCGTCGTCGACGATGATCCCCAGCGCCATGATCAGGCCGAACAGCGAGATCATGTTGATGGTGCCGCCGATGGCGTAGAGCACCGCCAGCGTGGCCATGAACGATACCGGGATGCCGACCGTGACCCAGAGCGCCACCCGGCCGTTGAGGAACAGGAACAGCACCGCGACCACCAGGACCAGGCCGCCGAGGCCGTTCTTCAGCAGCAGCTCGATACGGTCCTGGATCAGTTGCCAGCGCTCCTGATAGGGGATCAGTTGCAGGCCGACCGGCAGGCGGGGGCGGGCTTCTTCCAGCCAGCGGTGGAAGAGGGCGGCGCCGACCAGACTGTCGTCGTTCTCGGTACGCTTGAGCTCGAGCAGGATCGCCGGTTGCCCCTGGTAGCTGAGCAGCACCTGATCGTCGGCGTCGCGACGCTCGATCAGTGCGATATCGCCCAGACGCAGCAGTTGGCCGTCGCCGGATGCCAGCAGCGGCAACTGCTCGAACCCCTGAACGTCACGCTGCTGACCCAGGCTGCGCAACTGGCGCGCGCCTTCGCCCTGGGCCGCGGTGCCGGCGGGCAGGTCGACGCTGCGCTGCTGGATATTGGCCACCACCTGGTTGAAGGTCATGCCCAGCTGCGACAGCTGTTGCGGCGAGAGCTGGATCGCCAATTCCTGCTCCGGCATGCCGACAAAATCGATCTTGCGGATACCCTGTTTCAGCAGCTCCTGCTCGAACCGGCGCGCCACGACACGCAGCTCCTCCAACGTGGCGCGGTCGCTGGTCAGGATCAGGTCGGCGATCCCTTCATAGCGGGTGACCCGCTGCACCAGCGGCTCGTCGGCGTCGTCGGGCAGTTCGCCGCGCACCGAATCCACCTTCTGCTTGGCCTCCGACAGGGCGTAGTCGACGTCGCTGTCTTCGGTCAGTTCGATACGCACCGAGGCGGAGCCGTCGCGGGCGGTGGAGGTGATCTGCTTGATGCCGTCCAGCGAGCGCAGCTCCTCCTCCAGCGGCAGCAGGATCGAGCGCTCCACATCCTCGGCGGTGGAGCCGCGCCAGGTCACCTGTACGGTGAGTACATCCAGCTCGAAGCTGGGGAAAAACTGTACGTTGAGCTTTTTCAGGCCATAGAAACCGCCGAGCAGCATCAGCACCATCAGCAGATTGGCGGCGACCCGGTGGGTGGTGAAGAGTGTGATCATCCCGCTCAGGGGGCCGCTGTCCCGCTGCTGCATGGCTTACTCCTTGGCCTCCGTGATGTCGACCAGCAGTCCGGCGATGGCGTTGGGCAACTGGGTGGTGATCACCTGCTGGCCCGCTTGCAGTACCTCGCTGCGTACCAGCACGCGGGAGTCCCCCTCGGTCGTGGTCAACTGGCCGACCCGCTCGACGCTGACCGGGTCGAGCCTGGAGTCGACGATGCGGTAGACGCGGTCGGTGCCGTAGAGCGCGGTGGGCGGCAGTGCCACCAGCGCGTCCTGAGGCGGCAACTGCAACTGCAGGCGCAGCGAGCGGCCGGGCTCGGGGGCGAAGGGGGGATCGACCAGGCGGAACAGGGCGTCGACGCCCGCCTTGCCGCTGCCGACGGTGGCGCTGAGGCGGTCCAGTTCGAGTTCGAGCGGCAGGCCGTCCAGGGTGGCGGTCGCCTGGATCTTGCCGCCGCCCTGCAGCGCCGGGCGCAGCCCGCTCAGCAGCCGCTCCGGCACCTGGGCACGCACCTCCAACCGCTCGAGGCCATAGAGGTCGATCAGCGCATCGCCTGCGCGCACGCGGTCGCCCCGGGCGACATTGACCGCGGCGATGCGGGCGGCGTAGGGGGCACGGATCTCGGTACGCTCCAGATCGAGCTTCAGCCCCTCGAGCAGGGCTTCGATCTGCCGGTGTTCGGCGTCGAGCTGCGCCAGGCGGTTGGGGTGGTCGGCTATCGCCTCGCGCAGCGCGTTCAGGTTCAGCCGCTGCTGCTGCAGCGCGGTACGGGCGCCGTCGATCTGTTGTCGGCTGGCCATCTTGCGTTCGGCCAGGTTCTCGTAGCGGGTCAGGTCCTGCTCCTTCAGCGCGACCAACTCCTGCTGCAGCTTCAGGTCCTCGCCGTCGGCGCGATGGCGTATCCGCTCGGCGTCGATCCGGGCGGCGACGCCGGCCAGTTGCGCCTGTTGCCGGCGGATCTCGATCTCCACATCGCGACTGTCCAGCCGGGCCAGCAGTTGACCGGCGGCTACCGTCTCGCCCTCCAGCGCCTGCAACTCGACCAGGTCGGCCTCCAGCGCCGCGCTCAGGGTGGCCATCTTCTGTGTTTCGACGGCGCCGTAGAGCTCCACTTCGGGTTGCAGTCGGGCCGGAGCGATGGTCTCGACATGCACACTCCAGCTGCGCTCGGTAATCGGCTGTGCCGGTGCCTGCGGCCGCGTTGCCTGCAGTGTGCGGAACATCGTCAGTGCCAGTAGCAGGATCAACAGCGGCAACAGCCACTTCAGATGACGGAGGGTGAAGCGTTTGACAGACATTTTTACTCCCTGGCGGGATATCCGGATCTAAGAGCCTGTTTACGATCCGTCGCAGCAGGCAAGAGATCGTAAACAGGCTCTAAGGTCTATATTAGAAACTTCTATACTTGCTTGGATTCTAACGGTCCGGCACGGCGGATGTCGCCAAATTTGCAAAGCTTTACAAAACCGTCAACAGAGCGGTGGTGAATAAAAAGGGGGTGTGTATGCGTCGAGGCGATATAGTGGTATTGGATTCCCGCGGTTTTCACCGTCTGCGCTATCAGGAGTGGGGCAGCGCCGACAACGAGAGGGTGCTGGTCTGCGTTCATGGCCTGGCGCGCAACAGTCGCGATTTCGACGAGCTGGCGCTGGCGCTCAGCCGTGACTATCGGGTGATCTGTCCCGACCTGCCCGGGCGCGGCGAGAGCGAGTGGCTGGACAATCCCGAGGACTACGCCCTGCCGCAGTATCTGCAGGATATGGTGGCGTTGATCGCCCGTCTGGGCGTCAGGTCGGTGGACTGGGTCGGCACCTCCCTCGGCGGCCTGATCGGCACCTGCCTGGCGGCGCAGAAGGGCACGCCGATCCGACGGCTGGTGCTGAACGACATCGGCCCCTTTGTGCCCCAGGCTGCGTTGGCGCGGATCAGCGACTACCTGGGCGATCACCGCTTCGACTCCGAGGCGGAGCTGGAGGGCTGGCTGCGCCGGACCTACACCGCGCTGGCCGGACTGAACGATCGCCAGTGGCAGCACCTGGTGGCGCACGGCAAGCGGCAGTGTGAAAATGACCGGCTGGGGCTGCACTATGACCCTGCAATTGCGCATAATGCCCGCAAGAGCGCGGAGTCGGATCTCGATATCTGGCCGCTCTGGCAGCAGGTACGCTGTCCGCAACTGCTGCTGCACGGCGAGACCTCCGACGTGCTGCCGGCCGATGTGGTCAAGCGCATGTGCGACGAGAACTCCGCAATGACGGTCCATACGCTGGCGGGCCTAGGTCACGCCCCGTCGCTGATGGAAAGTGACCAGATCGCCCTGGTGGTGGACTGGCTTAGACAGACCCGATAACTGCCGAACAGGAGCCCTATGAGCCTGCTGACCCGTTGGCCCCGTGAACACCTGTCTCTCACCGAAGCCGAGCGCCGCAGGGCGGTGCAGGCGGTGGAGCAGGCCTTTGCCTCCACGCTGGAATCGCTGCAGGTCGATATCGGTCTCAAGGAGCTGTTCGAGCAGATCTACGTCCCTCTGGCCGCCTGGCTGGTGGAGCGGCAGCGGGGGCGGAGCCGACCGCTGGTGGTCGGCATCAACGGTGCTCAGGGGGCGGGCAAGTCCACCCTGTTCAACCTGCTCGAGGTGATCCTGGAGGAGGGGTTCGGGCTGCGGGTGGTCGGTTTCTCCATCGACGACCTGTACAAGACCCGGGCCGAGCGCGAGCACCTGGCGCGGGAGGTCCATCCGTTGCTGAAGACCCGCGGCGTGCCCGGCACCCACGATGTCGAACTCGGGATCGAACTGCTCGATTCGCTGATCGAGGCAGGCCCCGACACGCTGACCAAGATCCCCGTCTTCGACAAGTCGATCGACGATCGCTGTCCGCCGACGGTGTGGCAGGAGTGGGTCGGGCCGGTGGATGTGATCGTGTTCGAGGGCTGGTGTGTCGGCGCCCTGCCGCAGAGCGACGAGGCGCTGCAGATACCGGTCAATGCGCTGGAGACGGAGGAGGACGCGGCGGGAGTCTGGCGGCGTCATGTCAACGCGCAACTGGCCGGACCGTACCGGGCGCTGTTCAGCCGCCTCGATCTGCTGTTGATGCTGAAGGTGCCGAGCATGCAGGCGGTCTACGAATGGCGTGCGCTGCAGGAGCAGAAGCTGGCCGAGCGGGTGCAGTATATCTACGACACCCAGCAGCCGACCGCGCATCTGCGGATCATGAACCCGGACGAGATCAAGCGCTTCATCGCCCATTACGAGCGGCTGACGCGGGCGATGCTGGAAGAGCTGCCGGAGCGGGCCGATGTCTGCCTGCACCTGAACGAAAACCACAAGATCCGCGAGATCGCGATCAACCCGCTGCGTTGGCCACCCCACGCCGTGCGGGGCTGAAGCCTCAGATCGGCAGCAGGGTCGTGGAGGCGAAGCCGACTACCACGTTGGAGATCGTGCGGTTGGTCTTGTTCGCCACGATCTTCGCCATCAAATCCTGATGGGCGATCAGCTTGCCGAATATCCGTTCGAAGCTGAGGTTGGATACCCCCGTCTCCGAGACCCCGTTGGTGAGCAGGAACAGCCTCCCCTCGGGCGTGCGCAGGTTGTTCAGACGCCAGGCCACCGCCTCCAGGTTGCGCGCGCTGTTGTACAGCTTCTGCTGGTCGATCTCGTCGAGCAGAAAAAACTCGTTCCGATAGCTGTAGGAGGCGTGCAGCATCCCGCTGATGCCGATCATCAAGGCGAATACCCGATCCCCCTTGAACTCCGGGTCGAACACCAGCGGCATCGCGTCGGTGCCGTAGCGCGATCCCAGCTCGGGATGGTTGATCTGCCGAGGCGAATCCAGCAACTGATGCAGGCGCCGGTTCAGCGTCATCCCCGCCGGCGCCTTTTTCAACTCGCGCGGATTGCGCTTGTACAGCTTGATGGCCAACTCGCGGACCAGCGCGTTGACCGCCAGGATATTCTCGTCGGCGACCATGTCGATATCGGACTTGGCCAGGTCCTTGAGCCGGAACGGACGGGCGGGTTCAGTGGCGGCACAGCCCTGAAGCAGCACCACCAGGACCAGCACTGGAATCAGAAGTAATGGCAGCGGGCGGCTCATGGTGTCGTTTCCCTGTTGGCGGTCTGGCTCATCGGTTGCTCCGTCTCGGGTTCGTCGTGCAGCACGAATACCGCACGTTCGCTGACGCCGGGCGCATCCAGGTCGTCGGTGGTAAAGGATACGCCGCCGCCGACCAGGGTCTCCAGGCTGGCGACATTCAGCTTCACGCCGCTGAACAGGCCGCCGTCCGCCTTGACTCCGCTGTGGTTGAAGAACCGGCTGGAGCGCCGTACCAGCGTCGCGTGGGACGGCTGGATATGGGCGTAGACCAGTACGCCGTCGCCCCGCAGATTGATCTCGTAGCCGGTCACCCGACCCACCGGCACCTCGCGGTAGAGCACCGGGCTGCCGATCGCGATCGAGCCCAGCCGTTCGGCGTGCAGTTCGACGGTCAGTCCCGGTTGCGGCCGATAGGCGGGCGCGCGGCGCAGGGCGATGAAGGTATCGCTGGGCTTGCCCTCGCCGGGCAGAACCTCGACATGGTTGCCGAACAGCAGGTTGGAGGGGTTCTCGATACCGCTCAGGCGGACCGTCGCTTCGCTGATCCAGAAGCGGGCGCCGTCGCGGGCGAGGAATTCGGCCTCGCGGAACAGGCTGGCCTGGGCGATCCGACCGCCGGCCTGGTTGGCGATGGCGATACTGTCGATGCGTCCCACCTGGGTACCGCGATAGCGGATCGGCGCGCCGACGGCGAGTTCGGTTCCGGGCGCGAAGTGGATCCGGATCCGGTGCACCTGCTCTCGACTCGCCTGCTCGCCGGGATAGAGACGGAAGCGGCTCGCCTTGGTAGCCGGCTGACCGCCGGCGTCGGTTTCGAAGGCGATGCCGCCCTTGACCAGTTGGCTCAGCGAACCGCTCTGGATCTCGACCCCCTCGCGCAGGTTGGCCTTGGCGCTTATCCCGGAGGCGATCCAGAAGCGGCTGGCGCTGGTGACGAGATGGCGGTAGGGGGCGCGGATCGAGAGCCGGATGTCGACCCGGCGGGCATCCTCGGTCAACTGGTAGTGGCGTACCTCGCCGACCTCGATTCCGCGATAGAGCACCGGCACGCCGACGGCGATGGCACCGCGCTCCTCGGCCAACAGGCGGACGCCAAGCTCGTTGTCGGTATCGGCCAGCAGCCGGCCGTTGTCGGTGGCACTGTCGAAGTCTTCATGGAGGGTGAAACCGGGTTCCGCGTCCTTGAGCGGCCCCGCCTTGCCGCGCGGGTTGAACAGGCTGATGCCGCCGCTCAGCAGTGTCTGTACGCTGCCGGTGCGGAGGGAGAGACCCGCGTCGACGCTGGCCTTGAACTGCAGTCCGCTGCTGTTCCAGAAGCGGCTGCGCTCGCCGACCAGGTGGCGGTAGCGCTCCTTGACCACGGCATGGATCAGCACGCTGTCGCCCTCGGGATTCAGCTCATAGCCGGTGACCTCGCCGATCGGCAGTTGCCGGTAGAGCAGCGGCGAGCCGCGGCTGATCGAGCCCAAGGATTCCGCCGTCAGGCGGATCGGCAGCCCCTCGCTGACCGGCGGGCGTGCCGGTGGTTCGTCGAGCGCATGAAAGCTGAACGTCTCGGCGCCCTGGCCGGGGGCCAGTTCGATATGCTGCCCGCTGAGCAGGCGCTGCAGATTGAAATCGGCCGAGGGCAGGCCTGGCGTTGCCAGCCAGAAGCGGGTCCCTGCGCGCAGCATGTTGCGGGCGCGGGGGTCGATCAGCAGGTCGGCATGCAACTCGCCGAAATCCTCGGTCAGCGTCAACTCCCGTACCCGTCCGACCTTGACTCCCTGGCTCAGCACCTCGGTGCCGACGCCGAGACGGGTGTCGCCGGGAAACACCAGCTGTACCGGTATGCCATCCTCGGCGGCCTCGTAATCGGCAAACAGCGGAAACTGGTCGCCGTCTTCGGCGGCGGGGTTGTCCTGCGGCTCGGGGGTGTAGAAGTGCACGCCGCCGGCGATGATCTGCACCAGCGAACCGATACGAACGTCGATCTCCGGCAGCTTGCCCTTGATCTCGAGGCTGCCGGCGCTCCAGAACCGGGAGTGCTTGCGCACCAGGTGGGCATACTGAGGTTCGATGAACAGGTCGACCAGGATCTGGTCGCTGTTGTCGCTCAGGCGGTAGTCCAGTACCTGGCCGACGTCGATATCGCGGTAGTAGATCGGCGAGCCGCGGTGGATCGAGGCCAGGGTATCGGCATACAGGGTGAGGTAGAGCCCGTCGCGATCCCGGGTCGCCGGCGGCGGCTCGTCGGCGGCGACAAAACGCTGGGCTGCTTCCCCTTCGCCGGGACGTACGCCGATATAGTGGCCGGAGACCAGGGTTTCCAGCCCGCGCACCCCGGACAGCGAGATCTGCGGCTTCACCAGCCAGAACAGCGTACCCTCGCGCAGCAATGCCTCGGCGTTGGCGCTGATCTCGATCTCGGCGGTGACCGTCTGCAGATCCTCGTTCAGCTTCAGCGAACGTACGGTGCCGCTGGGCAGGCCGCGATAGATGACGCGGGTCTTGTTCGGTTCCAGCCCCTCGGCGGAACTGAACACCACCTCGATCATGACGCCCGCCTGCGAGTAGCTCTTGTACACCAGCCAGCCCGCGATCAGAGCGGCCAGCAGCGGCAGTATCCACACGGCGGAGGGGCCGCGGTGGCGCCTGACCAGCGGTCTGACCGGTTCCGACGGCGGGTGCTCAGGTTTCGGATCCAATGCTTGCCTCCTGCAGGTGACGGTCCCAAATCAAACGAGTATCCAGCGAATTGGCCGCCAGCATGGTGAACACCACGACACCGGCAAACGCCAGGGCGCCGGCCTGGCCGACGATGTAGGCGAGGTTACCGAACTGTACCAGCGCCACCAGTATGCCGACGACGAAAATATCCAGCATCGACCAGCGGCCGATCCAGTGCACGATGCGGAACATTATCATCTTCTGCTGCAGATTGGTGGTCCAGCCGCATTGAATCGTCAGCATAAGAGAGACGAGTCCGAGGATCTTGCCTACCGGGATCAGGATGCTGGCCGCCAGCACCACCAGCGCGATGCCCCAGAGGCCGTGTTTGGTCAACTCGATGACGCCGCCGAGAATCGTCGAGGCTTCGGCCTGGTTGCTCAACATCGCCACCCGCATGATCGGCAGCAGGTTGGCCGGCAGCATCAGCAGCGCCGCGGTCGCCAGCAGTGCCCAGGTGCGGGACAGTGAATGCGGGGTCCGGCTGTGCAAGCGGTTGCCGCAGCGCGGGCAGTGCTGTCCCTCCAGCGCCAGGGGCCAGAGCGCCGAGCAGTCGTGACACCGCATCAGCCCCTGTGCCAGTGCGCTGTGCTGCCAGCTATACATGCTCCTCCTCCGCTGCCTGAAGGTCCGAGATCTGATGCCAGAACAGGTCGGGATCGAGCTGCGACGAACTCAGCGTGGTGACGGCGATCAGCGCCGCCAGGCTGTACAGACCAGGTCCGGGATGGACAACGGCGATATCCACCAGCTTGACCACCGATACCAGTACCGCGATCAGGTACACCTCCAGCATGCCCCACTGGTCCAGGTGCTGATAGCTGCGCATCGCCTGCGGCAGCAGCGGCCAGCGGGCACGCAGATGCAGGGCAGCGGCGAGGTAGGTCAGCAGCAACAGCTTGCACAGGGGGACCAGAATGGCGAACAGCAGGATCGCCAGCGCGACCAGGCCGAGGCCGTCCCGGTACAGCGCCATGGCGCTGGAGAAAATGGTCTGTTCCTGTTGTCGCCCCAGCACCTCCAGCGTCAGCACCGGGAACAGATTGGCCGGCAGCAACAGGATCAATCCGGCCAGCGCCAGTGCCAGCGAGCGTTCGGCGCTGTTGGGGTGGCTGGAGATCAACCGCGATCCGCAGCGCGGGCAGTGCAGCACCTGGTCGCCGTGCAGTTGCGGACGCTGCATCAGCAGATCGCACTCATGGCAGGCGAGGCGCGTATCGGGGGTTGTCGCTGTCATATCACCTATTCCGCTCTGTGCCGTTGTATCGTCAACGAGAAATGGTCGCCGAACTGATCAGGCGCAGAACACATCCTTTCAGATCGTATATAGTGGTGCCCTTGAAGTGTCACACAGGAGAGCACAATGGCAAATCAGAATAGCGATGTTAGCGCACTGCGGCGCGAATATGTGGCCGGCGGCCTGCACAAGGCGGACCTGAGCCCGGATCCGTTCGGGCAGTTCCAGCGCTGGTTCGAGCAGGCGTTGCAGGCGCATCCCGACGATGCCAGCTCCATGACACTCGCCACCGCCGATGCAGAGGGGCGCCCCGCCGCGCGCATCGTGCTGCTCAAGCAGTTCGACCGCCACGGCTTCTGTTGGTTTACCGATTTCCGCAGCGAGAAGGGGCAGCACCTGGCGCAGAACCCCTACGCCGAGTTGCTGTTCTACTGGTACGGACTGGAGCGCCAGGTACGGATCCGTGGCCCGGTCGAGCAGCTCGACTACAGCTTTGCCGAACACTACTTCAACGAGCGTCCGCTGGGCAGCCGCATCAGCGCGGCCGTTTCCCAGCAAAGCGCGCCGGTGGACAGCCGCAGCACGCTGGAAAGCGCGGTGGCGCAGATGAGAGCGGAACATCCCGATGGTAAGATCCCCTGCCCGGACACCTGGGGCGGATATCGCTTGATCCCCGAACGTTTCGAGTTCTGGCAGGGGCGCGAAAATCGTCTGCACGATCGCTTCGGTTACCGACTGCACGAGGGGCAGTGGCAGATCGACCGTCTGCAACCCTGACCCCTTTTCCCGATTGCTGAAGTTGAGACAGGAGTTGAGACAGATGAAGATCACCCGCGATAGCGCCGTACATTTCCGCTACACCCTGGCTCCGCTGGGCGAGCCGCCGGCGGCGCCCGGCAGCGACGAGCCGTTGTTGAGCTACCTGCACGGCCACCGACAGATCATCCCCGGCCTCGAGCAGGCACTGGAGGGGCGGGAGGCCGGTGAGTGCTTCGAGGTGGAGCTGACGCCGGCACAGGCCTACGGCGAACGCGATGAGAGCAAGGTGGAAAAGGTCGAGCGCGAAGCCTTCGCAGGAATGAAGGAGCTTCGCGCTGGACTGTTGGTGCAGATCAACGATGAATCGGGCAAGCCCGCCCTGGCGCGCGTGATCAGCCTCGACAACCGCGAGGTCGAACTGGATCTGAACCACCCCTACGCCGGTATGACCCTGGCCTTCAGCGTCGAAGTGGTCGCCGTGCGTGAAGCCACGGCACAGGAACTGGCCGAGGGTCGGGTGGCGGAGTGACCTCTGCCGCTCGACGCGATACACCCTTCGCTGCCGCCGTACGTCCCCCGTCTTGACCGAACTCCCTGAGCGCCCCGCCCCATGTTCGAGCGGTGGGGCTCAGGATACCTTCTCGCGCCACTTCAGATCGCCGATCTGAACATTCAACCATTCAAATCCGATCCGTTTCGCCACCGCCGCGGCGCCATCGAGACTTTTGAACTCACGTTCATCTTTTGAACGCTGAAGATTCAGTACCACAACATCGTTATCCCTAGTAACGAACTTCAACGTCCAGCCTCGAGACATCGAGATCGGAATCGCCTGACACGACTCGAATACACCCGCCTTGAAAAGAAGCTTGATTTCACGTTCCTGCATAATCTTAATCCTTTTCTGAATCATCGTTTACTGCTTAATGATAATTCTAATAGCAATTGTGATTATGCGCAAGTTATTTGCGATATGTTCTCGTGTTTAAGTTATTGATTTAAAAGGTATTTTCAGAAGGCTGAAAGAAATTTTGGAAGGCTGTTTGGCGGTTTGTAAGGTATTGAAAAATAAGGGGATTTTATATGCGTCATCTATATCGAATGGCGATAAAAGTTTCGGTTCTTATGCGATTTGAATGTGCGTGGTGTGATATTGATAAGTCAATAACATGATTTTGAAGTGTCTGGCTGCTGTTGTGTGCGATCCGGCTTGGTTTGACGAGATGAGCGCCGGATCAAGGCCGGATGAGAGCCCAGGAGGGGAGGTGATATTGCCGGCCTAGGGTTATCACGGACGGCATCGGATGCGCCGGTCGAGCGGGCGGCCAGTGGGGGCAGGCAAGGGTCGCCTGGGCGCAAACAGCCTCCCTGTCAGACGAAAGCTCCTGCTGCGGTGCGAGGGCCGGTGGTCAGGATCACTCCTCTTGTTTTGTCTCGAGCCGGGTGCGCAGCGCCTCTTCGACCCGGGCCAGGCAATCATGCATCGCCTTGATCGTGTCGTCGCTGTCGCTGAACTCCGGCGTGTACTTGAACATGTCGAGCATCTCGACCAGGAAGCGCTCTTCGTTCATCTGTTTGAGCTGCTCGGCGTTCCAGATTTTCATTTTGCTTGGCATCATCTTCTCCTCGTGGGGCGAGCGGGAGGCCCGGGAACGGTCGACGATACGGGCCGAATTGTTGTCCGCATCCCTGATTCAGTAATGGGCCGGCACCTCGGTTTTTGCAAGGCGGGTTTCCTCCGAGAGATCGTAAATAGGTTCTAAGCGCTTGAGCTGAGTCAATATCCGCATAAGCCAACGGCGTTACTCTTGTCTCAACGTCAAAGAGAGAAAGGGTGAATGCTATGTTCGGTGTTGATGCTTACAGCCTGGAGGTTCTGGTCCCCAGCCTGATCGGTGTTGTTGCGATGGCCGGCGTAATGGTCTGGGCGTTCGTCAAGGTTCGCAAACTGATGAACGAAGACCCCAAGCACAAATAAACGATTCGTGTCGCCGATGCCCTCGTTGAAAAAGGTCTGCTCCGGCAGGCCTTTATGTACAGGATGTACGGTATGCCGCGGGCGCATGGATGCGCAGGAGCGGCGATGTACACTCCGTTCCCCACCTCGATCACCGTTGCACCTACTGCCCTGATCACTGTCTATACTGAAAACGCTGCTCCGCCTTGGGCGGTTCCACATAACACGATGACCCGAGTAGTGGTCGCGACCGATGTGACCATGAACAGCAGGGGAACAGGTTACAGAGATGATCAATCCAGTACTGCCGCAAGTATTGCATGTATTGCGCCGGCATCCGGACGGGATCAGCGAATATCGCTTAATGAAGACGCTGGACGAGGAGCACCTGTTCGACGAGCAGAACAGGACAGACGGCGTGATGCTGCCTCTATATCGCAAACACTTTCTGATTATGAACGCGCTCTACGACCTGCAGGATATCCTCTGGCAGGAGGAGGATAGGGTGCTCGAGATCTCGCCCATGCATATCGAGTTGCATGAGCGCCAGACCGACAAACCGCGAAAGCAGGAGCCCGAGTGGTATCCGCTGCTCAGTGAGTACTATCTGGATTGGCAGTACTACCGTGAAACGACGGAAGCGGATATCGACCGCATGTTGAACGAGCTGCAGCGGATCGGCGATCAGTCGCAGTGAACGGCGGCCCCCGTTGAGCGGGGGTCAGTCGGCGCGGGCGATCAGCGTATCCAGATGCCGGGCGAAGGCGTGGCGATCGCTTTGGTTCAGCGCGGCGGGCCCGCCGGTCTGCACTCCGCTCGAGCGCATCGTCTCCAGAAAGTCGCGCATGTTCAGACGGGCTCGCACGTTGTCGGCGGTCAGCAACTCGCCGCGCGGGCTCAGCGCCAGCGCCCCCTTCTCGATCACCTCGGCAGCCAGCGGGATATCGCTGGTGATCACCAGATCGCCGGCGGCGACCCGTTTCACGATCTCGTTGTCGGCGACATCGAACCCCTGTTGCACCTGAATCGCGCCGATGAATTTCGACGGCGGGGTGCGCATCGGCTGGTTGGCCACCAGCGTCGTGACCACGCCGGAGCGCTCGGCGGCGCGGAAGATGATCTCCTTGATGACGACCGGACAGGCGTCGGCGTCGACCCATATGTTCATAGTATGTTCCGGCATAGATCGAAAAACGCCACTCTAGGGCAGTGCGGGTGCAAACGCCAGCGTCGGTCCGCCCAGCCCGACCCGATGGCGCGCCGGGCGCATGCATGCACGGTCGTTCCGGGTTGATCAGGAATCAAGAGTGATGCAGGGTGCCTCGCTCATGATTGAGGATGGCACCGGCATCGAGTGTTCGGATCGGGATATCGGTTCTGCGCGGAATCTCGCCGGTCAGTTGCAGGCGCAGGTAGCGCATGGCACACACGCGCAGGAAGGAGGTGAAGTTGTTGATGTCATGTCCGGCATCCAGCGCTTCGTGGTAAAGCCGGGTGACCAGTTGCGGCACGTTCATCTCGTCACGTCGGGCGATCTCGGTGAGCACGTGCCAGAAGTAGTTTTCCAGGCGGATGCTGGTCACCATGTCGTGGATACGCAGGGAACGGGTGGAGCTTTCCCACAGAGCCGGGTCGGCATTGATGAATAGTTTGCACACGCGGACACCTCGTTGTTCTATCTGTTGTCGCGGTCGACCGTCGCCCGGGCGACAGGAGCGGCTTGCTGCAGCCGGTCCTGTCAGCTTAGATCATTATCGGAGACCGGTTGAAATTTCCCGAGTGCATAATGTGCGGCGTCCGGTAGTAAGGGGTATCTCTTGCCGGGACCGTCGCCGACAAGGATGTCGGCGTCGAGCGTACAAGGACGTATACACAGCGAGTCCCGGCAAGAGATACCCCTTACTGCCTTGGTACATCGTTTACCCGTTGAACAGCGACATAAACTGCGCCAACCAGGCCGGGTGTGCCGGCCAGGCGGGGGCGGTGACCAGCTTGCCGTCGGTGACCGCCTGGTCGACCGCGATCTCGGCATAGTCGCCGCCGGCCAGTTTCACCTCCGGCGCGCAGGCCGGGTAGGCGGAGCAGCGCCGGCCCTCCAGCACCCCGGCGGCGGCGAGCAGTTGCGCGCCATGGCAGATCGCGGCCACCGGTTTGTCGGCGCTGAAGAAGTGACGCACCATCTCGAGCACCTTCGGATCGAGGCGCAGGTATTCGGGCGCACGGCCGCCGGGGATCACCAGCGCATCGTAGTCGGCGGGATCGATCCGGTCGAAGGTGGCGTTGAGCGCAAAGCGGTGGCCCGGTTTCTCGGTGTAGGTCTGGTCACCTTCGAAATCGTGGATCGCGGTGGCCACGCTGTCGCCCGCCTCCTTGTCGGGACAGACCGCATCCACCCGGTGGCCGACCGCCTGCAGTGCCTGAAACGGCACCATGGTTTCGTAATCTTCGGTGAAGTCGCCGGTGATCATCAGAATCTTTTTGCTCATGACCTCTCTCCCTTTTTATATACAGGACGTATGGTCCCTGTCTTTTGCTCCTGCGAAGACAGGATTTCCACCATCCATGGCGGTCATGCCGCGGGCGCATGGATGCGCAGGAGCGGCGATGAGAACAGTCAAGTTGTAGCAGCAAGCGCGGCGCAGCGGGTATTAACCGGTTACTACACCCGCGAGATCGCGCCGCGCTCCGGCACACGCCGGCTCTCAGCTCCACCTGCGCCGGATCGCGGCGTCGAGCAGTTCGACCATGCGATCGATCTCGGCGGTGCTTACCGTCAGCGACGGCATCAGCCTCAGCGTGTGCGGACGCGGCGCGTTGATCAGCAGGCCCAGCTCCAGCGCATGCCCGACCACCGCCGGTGCATCGATTGATCCGGTCTCCAGCGCCAGCAGCAGCCCGGCGCCGCGCACCTCGCCCATCTCGTAGCGCCGGGCCAGGGTATGCAGCTGTTCGCGCAGATAGGCACCGGTCGCGTTGACCCGGTCGAGGAACTCCGGCGCCGTCACTGTATCAAGTACCGCGAGGGCAGCGGCGCAGACCAGCGGATTGCCGTTGAAGGTGCCGCCCTGGTCGCCGTACTCGAAGCAGCAGGCGTGAGCCTTCGCCATCAGCGCCGCAATCGGCACGCCGCCGCCCAGACCCTTGCCCAGGGTCACCACGTCCGGCTCGATGCCGTGCTGCCGGTAGCAGAACATCGTGCCGGTACGGCCGATGCCGGTCTGCACCTCATCCAGCATCAGCAGCAGCCCCTTCCGATCGGCCAGTGCGCGCAGCCCCTGCAGAAACTCGGTAGTCGCGGGGATGACGCCGGCCTCGCCCTGGATCGGTTCCAGCATGATCGCCACGGTCTGCTCGTCGATTGCGGCGGTCACCGCCTCAAGATCGCCGTAGGGCACCTTGGTGAATCCGGGTACCTTGGGGTTGAACAGCGGCTCGAACGCCGGTTTGCCGGTGGCCGACATGGTGGCCAGGGTACGGCCGTGAAAACCGTTGTGGAAGGTGATGATCTTCCAGGCGCCGTTGCGATTTGTCTGGCCCCACTTGCGTGCCAGCTTGATCGCCCCCTCGTTGGCCTCGGCACCGCTGTTGGCGAAGAACACCTGATCCATGCCGCTCAGCGCGGTGAGGCGGTTGGCCAGCTGCACGGCCTGGTCGTTGTAGAACGCGGGGCTCGGGTTGAGCAGACGCCGACTCTGCTTGCAGATCGCTTCGGCGATCGGTTCCGGGCTGTGGCCCAGGGTGTTGACCGCCCAGCCCTGGACGAAGTCGAGCCAGGCGTTGCCCTCGGCGTCATACAGGTAACTACCGCGCCCCTCGGTAAAGGTGATATCCGGTCTGGCTGCAATCTGCATCAGGGCGCTGTATTCGTTTTTCATCTATTTCTCCTGTACATAGCCGCTCCTGCGCGTCCCTGCGCCCGCGGCATACCGTACATCCTGTACATAAAAAAAGGCCACCGGGGATACCGGTGGCCTTCGTGATCTGTATTGCCTGAATGGGTTCGGGCGGTTAACAGCGTCTCGGTCGGACAGGGGCGATCCCGCAGTTGTCTGCGTCGGGGGCGGTCTGTCGTCGGTTCATCGCTGTCATGTTCATGTCGTCGAGTATTTCAGATTAATCGACGCAAGAGAATAGGGCGCGGGGTTAATTTTAGGGGCTCTTCGTCACAGAGAGTGGATTTCCGTCCTTCCCTGATGAACACTATCAGCACTCTCCGGTAGCAGGAAGCATAAGTGAACGACCACCAGATTTTGGCACTGGGGCTGGGACTGCAAGCC
>Ga0214472_10001690_pt1 | contig 24265 bp, 24 predicted proteins | sample RVTome_6_FD_207662 | JGI IMG/M metagenome (GOLD analysis project Ga0214472, IMG submission 207662) | Soil microbial communities from uranium-contaminated site in the Upper Colorado River Basin, Wyoming, United States - RVT140D175 | ecosystem: Environmental > Terrestrial > Soil > Contaminated >...
CGACATCTGGAAGCATGGCGGTAACATGCGACAGCATTTGCATTATACACAGTCTCCGATAACTGAACCGGGTGACAATTATGGCCAGCGAAGTTGAATTCATTGCTGCGGGCGCAGCCAAAGTGGTCCGCTTACAAATGCGGGGAGATAAATACTGGCGCCCCTGATACAACCCGTTTTCGCCGATCTGTTATGACTAGTCAAGCGGACATTTTTGAAAAACCATGAGGCCATAAAATTTGAATAGCACTATCGTGAGGCACTATGAAACGAGCAATACAATCCACATTACTGATACTGCTGCTATCACCAGGCACAGGCTCCAGTGCCGGCGATGATCCGCGACAGCTGGTTCAGTTTCCCGAAATGATGCAGCATCATATGCTGTCGAATATGCGCGACCATCTGGCGACCATCAATGAAATACTGACAGATCTCGCCGATGACAACATGGACAGGGCCGCGGAAATTGCCGAACAACGGCTTGGTATGAGCTCGTTGGCGATGCATGATGCGGCCCACATGGCGAAATTCATGCCCGAAGGTATGCGTGAGGCGGGCACCACGATGCATAAAACCGCCAGCCGTTTTGCCCTGAAAGCACAGGAAGGTGAATTACTGCCTGCCTATAAAATGCTCTCTGAACTCACGGCCACCTGTGTCGCCTGTCACTCTGCTTATCGAATACGATAAGGTAATCATGAACATCCAGAAGCGCTACCAGAGATGACTGCCACTGCATCGCTGAACTCGCTCTGATCGCTAGCGAAGGCATACCTGGCTCAACCCCGGACTGGTCGACCTCTTGCAAAGCCCCGGCCCGGGGCTCGCCAGACCCAGGCATAGCCTCGCCTGGCCTGCTCTCGAGCAGCGCAAAACCATGGCAAGAACTTCTACCCCAATACCATGTCTATCTGGTTCTGAAGGACGCTGGCCGCCCGCTCAGTCCCAGTGCCCACTGTCTCTCACAAACATAGGAGGCACCGCATTGACCCGTTTAGTTCGCTATAATTGCGCGCCCGGCGCGTTAACGGTGGGCACAGGCGGCCCGGGCACTGACAAAGCTGAAGCCTCCCGAGAAAACATACAGCGAATACCCGCATAGCCCTGCTCTGCAGTTCACGACAACAGGTACATAACACAGCAAACAATGAAATCTATCTCAAGCACAAAATTAATTATTGCAGTTTCAGTTTTTTTAATTCTTTTTTACAACTTCTCTTTTTTTTCCAATGTCACCGAGATTTACCCGGTCAGCGTAAAGAACAGTGGTTTTCTATTATCGCTCGCGTTCTTTTCTGGCAGCATAACCATCATTTTGTTTTCGCTTGCCTGCAATCGATACACCATTAAACCCGCTCTCATCGCGGTGCTGGCGCTCTCGGCCGCCACTGGCTACTTCATGGATGCCTATAACGTGGTCATCAATGAAGACATGATAGATAACATCGTGAGAACTGATCTGGGTGAAGCAATGGATCTGCTGAGTTTTCGTTATGTCCTGTATATGCTTTTGCTCGGAATCATCCCGTCAATTATCATCTATAAAATAAAAATTGATTTCCATCGCCCTGCAAAAGAACTGTTTTCACGGCTCAAACTGATTGCAGCATCACTCGCGATTGTCGCTACTGCCATATTCTTATTCAGTAATTTCTACGCTTCCTTTTTCCGTGAGCACAAGCTCCTCAGATACTACATGAATCCCACGGCCTATATTTTCTCCACCGGGAAATATGTATCCAGGGCCTTTGCGTCACCGCCTGGTGAACTGGCACACATTGCACAGGACGCCGTTATCCAGGAAGATGGTGATCATCGAGAACTGGTCATACTTGTCATCGGAGAAACGGCCAGGGCCGACCGGTTTTCACTGAATGGCTACGAACGAGAAACCAATCCGCTTCTAAAAAAGAAAAATGCTATCAGTTTCACGAACGTCTGGTCCTGCGGAACCTCGACCGCTTACTCAGTGCCCTGCATTTTTTCCGGCGATGATCACGGAAACTTTGATAAAACCATTGCAGGCCACACCGAGAACGTGCTGGATGTATTGCGAAACCTGGGCGCCAATGTCCTCTGGCTGGACAACAACTCCGATTCAAAGGGCGTAGCATTACGCATTCCATACGAAAGTTATAAGACACCTGAAAAAAATCCCGTGTGTGATATAGAGTGCCGCGACGTAGGCATGTTGGCCAACCTGCAAACCTATATCGACAGTCATCCCAAAGGGGATATCTTCATCGTGCTGCACCAGATGGGCAACCACGGTCCGGCTTATTACAAACGCTACCCTGAAGAGTTTGAAGCATTCAAACCGACGTGCAAAACCAACGAACTGGAAGACTGCACAATAGACGAGATCAACAACGCTTACGATAATGCTATTTTGTATACGGATTATTTTTTAGCAAAAACCATTGACCTGCTCGATCATAACAAATATGCATTCGAGGCATCGATGATCTATGTCAGCGATCACGGTGAGTCACTGGGTGAAAACGGCATTTATCTGCATGGCCTGCCATATATATTTGCTCCCGAAGCCCAGATACACGTGCCCATGATCATATGGCTTGGTGACAGTTACACCAATGATGTGATCAATCTTGATGGGCTCAAGCAAAGAACGGGCGAGCACCTTACCCATGATAATATCTTTCACACCATTCTCGGTATGCTCGAAGTTAGAACCGTGGCATATAATACAACGATGGATCTGATCAAACACCATGCACACTAAACAAATTGTGGTCACCGGGGTGGCGCTGGTTCTGACTGTCCTGCTATTTCACTGGTTTAGTATCGACCTGTGGTTGGAGGATTATTTTTACAACCCTGACCTGAAACAGTGGATCCTCGACAAAGATCAAAAAATTGCCAAACTGATTTTTTATGATGGTATAAAACGGATTTACGTTTTTTCCATAATACTGCTCTCCGCCGCTCTATTGATTTTCAAAAATAAACACATTATCAAAACTTACCGACAGGGCCTGATGATTGTGCTGCTCTCATGCGTGGCGGTGCCTGTGGTTGTAGGTGGTTTAAAAGGGATTACAAACACACCTTGCCCTAAAGACATTACTCACTACAACGGCCACATTCTCTACGTGGATTTCCTCGACACCTACCTGGAGGATTTCACACAAACTGGAAACCAGCTCTGCTTCCCTGCCGCCCACGCCAGTGGCGGCTTTGCCCTACTCTCGTTGTTTTTTTTGTTTAAAACCCGCAAAAATAAAATGTTAGCGCTGGCCGCAGCCATGACAACCGGCTGGACGACCGGCCTTTATAAGATGCTCATAGGCGATCACTTTCTGAGCCACACCATTGTGACTATGCTGCTGGCCTGGCTGATCATTTTGATTATTGCCAGAACCATCCACTCAAAAAACTTTTTCTCGATAAGCCATAAAGCCAGGGCTGGCGATACTGTTACACTCACAGCTAATAAATGAAAAACCGGGATTCAACTTTTCCAATGGGGTTCTGAGGCCCGTCCCTCCCAGGATAGTTCTCCGCTTCGGCTTTGCCAGAGCAAACTTGATTTGTATCCTGAGGCGTTGTCTGGTATTTATACGCACCACAAATAACTTCCAGACTTTTACACACGGTAGATAACATGGCGAAACAGATCCGACTCCATCGCAGTGAACTGGCTGTCCCCGGCAGCAACCTGAAAATGATTGAAAAGGCCCAGACCTGTGGTGCCGATGCGGTTTTTATCGATCTCGAAGACGCGGTCGCTCCTGACGACAAGGACCAGGCGCGCAAAAACGCGATCGCAGCGCTCAATGATCTCGACTGGTCACGATCAACCATCTCGGTGCGCATCAATGGTCTCGATACCCCCTGGTGTTATCGCGATATCATCGATGTCATGGAACAGGCCGGCGACAAAATCGACACCCTGCTGGTGCCCAAGGTGGGCAAGCCCGCCGAGCTGGAGTTTGTCGCCACCCTGATGAGCCAGATCGAAATGGCGCGGGGTTTCGCCCCGGTCAGCCTGACCGCGCTGATCGAAACCGCGCTCGGTATGGCCAACGTCGAAGCCATCGCGCAGGCCTGCCCGGACCGTCTCGAAGCCCTGCATTTCGGCGTCGCTGACTATGCCGCTTCGACCCAGGCGCGCACCACCAATATGGGTGGCGCCAATCCGGCCTACACCTTATTAACTCATCCCAATGAGCTAGGCGTGCGCGAATCGCACTGGGGCGACCAGTGGCATTTTGCCATGTCGCGCCTGGTCGTCGCCTGCCGCGCCTACGGCCTGCGGCCGATCGACGGCCCATTCGGTGATATCGCTGACAGCGACGGTTATCTCTCGGTGGCGCGCTCCGATTCCGCGCTGGGTTTCGAAGGCAAATGGGCGATCCACCCCAGCCAGATCGCGCTCGCCAATGAGGTGTTTTCACCCTCGAAAACAGAAGTCGACACCGCGCGCGCGATCCTCGCGGCGATGCAGCAGGCCGCGGCCGAAGGCAAGGGCGCGGTTTCGCTGAACGGCAAAATGATCGATGCCGCGTCCATCCGCCAGGCCGAAGTGCTGGTGAAAAAAGCCGAGCAGATCGCCGCCCACGCCTGAGGCCAGAGATACCCACTCCCCAGCTGAGACCCTATGAATATTCACGAACACCAGACCAAAGAGCTGTTACGTAGCTATCAGATCCCGGTGCCCGAAGGCCGAGTTGCCGATTCCGATGCCGGTGCCGGCATCATCGCCGAACAGATCGGCGGTGAGCGCTGGGTGGTGAAAGCCCAGATCCACGCCGGCGGACGCGGCAAGGGCGGCGGTGTCAAAATCGCCAGCTCCATAGAAGAAGTCCGCCAGCACGCCGATCACATCATCGGCTCGCACCTGGTGACGCCGCAGACCGGGCCGGAAGGCAGACTGGTGCAACGCGTGCTGGTCGAAGCCGCGCAGGATATCAAACAGGAGTTCTATCTTGGCCTGATCATCGACCGCAGCCACCAGCGCATCACCATCATCGCGTCCGCCTCCGGCGGTAAAGACATCGAAGAGGTGGCGCGCACGCATCCCGACAGAGTAATTCGCGAAGCCATCGATCCAGCCATCGGCCTACCCGAATTTTTGTGCCGCAAAATCGCTGCGCGTATCGGCCTCACCGGGCCCTTGATGCCGCAGGCGGTGCGCACCATGCGCGCGCTCTACCGTTGCTTTCGCGACAAAAAAGCCCTGATGGCAGAAATCAATCCGCTGGCGGTGCTCGCCGACGGCAAGCTGATGGCGGTGGATGCCAAGATGTCCTTCGATGGTAACGCGGTGCACAACTTTCCCGAGATTACCGCGTACCGCGATTTCGACGAAGAAGATCCGAAAGAAGTCGAGGCTTCCGGCCATGGTTTAAATTACATCGCGCTCGACGGCAATGTCGGCTGCATCGTCAACGGTGCCGGCCTCGCCATGGCGACCATGGACGCGATCACGTTTCATAAAGGCCGGCCGGCGAATTTTCTCGATGTTGGTGGCGGCGCTTCACCGGAAAAAATTGCCAATGCGTTTCGCATTGTATTAAAAGACCCGAACGTGAAAGTCATCCTGCTCAATATTTTTGCCGGCATCAACCGCTGCGACTGGGTCGCCACCGGCGTGGTCCAGGCGATGCAGGAACAGGCGATTGCAGAACCGGTGATCGTGCGCCTTTCCGGCACCAATTTTGAAGCCGGGCAAAAAATTCTCGCTGACTCCGGTCTGCCGTTTATCACCGCAGTCGATCTTGACGATGCTGCGCGCAAAGCTGTGGAAGCACTAGCATGAGTATTTATATCAACAAACACTCGCGCGTGATTTATCAGGGCTTCACCGGCCAGCACTCGACCTTCCACGCTGAAGAAGCGATTAAAACCGGCACCCATATCGTCGGCGGTGTCACCCCCGGCAAAGGTGGACAAACACATCTGAATCTACCCGTGTTCGAAACCGTGTCTTCCGCAGTGCGCGAAACCGGCGCTGATGTCTCCGGTATTTTTGTGCCACCGCAGTTTGCCGCCGATGCAATCCTCGAAGCCATCGAAGCCGGCATCAAAATTATCGTGGTCATCGCCGATGGTATTCCGGTGCAGGACATGGTGCGGGTGAAGCGTTATCTTATCGGACACGAGGCGATCATCTTCGGGCCTAACACCGCGGGTGTGATCACCCCCGGCGAGTGCAAGGTCGGCATTATGCCAGCGAGCATTTACAGCCCCGGTCGCATCGGCGTGGTCTCGCGTTCGGGCACGCTCAATTATGAAGCGGTAGCGCAGATGACCGCACTGGGTTTTGGCCAGTCGACCAGCGTCGGCATCGGCGGTGATCCGATCAACGGCGCCAACTTTGTCGATGTGTTGAGCGCGTTCAACGAAGACCCCGACACCGATGCCGTAGTGCTGATCGGTGAAATCGGCGGCCAGCAGGAAGTCGATGCTGCGCACTGGGCAAAAGAGAATATGCGCAAGCCGGTGATCGGTTTCATCGCTGGCGTTTCCGCACCGCCGGGGCGCCGCATGGGACACGCGGGCGCGATTATTTCCGGCGAATCGGACACCGCGGTGGCAAAAATGAATGCCATGGAAGCGCTTGGTGTGCACGTGGTGCGCAACCCGGCGGAGATCGGCAGCACAGTCAGACGCGCACTGGTCGGCTAAGGCCCGTACCATGTCGCGCCTTGTCATCCTGGCAGCCGTTATCGCCATCGCGTTCATCGTCTGGCACAAGATTTCGCGCACCAGGGGTGAGCAACGCAAGAAACTGATCATGATGACTCTGACCTGGAGCATCATCGGTATTCTGGTTGTACTCGCTGCCACCGGCAAACTGAATGTGATCACCGCGCTCATCGCTGGCGCGGTCGCCATGATCCCGCGCCTGCTCGGCCTGCTGAAATATTTACCACTGGTCGCGCGTTTTTATCAGCGGGCAAAACCCGGACAGCAAACAGGGCAACAGGCCGGGCAGCAAAACGCCTCACGACCCAACAACACCATGTCCAGAGAGGAAGCGCTCGCCATCCTCGGTCTCAAAACCGATGCGACCCGCGAAGACATTCTCCAGGCACACAAGCGCATGATGCAAAAACTCCATCCTGACCGTGGTGGCTCGGATCATCTCGCTGCACAGATCAACCGGGCGAAGGATGCTTTGCTGGGTTAGAAAGAAACAAAACACTGTTATGGAGGACAGATGAAACAACCAGCAGTTTATATTCTGGCAAACCAGAAACGCGGCACACTTTATACTGGCGTAACAGCAAACCTGCCCCAACGTATTTATCAGCACCGCAACCCCGAAGTCGAAGGGTTTGCCAAGCGCTACAAAACTCACAGGCTGGTGTACTTTGAACTACACGAATCTATGCTCGCCGCCATCACCCGCGAGAAACAGATTAAAAAATGGAACCGCGACTGGAAGATTAAACTGATCATTTCTACCAATCCAGATTGGCAAGATTTATACCCTGAGATTATTTAAACAATGGATGCCCGCCTGCGCGGGCATGACGAGATTTTAGCTAAGCAAGTTACTGCAACATCGAGCAACATCTCGCCTCAAAGCCCAAAAGAACGTCATTCCCGCGCAGGCGGGAATCCATTGTTTTCTGACTCTGAATCAACGATTTTCATTACCATCTACCGGGTTTTTCCCCACCCACACCGGCTAATCGCAAGCCCTGTCAGAATACGCTAAAATGCCTGCCCGGAAGCAAATCTCGAGCACCATGTCTGAAAAATTCGTAAAACTCGCCAGCCTCAGCCATCTCGCTATCGGCCGCCGGTTGTGCGCGCAGCATGATGACAGCGATGATGTCGGCGCCACCTTCGATGCCGAAGTCGCCGCCCGCACACAGGCGTAAATACTAAACGGAGACAACATGCCACTGAGCGAAGAAAAAAAGACCGAAACCCGTGAACGCCTCGAGCGCGATCCGGATTTTCGCGACCTGTTCCTGGCCGAAGCGCGCAACATGTATCTAAAAGCACTGGAATTCAATCCCGAGCTGGAACCGGCGATCAATAATTTCGAGCTGATCATGGGCGCCGAACCCGGGGCCTATGAATTCGAGGAAGGTGAAGACGACGAACTGGATATCTTCGAAAAAATTCTCGATGCCCGTGACAATCAGGAACTGCTCGATGAAAAGAATGCGAGTACGATTAATTAAGCCCAAACAAATCTACCTTTGCCGGTTGCACCCGGCAAAGAAGCCACCAGACACGGCGGCCAACACTGGAGCGAAGCCATGAAAATAATGATTGCGATCGTCGGATGTCTATTCATCAGCGGCTGCATGCAGGCGCAAGACCCAAAAGAAGTCGCCCAGCAATACTGGCAGGCGATGCAGGCGGGTGACTACGCCCGCGCCCGCGCTATGGTATCGACCAGCACCCAGTCCAGCTTCGATGAATACGCTAATATGCCTGACGCAAACAAACCCGTGCTGAGCGCTGTCGCCCTGCTGGACAGTCAGACTATCGTTCCCACGGTGATCAATACTGGCAATACGTCTGCACAATTCAATACCGTACTGGTGATGCAAAACGGGCAGTGGGTGATTGACGCTGACAAAACCGTGATCCCGCCACCACGCAGCGAACTGGAACAACGTATGAAAGATATGGCAGAACAGCTTTCCGATGCCATGGATGACGGCGCCGAGCAGATGGAAAAAACCCTGGGCGAAGGCGTGGAACTGTTAAACGACGTATTACAGAACAGTTCACATAAATTGAGCGAATCAGTCGGCGAAAGCCTGAAACAGCTGAATGATTCCATCCGTGATGCTATGAACAAACTCAAGCAACAACGCCAGCAACAGGAAACCGATCCTCCCGAAAATAATGGAGAGGTTATCTAAGGAAGGTCTGGATAATTTCATCCCCCGTTTCAAGCCTGGGTCAGGCTCAAATGGCACTTACTTAAGGCTCCAGAGCCGAATATAGTTACCAAACAAAAACGGCAGCTACAAGGGCTGCCGTTTTTGTTTCAGGGCAAAAAATGATTATGTTTTGCGTTTACCGATACCCACCAGCCCGATCAGACCAGAAGCAAACAGCCATGCCGCCGCTGGTACAGGCACCGCAGACACAGTGACGACTGTCAGATCATCGATCAACCACGCTCTGTCAGCGCCTGAGTCTTCTGTACCGTAAAGAGAAATACCGGTTATCGTCTGACTCAGATCATCACTGTACAGGCCAAAATAGATCGGCGTGAGGCTAGCCGCGCCGTTCAGGGTGATATTAAAACTTTGCGAACTGCTGTCACTGAAGCTCACATCGAGCACGATCGCCTCATTGCCAATAGTGGTCAGGTCCAGTCCCCAGAAACCGATGCCGACGACATTGCCGCTGACTGCGGAGAAATCCGCACTCGCCGCAGTAAACGTACCGCCGCTGCCGGTCAGGGTGCGCGTGCCGGAAATAGCAGCCGGGGTCGCATAAAGACTGGCGTCAAAGTTAATACCATCGAACACGCCAATGGCTGTGAACGTACCCGTCGATGCCGGAAAACCGCTCAGTGTTTCAAAATCATACGTTGTTTTCAGACCCGGGTTTACGAACAGGTCAAACAGATTATCGTAAGTAGTGGTGGTTGCGTGTGAGCAGAATGCAAACGCGCTCAATGCGCCGGCCAGGCCGATCTGTTTCATATCCATTTAAAACTCCTTTGTCAGGGCATTTGATGAGGTAATGCCAGAGCGAACTCCGTTTATCCACTGGACTGCTTTGAAGCCCCAACCTGATCAGGCCCGTCCAGAAAGCAGGATGCTGATGTGCAGCGCACAATCGGGGATAACTCTACAATAGATTCTGTGACTGCAATATTGTTTTTTTCATCTGGCGGCTGACTAAGGCAATAATTATGAGCTAGATCACGATTTTTGCTGTCATTGAATGGTGCATAAGTAATTTCTTATACTCTCTCGATCATCAACGCTACGGCGAGTAAAAAATCGATTGTATCTGTATCGCCATCGAACTCGGCCTGTTTTTTCAGCGGCGATGTTTCGATGCGCTCATTTCCTGCTGATAAAAGCAGTGGTCCAGCGCGTTTTTCTTGGCGTAATACATGGCATCATCGGCATGGCGCAACAGGCTGGTGCGGCCGCTGCCATCATCCGGATAGATAGCAATGCCGATACTCAGGCGGATGGTGATGGAATTTTCATAAAATAATAACGGTTCCCGGGTGGTTGCTATCAGCTTCAGCGCCACCTCGTTGACCTGCTCGAGACTGGTGATATCAGGCAACACGACTGCGAATTCATCACCCCCCAGTCTGACCAGCAAATCGTAGTTCGAAATGGTAGCCAGGGAAAGGCCGCCGGACTCGGAGATATCCGCGGTGCGCAGGGCCGCATTCATGCGCGCTGCCATTTCGCACAACAAGGTATCACCTGCTGCATGACCGTAGATATCATTGACCTCCTTGAACTCATCCAGGTCGATCAGGAACAGGGCAAGCCTGCGCCCACTACCGCTGTACTCCGCTAACAGGGAATCAGTGTAATTATTAAACAGACCACGATTGGGTAACTGGGTCATCGGGTCTGTATACGCCATGTGTTCCAGGCGCCCATACAGGCCGTGTAATTCGGCTGCCATCATATTGAAATCATCCACCAGCTGGTTGACCTCGATGATATTGCTCCTGATAGCGATGGCCTCACCAAGATTTTTCCTGTCCTCGCGCAGGCGTTTCAATTGCTTACCCAGGACTTCCAGCGGCTTAATAAGGGTACGACGAAGCAGAAACAGGGCGAACATGGTAACCACTACAATGAGTACCGCCGAAATAATCAACATGGTGTTACGGGTTTGTTTGAGTTCCAGTCCCATCTTTTCGATGTCATTATAGACCTCGACCAACAATGCCGGCGCACCCAGAGTCGTGTCCAGCTGATAGCTCGCTCTCAGGCCTATGTCTGTCGAACTGGTCGGCCAGTCAGCGGAATGGTACAAAGGCTGATACTTATCGTCAGGCAGGCGTATCTGTATCGGCATGCCCAGTGCTTTCTCAGTGGGAACCAGGCTCAGTGTCGGGTCGGTGACTACCTCAAGATAGGCCGTAGGAATCAGGCCACCGAGCGGCAGCAGCACCGCGAAATAAGGACGACCGCGCACATCACACAGTGCCGAACTCACCCGCAGGCGGGCAGCCCCATGGCGCTGCCCTGCCTGCTGGATCAAAGCCGGGCAGACAGATAACTGTTCACCAAGTTGCGAGGTCGCGGAGCTCGATGTCACTATGACTTCGAAATTTTCTGAAAATATCAGCAGACGTTCGAGCTGGATGACATTGGCAGTCACAAAGTACTGGTGAAACTGTTGTTCCAGAAGATAGGAAAGGGCGGCCGTGTTTTTTTCTGCCAGGGCCTGATTGAAACTGTCTGAGATCTTGAGATTGTTACCGAGCCTGAGGGAATGCTGCTCAAGTTTTTCAAGCAGATCCTGGGTCTTGATGCCAACCAGTTCTGACAGTGAATCACGTTTGTTTTGCAGTACCACATCGCGATAAAGATTACTGGTGATCAGCGCCAGCGACAGTCCCAGCAAGCCCATCAGCACAATGGTCACTACCAGACTTGTCTTGACCGAAATACAAAATCGCATCATGCAAGCGTCTCTGTTTCAATCCTTGACTAATGGATACTTTTTATTTTGCCACTCTTCAAAACCACCATAAAACCAGTACACATTAGTAAAACCGCAGTCCAGTGCTATTTTTACAGACTTGGCACTGCGCCCGCATTTGGGCCCATTGCAGTAGAACAATGCCGGGGTTTTTTTATCAGGAATAATTCTCGCCAATGTCTCACAATTGGTGTCAATGTCCGGCAGGCTAATCGAACCCTCGATATAGCCATTGAGTCGGTCACTGACAATCCGCGCATCGATTATGATCAACGCGGGATTTTTCTCGACCAGCGCTATCAGTTCTTCGGCGTTGACCTTGATCGAACCCGGAATATTTTTGACAATGGCTTCTTCGGCACCAGCGACTGAACCGTTTATTAGTATTGAGGCCAGCAGCAGAATGCACGAAACATTGATTGTTGAAATAAATTTCATTGTTCAGCCTCCATAAATCATAACTACACTGATTAATTTGTTCTGGTGAAGTAGCAATATCGACAAGTATAGTATTAACATGGCGATCTTCCTCTACTTACGCTGGACAGAAACGACCTAAGCAATAATTAGAGTGACAGAAGGAAGCATCGGGTCTCCTCACCGCCACGGAACCCGCTCTGTGTACCGCCGCTAGATCTGCACGCGTTCACCTGGCTCAGGTATATTGGCATACCAGTTATGTACAGCCATAAACTGCTTCTGCAAAACCAGCATCTTTTCCAGCTCGCCATGGACCAGGTAGAGTGTTGGTTTCTGTTTAAAATTGCCTGCCCATTGTAAAAGCTGTTGCTGCCCGGCATGCGCAGAGAACCCGCCGAGGGTGTGCACCTGTGCCCTGACTGCTATTTCATTGCCCATCAGATTGATCTTTTGTGCGCCATCGACTATCGCGCGCCCCGTTGTACCGCGCGCCTGAAAACCGACAAACACCAGATGATTTTTATTGTTCCAGAGATTGTGCTTGAGATGGTGGCGGATACGGCCGCCGGTGCACATGCCACTACCCGCAATGATGATCGCGCCACCGCTGATCATGTTTAGCGCCATTGATTCTTCTGTGCTCCGGGTAAAGGTCAACATCGGCAGCCAGCTGTTCCAGCCATTCTTGATGCTTTGATTAAATTCGGGATCATCATGGTTATATAGCTTACTGTACTTCAGATAGACAGCGCTAACGCTGGTAGCCATAGGGCTATCGAGAAAGATTTTTTGCTGCGGAAGCCTGCCTTCACGGTGAAACCTGCCAAGACGATACAGCAGGTCCTGGGTACGCCCGACCGCAAATGAAGGGATATAAACATTGCCGCCCTTTTGCATAGCTGTATCGAGTATCGCAGAAAATTCGTCGATGGTATTTTCCATCAGTCGGTGATCACGGTCACCATAAGTAGATTCGAGCAACAACATATCGGCTTCAGCGACCACTTCAGGATCTCGCAGCAAAGGCGAGCAGTTATTGCCCAGGTCGCCGGAAAACACCAGTTTACGGGTGGCGCCTGATTCGCTGATCCAGATTTCAACAATCGCGGAACCGATGATGTGCCCGGCATCGCGATAACACAGCTCCACACCCGCAAGCACGTCCACGCGTTCTGCGTAGCCCAGTGGGTTTAACTGTGCGAGAACCTGCTCGACATCCTGCAACTCATATAAAGGCTCGACAGGTTGTTCGCCGGCACGTGCACGGCGCCGATTTTCCCATTCATTGTCTTTCTGCTGTAAAAAAGCCGCGTCTTTCAGCATAATATCGAGCAGATCAGCTGTTGGTGTGGTGACAAATATCTCGCCACGATAGCCTTCGCGTATCAGGCGTGGCAGCAGACCGCTATGATCAAGGTGGGCATGCGAAATAATGACCGCATCGATTGACTTTGCGTCAAACCCGAAGATACCCTGCTCGATAGAGCGGCTATGATTTTCACCCTGTATCAATCCACATTCGAGCAATACACGCGCTGAATCGGTCTGTATTAAATAGCACGATCCAGTGACCTGGCGTATTGCCCCCAGAAATTCTAATGTCGCCATACTAGCCCCTTGTTTCACACATGCACATACACACTCAATACCTGGAGTGTACTACGTAGCTGCCTGTAAATATAACGCAGCTCTCAATCATTGACCGCGATGACTAAGGAAGGATAATGGGCCGGCCAGTCGGGTTTGTTGGGATAGAAACCACCGTTGATTGCGCCAGCGGGCGCGCCCGTTTTTACATCAGACACAGCGCTGGTCACCAGTACATAATCACCCATACCTTCACCAAGCTTCTGTAACACCCAGCCAAATACGGATTCATATGAATCCACTGATTCGTTCTCGGTCATTGTCGGGCATCTCGAAGTGAACGACGGGGTTCATGAATAGTCCTCCGTAAAACCTGGGGGTGAGGCCGGTTGTCTTGAGCCGATTTCGCGCGCTTTGCCATAGCAACCAAACCCAGCGGGCCAGATCCGAATAGCCAGACTGTGGCAGGAATGGGTAATGCATTAGCTGTGCGAATATCACCCATACCAAAAACTGTTGCTCCCGATAAATTTACGCGGACTCTGACTGGTCAGTAATAATTCCGAGTAAACCGGAACCTGTCGGTAGATAAGCACTTAACGGGATAAGTGCACCTTGTATTTCCCGTATTAGACTACTCTGTATGACCCGGTCAGCGCTAAATCCTGTGACCGCGATATTGCGCAGACCGGGCACCTTGAACTTGCCATTATCTACGTTCAGGGCGGTGATCTTGCCCAGCCCAGGATCGACAAAGCCGGCACCTTCGGAATTAAATTCCAGCGACTGCGCCAGCAGAGGTGATGCCGGGCTCGCAATCTCACCCCAATCTGCGGGCTGACTCGGGTTTTTGTCGATATTCTTGACTCAGGTCAACACGTGGCCTGCATATGAGTTTATGTTCACATACTGAACAACGTAGTTTATTTAACTTTGGCAATATCAAGGCGTTGTGTGCTTGCGAGAAAATCGCTGATGAGCAGTGCGGGTCAATATATCAATACTGTATGAAAAGGAAAAATAACTGATGATACATAAAATCTGGCAGTCGTTGATAAAACCATCAAAAATGTATGCAGCCGGCCTGCTTCTGCTGATCGGGGTGGTCGTGGGTGTTTTAGGCTGGGGTGGTTTTAACTGGGGGCTGGAACTGACCAACACCGAGAAATTCTGTATCTCCTGTCACGAAATGGAATCGACGGTTTATCAGGAGCTGAAAGAGACCATTCATTACAGCAACCCTTCAGGCGTTCGCGCGACCTGCCCGGATTGCCATGTGCCCAGGCCGTGGGTTTATAAAATTATCCGCAAAATACAGGCCAGCAACGAACTCTATCATCACTTTATGGGCACGTTGGATACACCGGAAAAGTTTGAAGCCCATCGTAGAGAGCTGGCGGAACACGTCTGGCGGGTCATGAAAGAGACCGATTCCAGAGAGTGTCGCAATTGCCACAGCGCAGATTCCATGAATTTGATGGCACAAAGTCAGCGCGCCAGAACCCGCCATGAGCAGGCGACTGAAAATGGTGAAACCTGTATCGACTGCCACAAAGGCATCGCGCATAAAGATGTATCTAAAGAAATTCAGAAAGAAAAAGAGCAGGCAGCTGAGCCCGATTTCGGCCTGGATTTATAACAACTAACGACAAAGAAAGGATAGATCGTATGAAAAAAATCAATCAGATGAACTTAGCCCAACGAACCTGCCCGTTACTTGGCGCCCTTCTGCTTTCGGGTGCTGCATTTTCAGCCTCGGCAGTGGAATGGAACTCGGTGAGTGGCAAAACAGTTGAGCTGTTTTCACCCGGGCAGGCCGGCTGGGAGTGGGTGCTCACCGAGAGTGATCACAGTGCCGCCAAGAGCGTGAAAAAGGGCACCAACTGTAAAGAGTGTCATAACGGCGAACAGCCAAAAATGGGCAAGCTGATCGCTTCGGGTGAAAAAATCGAGCCCGCACCTGTGAGCGGCAATCCAGGGCACATCCCGGTTGAAGTGAAGTTTGCCTACGATAAGGAGCGTCTTTATGTACAGCTCAAATGGCAGGAAACCTCGCAAAACAGCCAGCAGGATCCGGACTATCAGGCCAAAGTGGCTCTGATGATGAGTGATGGTACGGTCAAGGCCACCAAGATTGCAGGCTGCTGGAGTGCCTGTCACATGGATTCGAATGGCATGCCCAATGCTGAAAGCGGTCAGGATTTAGGCAAGTACCTGTTTGCCTCACGCAGCAAAATTTCGCGTAGCGGTGGCGGTAAAAATCTCAAACCGGCCAGTGATATTGCAGCGCTGCTGGAGTCGGGAAACTTTCTTGAACTCTGGCGGGCAAAACTGAACCCGGCTAAACCCGCAGTGGCTGTGGATGGTTATGTGCTGGATGCGATACATGAAAATACGAGCCCGTCTATCAGTGCCAAATCGAGCTATGCAAAAGGTCAGTGGACAGTTGAATTAAGCCGCAATCTCAAACAGGCAGGCAAAGGATATCTCGACTTTGTTGCCGGCAATGTTTATCAGCTAGGGCTGTCTGTACACGACTCGCATACTGATGAGCGTCATCATCATGTTTCATTTGGCTACACCTTTGCACTGGATTCAGGCCGAGCTGATTTTATTGCAAAAAAATTATAGACCCTATGACTGTTTGAAGCATTGGTGAAGTAAGAAATAATGAAGTATGGAGCTAACCATTAAGGAGCCAGGGAAGTACGAAATAAATTAGCAACAAACGTAATCAACAAAATCGAGGGTAACGTGATGAAAATATGCAGATTTAAAAAATGGTCACTGGCTGCGAAAGCCGCTGTCATGATAACGATGGCTTCGTCCATGCTGGTTATTACACCAGCAGCGCAGGCAACACCAGCTTTTGCCAGAGCAACAGGTGCCGAGTGTCTGAAGTGTCACACTACTTCCTTCCCGAGGCTGAACTGGACCGGTGAACGGTTTATGCGCAATGGCTTTGCTCTGCCCAAAACAGGTGAAGCACTGGATGTTGGATTCCCGGGCGAAGCGGATACCACGCAGAAAACAACAAGTGACCTGGCTATGGTCAAAGATATCGGTAACTACTTGAGCGTTCGCGGCAAAATGACAATCCTGGATCAGCCCGATACCGATTCAGCGAAAAAATCGATCGGTAGTCCGAATTGGCTTCAGTTCTTTGTCTCGGGTCATCTGGCACCGGATGTGCCTTTCTGGGCAGAAGCACAAATCGCCACTGACGGTGGCAGCGCTGGCGACGGTAGCACAGAACTGCATAACTACTTTGTCGGTTGGACTAACGTGCTCAAGGACCGCTCTGCAGAAAGTGCCACGCTGGTCAACTTCCGTGCAGGCGGGTTTACCCCGACTGAATGGACCTCGGTGAGTGACCAGAAACGGTCCATCGATTCAGCCAGCAGTCATCCGGGGGCTTACCGCGGTAAGAACGGTTTTACTCAGGTGGGCAAAGGTCTGGGTATCAAGACGGGTATCGAGTACTACGGCTACACAGACAGCTTCTTATGGGCAGCGGCCGTCGGTAATGATACCGGCCAAAACTTCAATGATAAAAAACGGAGCTCCGGCACACAGTACTGGCTGGTGGGTCGCTTTGATTTCATGGAAGGCAGTTCGATTTCACTGCTGCACATGAACTATGGTGTAGACAATGGCAGTGCTGATGATCTTACTTCTGATACGCTGAGTGCAAACTGGCGCATCGGTACTGATATAGACCTGCGAGCACAATATTCTGTCGATAATTCAGGTGTAGGTGCTGTTGACGATGTAAGCGGTTATACCCTCCAGGGTGACTGGACTTTTGTCAGAGGCATGTCCGCTATTTTGCGTTACGACACCACCGATAATGGTGCTGCCGCTGATTCGGAAGCGACACAGGCTACAGCAGCACTGGTATGGGCTCCCTGGCAGAACATCAAGTTGACTGCGGCCTATATTAATGAAATGGAGGCTGCCTCAGCTGCTGCTGAGGCTGACACCATGTCATTGCAGTTACAGTTCGCCATGTAATAAAAAGCAGTTTCCTGCAATCACTTGTTCATAGCTTTTGGGCCGACATTTGTCGGCCCTTTTTTTGCGCCCGGTTTAACCGCAGTCCAGTCAGCCAGGGGGTTCCATTAAACCCTTCGTCAGCAGAACCTTCACTACAAATTCCTTTCCAGCAGTTCTATCCAGTGCACCACCGGTTTATCCGCTGTCGTTGCAATATGCAACTGGCAACCGATATTGGCGGTGGCGATGATCTCGGGCTGATCCGCCTGTAGCGCCTGCACTTTATTTTTCAATAATCGTTGTGAGAGTGCTGCCTGCAGGATGGAATAGGTGCCAGCGGAGCCGCAGCAGAGATGGGCGTCTTCTATCCTGCACAGTTCGAAACCTGCGTTTTGCAGGATGGTTTCGACCACGCCTGCGAGCTGCTGGCCGTGTTGCAGGGTGCAGGGACTGTGGAAGGCGACCCGGGTTCTGGTTTTTGCTATCGGTAGTGGTTCATTGATCAACACTTCACTGATGTCTCTTGCCAGTGCGCTGACCTTTTTTGCTTTGTCTGCATACGCAACATCGTGCTGTAACAGCAGGCCGTATTGTTTGATGACTGCACCGCAACCGCTGGCGGTGATGACGATGGCTTCTGCGCCTTTTTCTATCTGCGGCCACCAGGCGTCGATATTGCTGCGCATAAAATCCAGCGCTTCTTCGCTGGCAGACAGATGATGGCTGACTGCACCGCAACAACCGGCACCGTTGGCCGCGATCAATTCAATACCGAGGTGGTCGAGGATGCGCGCGCTGGCAGAATTCGTATTGGGTGTGGCCACGCTCTGTACGCAACCCTGCAACACCAGCATGCTGCGTGCGTGTGATTGTCTGATCCATGTTGTGGTTTTTTGTTTTGCCGGAATGTTTTTCGCCAGCAGGCGCGGCAATAGCGGTTTGAACAGCTGACCGATGTTTAATAAAAATCCGAATCGTGCCGGATAAGGAAAAACCTGGCGCAGCAGATAGCGCGTGAATTTATCCATAACACCGCGCGGGACTTTGTGTTCGATGATCTCGCGACCGATATCGACCAGGCGACCGTAGCGCACACCGGAGGGACAGGTTGTTTCGCAGGCGCAGCAGGTAAGACAACGGTCGAGATGGTTGCGGGTTTTCTCGCTGACCTCGCTGCCTTCGAGCATTTCCTTGATTAAATAGATGCGCCCGCGCGGGCCGTCGAGTTCGTCACCGAGCAACTGGTAAGTGGGGCAGGTGGCGATACAGAAGCCGCAATGCACACAGCTGCGCAGGATGCTGTCGGCTTCCCGGCCCTGCACGCTGTTGCGAAATTCTGCGCCGAGATGTGTTTGCATATGAGCGCTAGATATCCGCGTACATGCGGCCGGGGTTGAGAATATGCTGCGGGTCAAACGCGTATTTTAGTTTTTGATGCACGCGCAACAGACCTTCATCGAGCGGATGAAACCGGCTGCTGCCCTTGCCGCGAAATAATGTCGCGTGACCGTTCGCAGTCGCGGCATAAGTGCGCACCACGTCTGCACTGGCATCGGTTTCACACCAGCGCAGCGCACCGCCCCATTCATAAAGAAACTTGCCTTCAAGTTTCATCGGCGCAGCGCTGGATTCCACCGACAATCGCCACAGCGATGGTTTGCTCTGAAAAAAAGCGTGCTGGTGTTCGCGAATTTTCTGCCAGTGCGCTTCGCCTGCGGCATAGAGTTCACCGCCGATGTGTTTGCGCGCTGCGGCCACGGCTGCTGCGCTGGCGCCGATGCGTATGAACAGGCGATCACCATCGTAACAGCTTGCGCTGATCGGCAGCGGTGCACGCGACCAGCGGTGCATGCTTTCCAGCGCTTTGGCATCGCTGCACTCCAGCACCAGGGTGATTTCAGTTTCCGGCAGCGGTAGCACTTTTAATGAGACTTCGCTGATCACACCCAGGGTGCCCAGGGCGCCGGCCATCAAACGCGAGACATCATAACCGGCGACGTTTTTCATGACTTCGCCGCCGAAGCTCAGCAGTTCACCTTTGCCGTTGATGATTTTGCAGCCGAGCACAAAATCGCGCGCCGCGCCTGCGTACGCGCGTCGCGGGCCGGATAGATTGCAGGCCACGGTTCCGCCGATGGTCGCGCTGTCGCCGAACTGCGGCGGCTCGAACGCCAGCATCTGTTTGTGTTCTGCCAGTGTGTTATTGATCTCGCGCAACGGTGTGCCGCAGCGCGCGGTGATCACCAGCTCGCTGGCAGCGTAATTCACTATGCCGGTGTGCTGTGTGACATCGAGCTTTTCTGCATTGACGGTATTGCCGTAAAACGCCTTGCTGTTACCGCCGACAATCGCCAGCGGCCGGGACTCGTGATACGCTTCTGCGATCTGCTGCTGGATGGTCTGAGCATGGTCATTCATAAATGAAACTCAGAACCTTTCCAGTTCAGGGAAAGGCAGCTCAGCGTGATGAATGTGCATGCCGCCAAACTCTGCACAGCGATGCAAGGTCGGCACCGCCTTGCCGGGATTGAGCAGGCCTTTTTCATCGAAAGCATGTTTGATGGCATGAAACTGTTCCAGCTCCAGGGCTTTGAACTGCACGCACATCTGGTTGATTTTTTCCATGCCGACCCCGTGCTCGCCGGTGATGCTACCACCGACATCGACGCAGAGTTCGAGTATCTTGCCGCCGAATTCCTCGGTGCGCTCCAGCTCGCCCGGTTTGTTGGCGTCGTACAGTATCAGCGGATGCAGATTGCCATCACCGGCATGAAACACATTGGCAACCTGCAAACCATATTCTTTCGACAGACTGGCGATGGTGTTGAGCACGTGCGGTAAATGTTTGCGCGGGATGGTGCCGTCCATGCAGTAATAATCCGGCGAGAGTCTGCCCACCGCAGGAAACGCCGCTTTACGACCTGCCCAGAAGCGCTCGCGTTCCTTTGCGTCTACTGCAGTGCGCACTTCGGTAGCACCGCTGTGTTTTAAAATTTCGCGCACGCTGGCGATATGGCTGGAAACTTCTTCATTGGTACCGTCGAGTTCACAGAGCAGGATCGCTTCGGCATCGCGCGGATAACCGGCGTGAACAAAATCTTCTGCTGCCTGGATCGCGAGTCGGTCCATCATCTCCAGGCCGGCAGGAATAATCCCGGCAGAAATAATCGCGCCCACTGCCGCACCGGCTTTGGCAATGTCGTCAAACGCGGCGAGGATCACCTGGGCGCGTTCCGGGATCGGTAACAGCTTCACCGTGACCTCGACGATGACAGCGAGCATGCCTTCGGAACCGGTGAGCAGCGCGAGCAGATCATAACCGGCGCTGTCGAGTCCACCGCCGCCGACGTTCAGGCGTTCGCCTTCGATGCTGATAATCGTGAGCGCCTGAATATTGTGCACCGTGAGGCCGTATTTCAGGCAATGCACGCCACCCGAGTTTTCCGCGACATTGCCGCCGATGCTGCAGGCGATCTGCGAAGACGGGTCGGGGGCATAATACAGACCCAGTTTTTCCACCGCCTGCGAGATCGCGAGATTGCGCACCCCGGGCTGGACGCGAGCGACCCGGCGCTCGGCATCGATCTCGATGATCTGGTTGAAGCGCGCCAGACTGAGCAGCACGCCCTGGGCGTGCGGCAGCGCACCGCCGGACAGACCGGTACCGGCGCCGCGCGCCACCACCGGGATTTCCTGCTGGTAGCAGTAGCGCAGGATCGCCTGCACCTGTTCAATGGTCTCGGGCAGTACCACAATCAGCGGCAGTTCGCGATAGGCCGAGAGCCCGTCGCATTCGTAAGGCCGCAGGTCTTCGCTCTGGTGCAGTACCGCAGCCGCAGGCAGGATGTGCTGCAGCTGTTTTACCAGTTCGGTTTTATCGATGCTGTTCATCTAATCAGTAGAAAAATCAAGGTTATGGGCTGGCCCGGCGAGAATCCGCTAAAATAACAGTATTGGCCGAACTTGCAAACCGCTTTGTCATCACACTACCGGCCAGTGAAGTGAAAACCCGATCACAGCTGGTTTGCTGTAAAACACTGGTGATAAACTCGCGCGCAGGTCCTTCACACAAAAATTATGATTCAGCGACAACGCACTCGGCTACTGACATTGCTGCTCAGCACGGTTCTCCTTGCCGGGCAGTTTGCTGCGCTGGTGCACGCCACCGAACATCCGTTTCATGTCAGCAGTAGTTATTGTATCTCGCTGTCAGCACTGGAACGCGCCTCTCACAGCCTGCTGAGCCATGCGCCACAGGTCAATGCCGTTTTTCTCGCTTTTGCGGTTGTCGGCCCGACAGCTGTCATATGCATTACCACCACGCATAACCGTTACCAGGCGCGCGCCCCACCCCTGTCTTAAACGCTCTGACATTCCCCAGGCACCGGCCTGACTTTTTGCATCACAACGCATAGTGCCTGCGCATTTTTTATATGCGCCGGTGACAGACATTTTGAGACAGAATATGAAACGACTCTATCTAACAGCGGTGATCTCGCTCGTGCTCTCGCCCCCGACGATGGCGGCGGGCACTGAATACAACCCACAAATCAGCCTGATACTGGATGGTCGCTACAGCGATTATTCACAAAACACTGCCGCCTATGCTCTGCCCGGTTTTCAGCTCGGTGATGAAGCCGGGCTGAATCCTGCCGGTTTTGCCATTGGCGAATCGGAAATCACCCTCAGTTCCAATATCGATCAGGATTTTTCCGGCCAGGCCACCATCGCGTTTGCCGATGGTGAATCAAGTGTCGAGGAAGCCTATGTGCAAACGCTGGCCATCGGTAACGGCATTACCGTGAAATTCGGCCGTTTTTTATCGGCTTTCGGTTATCTCAATAAACACCACGCCCATGCCTGGGATTTTGCTGACGCGCCGCTGATGTATCGCGCCCTGTTCGGCGCTACTCTGAAAGATGATGGCGTACAGCTGAATTACATATTGCCGGCTGATTTGCTGATGCAGGTGAGCGCCGAAGTGCTGAGTGGAAATGCGTTCCCTGCCGCTGGCAATATCAATGGCGGCATCGGTGCCAGCGTGCTGCATTTCACCCTGGGTGACGATATCGGCGTCAGCCAGTCCTGGCAGCTTGGACTGTCACACTGGCAGGCTAATAACATTCTTGAGCGCAGCGATGCCAGCGCCAACACCTTCAGCGGCCGCAGCAAAATCAATGCGCTCGATGCGGTGTACAAATGGGCGCCGGATGGCAACAAGCTGGAACGCAATGTCAGAATGCAGATGGAAGTTTTCAAACGCAGCGAAGACGGCACCATCAGCGACAGTGCCAGCAGCAACACCTCGAGTTATACCGGCGATCAGAGCGGCTGGTACGCACAGGCGGTCTACCAGTTCGTGCGCGGTTGGTCTGCCGGTGTGCGCCGCGACCGGCTCAGCGCCCGCAACAGCGGCAGCGATGTTGCCGTACTCAACGACACCGGCATCAACAGTAATGGCTACGATCCGAAGCGCAGCAGTGTGATGCTGCAATGGCAGCCTTCGGAGTTCAGTCGCATACGTCTGCAATTCAACAATGATAAATCGGTGGCCAATGTCAGCGACAAACAAATGTTTGTGCAATACACCTTCAGCCTCGGCGCTCACGGCGCACACTCATTCTAGGAGCTCACCATAATGAAATCGTATCAAGCTATTTTTTCCGCAGCGCTGTTACTGGCTGCTTCATCTGCACACGCTGGTCTGCAAATTTTTGCCTGCGAACCGGAATGGGCCTCACTGGCCAGCGAGCTGGGTGGCGATCATGTCGATGTATTTTCCGCCACCACCGGCAAGCAGGACCCGCATCATATCGAAGCGCGCCCGAGCCTGATCGCAAAAGTTCGGCGCGCCGACCTGATCGTCTGCACCGGCGCCGAGCTCGAAATCGGCTGGTTGCCGGTACTGCTCAGGACCGCAGGTAATGACAAGGTCCAGTTCGGCAAGCCGGGTTATTTTATGGCGACCGATTATGTCGAACTGCTGGAAAAACCGGCCTCGGTCGATCGCAGCCAGGGCGACATCCATTCTGCCGGCAATCCACACATCCAGACCAGCCCGCACACTATTGCGCTGGTGGCAAAAGCACTCGAGCAACGTCTGGCGCAGCTCGATAGCGCCAATGCCCCGGCGTACCAGGCCGCCTATGATAATTTCAGCCAGCGCTGGAACGCGGCGATGGTTCGCTGGGAAAAACAGGCCGAGCCGATCAAACACCAGTCGTTTGCGGTCAGCCACAGCAGCTGGATCTATCTCGCTACCTGGCTGAACATCGACATGAGTGTCGCGCTGGAAGCCAGGCCCGGGATACCGCCGACCACCGAACACCTTGCCAACCTGATAACAACGATGCAGCAGAAAAGTATTCACAAGATTGTGTATGCGGCTTACCAGAGTTCACGTGCGGCCGACTGGCTGGCGGATAAAACCGGCGCCCAGACGATCGAACTGCCGTTCACGGTCGGTGGCAATGAGAACACAAAAAATCTGTTTGATCTGTTCGATCAGACCATTACTGCTCTGGTGGACTGAGATGCAGGCTGACTTAATCGACTTATCTATCATCGGGCCGGCACTGCTCGCCGGCCTGCTGGTGCTCGCCACCCATGTACCACTCGGCAT
>Ga0214472_10001691_pt1 | contig 24250 bp, 14 predicted proteins | sample RVTome_6_FD_207662 | JGI IMG/M metagenome (GOLD analysis project Ga0214472, IMG submission 207662) | Soil microbial communities from uranium-contaminated site in the Upper Colorado River Basin, Wyoming, United States - RVT140D175 | ecosystem: Environmental > Terrestrial > Soil > Contaminated >...
GCCCAGGCCGACGCGGACATCCGCGCGCTGGTCGAGAAGACCGGCATTCCCTATCTCCCCATGTCCATGGCGAAGGGCCTGCTGCCCGACACGCACGAGCAGTCCGCATCCGCTGCCCGCTCCTATGTGCTGCCCGAGGCGGACGTGGTGATGCTGGTCGGAGCGCGCCTCAACTGGCTGCTCGCGCACGGCAAGGGCAAGACCTGGGGCGGCAAGGACCCTAAGGCGTGGGGCGGCCAGAAATTCATCCAGGTCGACATCTCGCCGCAGGAAGCGGACAGCAACGTCCGCATCGACGCCCCCGTGGTCGGCGACATCGGTTCCTGCGTCTCGGCGCTGCTGGCCGGCATCGGCTCCAATTGGCCCAAGCCGCCGGCCGAGTGGCTCAACGCCATCGCCGAGCGCAAGAACAAGAACATCGCCAAGATGGCCGAGACCCTGGACAAGAATCCGACGCCGATGAATTTCCACAGCGCGCTCGCGGTGGTGCGCGACATCGTCAAGGCCAACCCGGAGGCGATTCTCGTCAACGAAGGCGCCAACGCGCTCGATTTCACCCGTAGCATCGTCGACATGTACCAGCCGCGCAAGCGCCTGGACGTCGGCACCTGGGGCGTGATGGGCATCGGCATGGGGTTTGCCGTCGCCGCCGCCGTGGTCAGCGGCCAGCCGGTGATCGCGGTCGAGGGCGACAGCGCCTTCGGCTTCTCCGGCATGGAAGTCGAGACCCTCTGCCGCTACCACCTGCCGGTGTGCGTGGTGGTCTTCAACAACAACGGCGTCTACCGCGGCACCGACGTCAATCCAACCGGCGGCCCCGATGTGGCGCCCACCGTGTTCGTCAAGGGCGCGCGCTATGACCGGCTGATCGAGGCCTTCGGCGGCGTGGGCGTGCACGCCACGACCCCGGCCGAGTTGCGCACGGCGATGGAGGAGGCCGTCCGCTCGCGTAAGCCCACGCTCATCAACGCCGTGATCGACGAGACCGCCGGCACCGAAAGCGGTCGCATCACGAGCCTGAACCCGAGCGCAAAAAAGAAATAGTGCTTGGAGCTGACGCGACAAGCGCGCAGCTCAAGCGGTCGCGAGAACGAGCGGACTGACGCCGCTCATCCCGCGACGGGAATCGACAACGAGTGAGGACACGATGGAAGCATTGAAGGGTGTGAGAATTCTCGACATGTCGCACGTGCAGGCGGGGCCGACGTGCTCGCAGCTGCTCGCCTGGTTGGGCGCCGACGTGATCAAGTTCGAGAATCCGGCGGGAGACGCGACGCGCGGCCAGCTGCGCGATGTCCCGAACGCCGACAGCCTGTACTTCACGATGCTCAACTGCAACAAGCGCTCGATCACGGTCAACATGAAGACCGAGGAGGGCAAGCAGGTGTTCGTCGACCTGCTCAAGAAGTGTGACGTCATCATGGAGAATTTCGGCCCGGGCGTGCTCGAGCGCTTCGGCTTCCCGTGGGAGCGGATCCACGAGATCAATCCGAAAATCGTGATGGGCTCGATCAAGGGCTTCGGGTCGAGCGGGCCGTATGCGGACTTCAAGGCCTACGAGAACGTCGCGCAGGCGATGGGCGGCTCGATGAGCACCACCGGCGTTCCCGAAGGCCCGCCGTTCGTCACCGGCGCGCAGATCGGGGATTCCGGCACCGGCCTGCACCTCGCGATCGGGCTCCTCGCCGCGCTCCGGCAAGCCGAGCGCACCGGCAAGGGCCAGTACGTCGAGGTGGCGATGATGGACGGGATCATGAATCTCTGTCGCGTCAAGTTCCGCGACCACCAGCGCCTGACACGCGGTGAGCTGACCGAGTTTTCGGTGCCGACGCACAAGGGCATGGGCGACGTGCCGCGGGCCGGCAACGATTCCGGCGGCGGCCAGCTCGGCAACGCGGTCCGCTGCAAGCCCGGCGGCCCGAATGACTTTCTCTACCTCGTGGTGCAGGAGGCGGTGTGGGACGCGCTCGCGAAGCGCATCGGACCGGAGGTCGGCGTAGCGAATCTCGCGACCGACCCGAAATTCGCCAAGGTCGCCGACCGGCGCAAGAACCAGGCGAAAATGTGGGAGCTGATCGGCGAATTCGCGCTGAAATACACCAAGCGCGAGCTGATGGCGATCCTGAATCCCCTCGACGTGCCGTGCGGCCCGGTCATGGGCACCGAGGACCTCACCCACGACGAGCACGTGCGGGGCCGCCAGATGTGGGTCGAGATCGACCACCCCCAGCGCGGCAAATGGTGGAACGTGGGCATGCCGATCAAGCTCTCGGACTCGCCGGCCCGGATCGAGCGCTCGCCGCTGCTCGGCGAGCACACCGAGGAGATTCTCGGGGAGGTCCTCGGCTACAGCGGGGAAAAGATCGCGCAGCTGAAGGGCAAGGGCGCGTTCTCGACGCCGCCCAAGAAAGCCGCTTGAGCGGAGCGCAGCGCCCGCTCAGCTCTCGGCGCGTTCGAACGGACAGCATGCCGTTCAACGCGCCGTTTTCATTTGAGGGAGATTGCATCATGAAGATTGCCATCATCGGTCAGCAGGATTTCGGCAAGGCCGTCCTCGAGGCGTTCCTCGCGCGCAAGGATGAGGTCGCCGGCGTCTTTTGCGCGCCGGAAAAACCGGGCGCAAAGGCCGATCCGCTCCGGGCCGCCGCCGGGGAGAAGGGCTTGAAGGTGTTCCAGTTCAAGTCGCTGCGCGAGCCGCAGGCGCACGAGGCCCTCGGGAGCCTCAAGGCCGATCTGGGCATCATGGCGTACGTGCTGCAGTTCGCGCCCGACACCCTGATCAGGATTCCGCGGCTCGGGACGATCCAGTTCCACCCGTCGCTGCTCCCCAAGTACCGCGGCCCCTCGTCGATCAACTGGCCGATCATCCGCGGCGACACCCGTACCGGCCTCACCATCTTCCGTCCCACCGAGGGGCTCGACGAAGGGCCGATCGTGCTGCAGAAGGCATGCGACATCGGCCCGGACGAGACCCTCGGCGACGTCTATTTCAACAAGCTCTTTCCGATGGGCGTGCAGGCGATGCTGGAGGCGGCCGATCTCGTCGGCGCGGGCAAGCACCGGGAGACCGCGCAGGACGAGTCGCAGGCGAGCTACGAAGGCTGGTGCCGGGACGCCGAAGCGCGCATTCACTGGGCGCATCACGTCGATACCATCTACAACCTGATCCGTGGCTGCAACCCGGCGCCGGGCGCCTGGACGACGCTGAGCGGAAAAAAACTGCAGATCTTCGACGCGCGCAAGCACCTCGCGCGGCGTTATGCCGACGTCAAGGGCAAGGTGGGCGAGGTGTCCGACATTACCGAGGCCAGCTTCAAGGTCACCGCGCAGGGCGGCGCAATCGAGGTGCTGCGCGCGCGGGCAGAAGACGGCAAAAAGATTGCCGGCGGCGAGCTGGCCCGGGCCGCCGGACTCAGCGCCGGCGCTCTGCTCGGCAGCTAGCCGCTACCCTGCCGCCGCAGTGCATTTTCCCGGGGCCGGCGCGCTCACCCGCCGGTCTCTGGTCCGCGCATGCCTGCGGCGGCACCCGTTCGCCGAAATTACCGCTCCCGTTCCGCGAATATCGTAAAATACATGAGTAGGCGGCGATAACCCGCTAGATAATAATAAGAAAACTCAGGAATAGGGATGCGAAGACTCGATTTCTGGCGAGCCGACTGGTTTCTGGGGGTAGTGGTCGCGCTGGTCGTTCTGGCCTTGTCGGGACGCGACCTCATTCAGAGCCTGGAGCGCAAGGCCTACGACCTCGGTGTGCAGGCGGCGACGCGGGTGCCGTCGGACCAAGTTGCCGTCATCGCGATCGACGACTCGAGCATCGCCAACATCGGGCGCTGGCCGTGGTCGCGCGAGGTCCACGCCAGAATGGTCGACGTTCTGGCCGGCGCAAAGGCCAGGATCATCGTCCACAGCACGCTGTTCTTCGAGCCCCAGCTCGACCCCGGGCTCGCCTACATCGGGAAACTCCTCGAGCTCTACCGGCACATCCCGCAGACCGGCACGGCGCCGCCCGGGCTGACGGAGCTCGGCGAGCTGCTCACCGAGGCGGAGCAGGCGCTCAATCCGGACCGCAAGCTCGCGGACAGCCTCAAGCGCGCGGGCAACGTCCTGCTGCCGATGCTGTTCCAGGCGCTGGCCGAGCCGCAAGGCGCCCCCGATCCGAAGCGGCCGCTGCCGGAATACGCGCTCAGAAACAGCCTCGCCCCGAGGCTGCCGGGAAACGATGAGCTGACGCTGCCGGGGATCGGGCCGATCTTTCCCATCCCTGAGCTGGGCGTCAACGCGGCCGCGATCGGCCATCTCAACGCCAGCAACGACGTGGATGGCGCGGTGCGCGCCGAGCCGTTGCTCATCCGCCACTATGACCAGTATTTTCCATCGCTGGCGCTGATGACCGCGGCGAGCAGCCTCAACCTCCAGGTGGCGGACATCAAGCCGCAGCTGGGCGAGGCCGTGCAGCTCGGGCGCCTCGTCATCCGGACCGACCCCGAGCTGCGCATGTACACGTTTTTCTACGCCGACCGCGACAACCGTCCGGCATTTCCCGTCGATTCTTTCTTCGACGTCTATAGCGGAAAGATCCCCGCGGCCAAGTACCAGGACAAGATCGTGCTGATCGGCGCCACCGCGGCCGGTCTCGGCACCGCCCAGGTGACGCCGGTATCGCCGGCGACCGCGCCGGTGCTGACTCTCGCGCACACGGTCTCGAGCATCCTCGGCGGGCACTTCTTCGTGACGCCTGCGTGGGGCATCGCGGTCGAGAAGGCCGTGTACCTCGTGATGGCGCTGTATCTCATCGTGCTGCTGCCGCGGCTCAAGGCGGCGGTCGCCGGGCTCGCGAGCCTTATCCTCGGCGTCGCGCTCATCGTTGCGCACTTCACGCTGATGGTGACCCAGCTGATGTGGCTGCAGCTCATGGCGCCGTTGACCCTGCTCGCGGTAGGTTACGCCGCGCTCATCACCAAGCGCTTTCTCGTCACCGAGCGCGGCAAGGAAAAATCGGACATCGAGTCCGCGCAGAGCAACCGCATGCTCGGCCTCGCCTACCAGGGACAGGGGCAGCTCGATACCGCATTCGACAGCTTCCGGAAGCTGCCGATGGACGACGGCGTGATGGACCTGCTCTACAACCTCGCGCTCGATTTCGAGCGCAAGCGCCAGTTCAACAAGGCGGAATCGGTGTTCCGCTACATGGCGGACTACAACCCCAAGTTCCGGGATCTGGCGAGCCGCCTCAAACGCGCCACGGCGCTGTCGGAAACCGTGATGCTCGGGGCGGGCGGCGGTCACCCCGGCGGCACGTTGATCCTGCCCGGCGGGGGCGTGGAGAAGCCCATGCTCGGCCGCTACCAGGTGGAAAAGGAGCTCGGCAAGGGCGCGATGGGGGTCGTCTATCAGGGAAAAGACCCCAAGATCGGGCGCGTGGTTGCCATCAAGACCCTGGCGCTGTCCCAGGAGTTCGAGCCGAGCGAGCTGAAGGACGTGAAGGAGCGCTTTTTCCGCGAGGCGGAGACCGCGGGACGCCTGACGCACCCCAATATCGTGACCATCTACGATGCCGGCGAGGAGCACGATCTCGCCTACATCGCGATGGAATTCCTCAAGGGCAAGGACCTTACCCTGTTCAACAGGCCCGGCAGCCTGCTGCCGCTGGACAAGGCGTTGTCGATCGCGGCGCGCGTGGCCGAGGCGCTCGCCTACGCCCACAAGAACAACGTCGTGCACCGGGACATCAAGCCCGCGAACATCATGTACGAGCCGGCGTCCGACAGCGTCAAGGTCACGGACTTCGGCATTGCGCGCATCACCGATTCCTCCAAGACCAAGACCGGCATGGTCCTGGGCACCCCGTCCTACATGTCGCCGGAACAGCTCGCCGGCAGGAAGATCGAGGGCAGCTCGGACCTGTTCTCGCTCGGGGTGACGTTCTACCAGCTCGCCTGCGGTAGCCTGCCGTTCGAGGGCGAATCGATGGCTCAGCTCATGTTCAAGATCGCCAACGAGCCGCACGCGGACATCCGCACCCGGAACGCGCAGCTGCCCGCGTGCGTCGCCGCGATCGTCAACAAGGCCCTTGCGAAGAACCCGGAACAGCGGTATCAGGACGGCGAGCAGATGGCGAGAGCGTTGAACCTGTGCCTGCAAAGCCTGCCCGGGTCCCGGGCGGCGGCGCAGCACGCGCCGGCGGCAGGCTCCTAGGCGCGACGCGCGATGATCAATCTCAGCTCGGTGCTCGAGGTCGTCACCGCCACCCACCCCGGGATGGTGAGGTCGCACAACGAGGACAGCCTCGCGGCCGAAGCGGGGATCGGCCTGGCGGTGCTCGCCGACGGGATGGGGGGCTACAACGCCGGGGAGGTCGCCAGCGGCATCGCGGTCGAGCTGATCCGCACCGAGATGAAGAAGGCGCTTGCCGGCAAGAGCCCCGAGGAGTTGAACGGCAAGGACGCCGAGCGGCTGATCATGACCTACGCGACCCGCGCCAACAGCGCGATCTACCAGGCGTCGCAAAGCCAGCCCCAGTATTCGGGCATGGGCACGACGCTGGTCGTTGCGCTGTGGCACGACAACCAGATCTCGGTCGGGCACATCGGCGACTCGCGCCTCTACCGGCTGCGCGACGGCGCGCTGGAGCAGATCACGCGCGACCATTCTTTGTTGCAGGAACAGATAGATAGCGGCATGATTACCCGGGAGCAGGCGCGGCATTCCCAGAACAAGAACCTGGTCACGCGCGCCGTCGGCATCGACCCGGAGGTGGAGACGGAGGTGCACACCTACTCCGTCCAGCCGGGCGACATGTACCTGCTGTGCTCCGACGGGCTGTCCGACATGGTGCCGGACGAGGATGTCCAGTTGACGCTGGAGTCGCTTGCCTCCAACCTGCCGCTCGCGGCGGAGCAGCTGGTGCAACAGGCAAACGACAATGGAGGGCGCGACAATATTTCGGTGATAGTGGTGCGGATCGCGAAGGATTACCGGGCCCGCACCGGCTTGCTGGACAAAGTGAAGGCTTGGCTCAAATAGAAGGCGGGGATACCACCATGGCGAAGTTGATTCTCAGTCTGGAAGGGTCGGTGATCAGGGAGATCCCTCTCGACAAGGAGCGCATCACGATCGGCCGCCGGCCGCAAAACGACATCCAGATCGAGAATCTGGCGGTGAGCGGAGAGCACGCCTGCATCGTCACTATCCTCAACGACTCGTTCCTCGAGGACCTGGGCAGCACCAACGGCACGCTGGTCAACGGCAATCCGATCAAGAAGCACATCCTGCAGAACAACGACGTGGTCGAGATCGGCAAATACAAGATGAAGTACGTGGTCGAGCTGGCCGCCGCCGGGCATGCCCCGCAGGATGATTTCGAGAGGACGATGGTGATGAAGTCCACGCCGGGGAGGCCGGCCGCGACGAGGCCCGCGGCCCCGCCGACGCCGCCGCCCACCGCGTCAAGACCCGCCGCGGGCCCGCTGACAGCGCCACCTCCACCTCCACCCCCACCCCGGCAACCGGCGGCCGCCCCTGCCGCTCAGAAGCCGGCGACGGCCGAAGGGCAGCCGCTTGCCGCGCTGCAACTGTTAACCGGACCCAATGCGGGCAAGGAGATCGAGCTCACCAAGAACCTCACCACTCTGGGCAGGCCGGGGGTGCAGGTGGCCGTGATCACGCGGCGCCCGCAGGGCTACTTCCTCACCCACGTCGAGGGCGGGACCTTTCCGGTGTTGAACGGCAAGGCGATCGACGCCCAGGCGCGGCAGTTGGGCGACCACGACGTGATCGAACTGGCAGGGGTCAAGATGGAGTTTTTCCTCAAGCGGTAGCACCGGCCGCCCTCGGGACCGCGCGTGCTGGACATGATCAAGAAGCATCGGGCGCGGTTCATCATCGGCATCGTCGTGGTCCTGGTGTTCCTCGCCAACGCGATCGAGCTGGGGGGAATGCGGCTGCCGTTGCTGGCGAACCTCGAGGCGATCGTCTACGACACGCGGCTGCGGCTCACCATGCCGCAAACGGTCGATCCCCGCATCGTCATTCTGGACATCGACGAGAAGAGCCTCGCGGAACGGGAGCAGGGCGGCGAAGGCCGCTGGCCGTGGCCGCGCGACCGGCTGGGACTGCTCATGGACAAGCTGTTCAACAGCTACGAGGTGGCGGTGGTCGGCTTCGACGTGGTATTCGCCGAGCGCGACGAGTCCTCGGGCATACGCGTGCTCGAGCGGCTCTCCGAGCGCGAGTTGCGCGACGTCGCTCCCTTCCAGGCCGCGCTCCGGCAGTTGAGGCCCCAGCTCGATTACGACGACATTTTCGCCCGCAAGATCCAGGGCCGGCCGGTGGTGATGGGCTACATCCTCCTCGAAATGGACGCGACGACGTTGCAGAGGAAGGGGATGCTGCCCGCGCCGGTATTGACGGCGGAGTCCTTGAAAGGCCGCAACGTAGCGACGACCTCGTGGGGCGGGTACACGGCGAACCTGGATGTACTGCAGAAGGCCGCGGCTAGCGCTGGCCATTTCAATTCGCGCACCGACCAGGACGGGGTCATCCGGCGTGTGCCGATGCTGGTGGAGTACAACGGCGGTTATTACGAGCCTCTGTCCCTCGCCATGGTTCGCGTGCTGCTCGGCTCGCCGCCAGTGGTCGCGATCGGGCCCGAGAAGGGCCTCGCGCCGAAAGGCTACCCCGAGCTCGAATGGCTGGAGGTCGGGCCCATCAGAATCCCCGTCGATGACGAGGCGGCGGCGCTCGTGCCCTACCGCGGGCGCAAGGGGAGCTTCAACTATTTTTCCATCGTGGACGTGATGAACGAGCGCGTCGCCCCGGCGGAGCTGAAAGGCAAGATCGTGCTCGTCGGCACGACCGCCCCCGGCCTGCTCGACCTGCGGGCGACGCCCGTAGAACCCGTCTATCCCGGAGTCGAAGTCCATGCCAACATGATTTCGGGCATGCTCGACGGCAGTATCAAGCAGCGCCCGCCGTACGTGGTGGGCGCGGAGTTCCTGCTCCTGCTCGCCTCGGGACTGGCAATGGCCCTGCTGCTGCCGCTGCTGGGCCCCCTCGTCTCCGCGCTCGCCACGCTCGGGGTGCTCGCGGCGGTGCTGGCGGTGAACGTGGTGGTGTTCGAGCATGTCGCCCTGGTGCTGCCGCTCGCCTCCGGGCTCGTCATGATCCTGCTGCTGTTTACACTCAACATGGCCTACGGCTTTTTTGTCGAGGCGCGCGGCCTGCGCCAGATCACGGGGCTCTTCGGGCAGTACGTGCCGCCCGAGCTGGTCGACGAGATGGCGCGCAACCCCGAGCGCTTCAACATGGCGCCGCGCGAGCAGGAGCTGACGGTGCTGTTCTCCGACGTGCGCGGATTCACGACCATCTCCGAGAGCCTGTCGCCCGAGGACCTTTCGGCTTACATCAACGAGTACCTGACCAACATGAGCCTGGTCATCCGCGAGCGGCACCGCGGCACGCTCGACAAGTACATCGGCGATGCGATCATGGCGTTCTGGGGCGCCCCGGTCGGCGATCCCCAGCACGCGCGCAACGGCGTGCTCGCGGCGCTGGGCATGCAGAGCGAAGCGAAGGCGCTCAACGAAAAATTCCGCGCGCGCGGATGGCCCACGTTCAAGATCGGCATCGGCGTGAATTCGGGCGTCATGCGCGTCGGCGACATGGGCTCCAAGATCCGCAAGGCCTACACGGTGATGGGCGACGCGGTGAACATCGCATCGCGCCTCGAAGGCATCACAAAACAGTACGGGGCTGATATTATTGTCGGCGATGGCACGCGCCGGCTGATATCCGGCTTCGTCGTGCGCGAGGTCGACCGGGTGCGCGTGAAAGGCAAGGACGAGCCGGTGACCATCTACGAGCCGCTCGGTCTGGAAGGGCAGGTGGACCCAGCCAGGCAGGATGAAATAGTGTTGTGGAATCAGGCGCTTAGGCTGTACCGCCACCAGGATTGGGATCGCGCCGAGCTCCAGCTGCTCAATCTGCGCAAGCGGGCGCCGGAGAGCGAAATGGTTGAGTTGTTCATCGAGCGCATCGCGCACTATCGCGCGCATCCGCCCGGGGCGGGTTGGGATGGCGCCTGGACCTTTGAAACCAAGTAGCCTCAGGCTCCGGCACGCCGGCCGCTCGGGTTACGGGAGTCTGGAAAAACGATGAATATTCACGCGGTACTGGCACGATTCTCGCTGGTTTTCCGGGGTTCCACGGCGGTATTTCCGCGTTCGACGCGCCCGCGTTCCACGATGCGGGGCAGGAATCAGGGCACGGCCGCCAGCGGGGCAGTCACGAACGGGTCGGGGGCCTTATGAGCAGCGTACTCCAGAGCAAGCCGGTCAGCCGCGACAGCCTGGCGGAGAAGCTGAATTTCCAGCAGAAGCTGCAGGCGGTCACCAACAAGATCCACGCGACGAAGAACATCGACGAGATCATCCTCGAGCTGTCGCAGGAACTGTGCAGCCTGTTCAGCGCCGACCGGCTGACGATCTACCTCGCGAGCGAGGACCGGGGTTCGATCATCTCCAAGGTGAAGACCGGCCTCAACTCCTTCAAGGACATCAAGCTGCCGGTCAACGAGCAGTCGATCGCGGGCTTCGTGGCCTGTAACAAGCGCGTGGTCAATATCCGTGACGTCTACGATGACGTGGAGCTGAAGTCGTACAGTCCGCAGCTGAACTTCCTCAAGGCGGTCGATGCTAAGACCGGCTACCGGACGAAACAGTTGCTGGTCGCGCCGGTGACCGAGGGCAAGGGGAAGGAGCTGATCGGCGTGGTGCAGATCATCAATTACAAGGGGGGCCAGACCTTCCCGCCGGCCATGGAGGAAGGCGTGGTGCAGCTGTGCGAGACGCTCGCGATCGCGTTCCGCCAGCGCCAGGGCTCGATGATGACGGTGCGCACCAAGTACGACGGCCTCGTCACCAATGCGGTGATTTCGGCGGAAGAGCTCGAGCTGGCGCAGCGCTCGGCGCGGCGCAAGAACCTCGACATGGAGACGGTCCTGATCGAGGAATTCAAGGTCAAGCTCCCGGCGCTGGGCGAGGCGCTGGCCGCCTATTTCGGCGTGCCCTACGAGCCGTTCAAGACGGACCGGATCAAGTCGCCCGAGCTCATCAAGAACATGAGCCGCGACTTCTGCAAGACCAATCACTGGGCCCCGGTCGAGGACAGCAAGGACGGCATCGTGATCGTGGCCACCGATCCGGAGCGGATCAAGGCCTCGAAGATGGTCAACAACATCTATCCCAAGAGCCGGATCGTCTACCGGGTGATCACCAATCGCGAGTTCGACCAGACGCTCGACCAGTTGTTCGGCGGCGGCGGGCTCGGCGGCGATCCCGGCGACATCGGCGACATACTCGGCACGCTCGACGACGAGGAAAGCGTGTTCGTCGAGGGCGCGGAGGACGTGGCGACGGCCGCCGCCGACAACGAGGTCGTCAAGCTCGTCAACAAGGTGATCATCGACGCCTACCAGCAGGGCGCCTCCGATATCCATATCGAGCCCTACCCGGGAAAGGCCAAGACCGAGATCCGCTTCCGCAAGGACGGCGAGCTCATGAATTACATCGCGGTGCCGGGCAGCTACCGCAATGCGATCGCCGCGCGCCTGAAGATCATGTGCGACCTCGACATCTCCGAGCGCAGGAAGCCCCAGGACGGCAAGATCAAGTTCAAGAAGTTCGGCCCGCTCGACATCGAGCTGCGGGTCGCCACCATCCCCACGCAGGGCGGCGTGGAAGACATCGTGATGCGGATACTGTCGGCCGGCGAGCCCCTGCCGCTCGACAAGATGGGTTTCTCCAAGCGCAACCTGCGGCTGTGCAAGCAGGAGATTGACAAGCCCTATGGGCTCTTCTTCGTGTGCGGGCCGACCGGCTCGGGCAAGACCACCACGCTGCATTCGGTGTTGGGCTACCTCAACACGCCGGAAATGAAGATCTGGACCGCGGAGGATCCGGTCGAAATCACGCAGAAAGGCCTGCGCCAGGTGCAGATGAATCCCAAGGCGGGCTTGACCTTCGCCATCGCCATGCGGGCGTTCCTGCGGGCCGACCCGGACGTGATCATGGTGGGGGAAATGCGCGACAAGGAGACGGTCTCGACCGGCATCGAGGCTTCTCTCACCGGGCACCTGGTGTTCGCCACGCTGCACACCAACAGCGCGCCGGAGTCGATCGTGCGCCTGCTCGACATGGGGATGGACCCGTTCAACTTTGCCGATGCGCTGCTCGGGGTGCTCGCCCAGCGCCTCGCCCGGCGCCTGTGCAAGTGCAAGGAGCCGCACGTCGCGACCAACGAGGAAATCCATTCGCTAATGGAGGAGTACACGCTCGAGCTGCAGAACACGACAAACTGGAAGAAGGACCCGAAGGCCGCGCGCGCCAAGGTTTTCGAGGAGTGGGTGAAGGACTTCGGCAACGACCGGGGCGAGCTCGTGCTCCACGCCGCCAAGGGGTGCGAGGTGTGCGGCAACACCGGCTACAAGGGCCGATTGGGCCTGCACGAGATGCTGATCGGCAGCGACCGCATCAAGAAGAACATCCAGGAGCACGCGCGAGTGGCGGACATGTTCGTGACGGCCCTGGAGGACGGCATGCGGACCCTCAAGCAGGACGGCATCGAAAAGGTATTGCAGGGGATCACGGACGTCCAGCAGGTGCGTGCGGTGTGCATCAAGTAGTGCGCACAAAGAGCAAAGGCCCGGTTGGCGTCCGGGGCGCGGACGACCTGCTCAAGCGCCTCGAGCAGCTCAACCACATCGGGATCGCCCTCTCGCAAGAGAAGGACATCACCCGGCTGCTCGAGCGGATCCTCATCGCGGCGAAGGACATCACGCACGCCGACGGCGGCACGCTCTACCGGATGACCGAGGACAATACCCTCAAGTTCGAGATCATCCGCAACGACACGCTCGGCATCGCGATGGGGGGCACCACCGGCGTCGAGATCCCCTTCTACCCCATCCATCTTTTCGACAAGGACGGCAAGCCGATCCATTCCATGGTGGTCGCGTACGCGGTGCATCATGACCGGTCGGTCAACATCGCCGACGCCTATTCCGACGAAGGCTTCGACTTCACCGGCACCAGGAACTTCGACAAGAAGACCGGCTATCGCTCCCGGTCGTTCCTCACGATGCCGATGAAGAACCATGAGGGACAGATCATCGGCGTGCTGCAGCTGATCAATGCCAAGGACCCGAAGTCCGGCGAGGTCGTCGCGTTCTCGAACACCGACCAGCACCTGGCCGAGTCGCTCGCCTCGCAGGCGGCGATCGCGCTGACCAACCGCCTGCTGATCAACCACCTGGAGAACCTGTTCGAGTCGTTCATCAGCCTGATCAACGCCGCGATCGACGACAAGTCGCCCTACACCGGCGGGCACTGCCAGCGCGTGCCGATGCTCACCATGATGCTCGCCGAGGCCGTCGACGACTGCAAGGTCGGTCCGTTGCGCGATTTCACCATGACGGACCGCGACCGCTACGAGCTCAAGATCGCCGGATTGCTGCACGACTGCGGCAAGGTCACGACTCCCGTGCACGTCGTGGACAAGGCAACGAAGCTCCAGACCATCTTCGATCGCGTCGCCCTCATCGACACGCGCTTCGAGGTGGTCAGGCGCGACGCTGAGATTGCGCTGCTCAAGGCGCGCATCGAAAAACTCGCGCCGCGACGGCAAGACGTGATGGCGGACGCGCAGCTCACGGCGGGCGTCCGCGAAATCGAGAGCGATCGCGATTTTCTGCGCCGCGCCAATATCGGCAGCGAGAAGATGATCGACGAGGACATTGCCCGGGTGAAGTCGATCGCCGCGCGCTATCGCTGGCGCAACGGCGACGGGGAGCAGAGCGATTTCCTGACCGAGGACGAGGTCCGCAACCTCACGATCCGCTCCGGCACGCTGACGGCGGCAGAGCGGCAGATCATCAACCACCACATCGAGGTCACCATCCAGATGCTGGAGTCGCTGCCCTGGCCGAGGCACCTGAAGAACGTGCCCGAGTACGCCGGGGGTCACCATGAGCGCATGGACGGCAAGGGTTACCCGCGGGGGCTCAAGCGCGAGCAGATGTCGGTCCAGGCGCGCTGCATGGGCATTGCCGACATCTTCGAGGCGCTGACCGCCAAGGACCGGCCCTACAAGAAGGGCAAGACCCTCACCGAGTCGCTCACGATCCTCGGCAAGTTCAAGCTGAACGGGCACGTCGATCCCGATCTCTTCGACATCTTCATGTGGGAGAAGGTCTACGAGAAATACGCGCGGCAGTTCCTCGATCCGGACCAGATCGACGACGTGGACGTCTCCCGGATTCCCGGTTATGTTCCGCCGCCCGCGGCCTAGCTTCCCCTCCCCGCGGCCGCACCCGGCGGCATTCCGCATGATTCCTTCCCGGTGAGTCGGGTGCATGGGCATCCTGGACTGGTTCAAGACTCAGGAGGTCGACGAGCTTGCGGCCGCGATCGCCGCGGAGCTCGTCAAGCGCGTCCCGCCCGCCGCGCTGGAGTCCCGCACCCGGAAGGCGGCGGAACGCCTGCGCAACACACACGAGGCGATCTTCGGCCGCGCGGGCAAGTTCGCGCGCACGCACCCGCTCAGCGTCTACCAGCGGGCGCGGCTCGGCAACCAGTTCCGGTGGGCGCTCAAGGAGGCGGGCTATCCGCCGGAGTTCGTCGAGTCGTGGACCTACGAGCTTGCCATCCTCGTCACGCTCGACAAGGCTCCCGGCAGGGCATCGGGGGGCTGATTGACGGCGGCTTCGCCCCGGGAAGCCGCCGACCGGCTGATCGCCGAGGGTAATCGCGCCGAGGACGCGGGCAGGGTGGAGGCGGCCTGTGAGCGCTATCGCGAAGCGGTGCGGGCGGCGCCTGATTATGCCAAGGCGCACGTGAATCTCGGCATTGGATTGGAGGCCGCCGGCGCGACCGAGGCGGCGATTTCCGCCTATGAGGCCGCGCTGGCGATCGATGCGGCGGATCCCTTCGCGGCCTACAACCTCGGAAAACTGCGGTACACGGGCGGCAGGCTGGAAGAAGCCGAGCGGTTGCTGCGGCAGTCGCTGCAGCACCGACCGGCGTTCCCGGAAGCGCAGGTCGTGCTGTCGCGCGTGCTGGAAGCGCAGGGCAACCTCGGCGCGGCGGCGGCGGCGCTGGAGACCGCCATGCGGCTCAAGCCGGACGATTTTGGCGCGCTCTACTTCTATGCCGGCGTCCTCGTGAAACAGGACCGGCTCGACGCGGCCCAGGCGGCGCTCAAGCGCGCCCTCGCCATCGATCCGGAAAACGCCGACGCGAATCTCGCTCTCGCCACGCTTCTTCTCGCACGCGGCGAGCCCAATGAAGCGGAAGGACCGCTGCGCGCGGTCTTGAAGCGCGACCCCGGTTCGGTGGAGGCGCATGCGCGGTTGTCCGAGATGTACAACGCGCGCAGCGATCTGCCTGCGGCAGCCGCCGAGCTGGAGGCGGTGCTCAATCAGCGCCCGGACTGGGCGGACGCGTTGTACAACTACGGCGCCGTCCTGAAAAAGCTCATGCGACTGGGCGAGGCGGAAACCGCCTTTCGGCGCGCGCTGGCGGCCGACCCGGGACATGGGCGAGCCTATCGCATGCTGGGAGGCGTTCTGCTCGGACAGTGCCGCACGGATGAGGCGCTCGCGCTCTACCAAGCGGCGCGCGAGCATTTGCCCGGCGATATCGAGCTCGAGTCCGCCGAGCTCTTTGCGCTCAACAGTTCCGAGAGCATTCCGGACGACGCGCTCTTTGCGCGGCACGCGGCGTTCGGGGCGCGCATCGAGGAGGCGCATCCGCCGCGATTCGTGCCGTTCCGTAACGCAGGGGATGGGGAGCGGCGCCTGCGGATCGGTTACGTGTCCGGAGATTTCTGCTATCACGTCGTCACGCTGTTCATGCTCCCCGTGGTCGAGCGGCACGACCGCTCCGCGTTTGAAGTGTATTGCTACTCGACCGGCGGCAGGGTGGATGGCTACACGCGCGAGCTGTCGCGGCGGGCGGACGTCTGGCGGGAGGTTTCCTCGCTGCCGGCATCCGGGCTGGCCGATGCGATCAACCGTGACGGCATCGACATCCTGGTCGACCTGGGCGGGCATTCGGGAACCCCTCAGCTCGCCGTTTTCGCGCAGCAGCCGGCGCCGGTCCAGGCCACCTGGCTCGGCTACCTGAACACCACCGGCATGACCCGGATTCACTACCGCATTTCCGACCGCCATGCCGATCCGCCGGGACTGACCGACCGGTACCATACCGAAACCCTGGTCAGGCTGCCGGAGAGCCAGTGGTGCTATCGCCCCTTCATGACGGTCACCTGCGCGGAGGCGCCGCCCCTCGCGCGTAACGGATACGTCACCTTCGGATCGTTCAATCAGGCGCTCAAGGTCACCCCGGCGGTGCGCCGCATCTGGGCCGAAATCCTCCGTCGGCTGCCCGGCTCCCGGATGGTAATCCTCGGCATCGCGGAAGGCCGTGCGCGGGAGGAGCTGATTGCGGAACTCTCAAGCGCGGCAGGCGAGCGCGCGAGAGTAAAGGTCCTGGCCTATGTTTCGCTTCAGGACTATTTCAACGGGTTCAACTCGGTGGACATTGCGTTGGATACCATGCCCTACAGCGGCGGCACCACCGCCTGCGATGCGCTGTGGATGGGAGTCCCCGTCGTCACGGCTCCCGGAACCCGGCCGTCGTCACGCAGCACGGCGAGCGTGCTCTCGACCGTGGGCCTCACCGAGTGGATCGCCTCAAGCCCCGAGGACTACGTGCGGCTGGCCGTCGCATTCGCCCGCGAGGAGACGATTCTCACCGGGTTGCGCCGTTCGTTGCGGCAGCGGCTCCGGGAGTCGCCCCTGATGAACGAAAAAACGTTCGTGCGCGATCTGGAAAGTGCCTACCGTCAGATGTGGCGTGCGTGGTGCGAGAGCGCTCGCGCCTGAAACGGGCGCGAATCCTCCGGGGAACGGCCATGCCGGGCACGCATTGTTGGGGTGACGTTTTTCGTCACATCCTGACTTTGGCCGGGAGCGCTTGCATCGTGCTTCCCGCCAAATCGCGGTAATAGTCCCGATCTCATGCGCCACGTCCGGCAATTTGTCACGCCGGTCGGGATGGTCAGCGGTTGGCACGATAGTTGCTGCCTTTACTCCCGCGAGCAATGAAAATTGCTTGTCTTTTAAAGGGTTAACTCGAGAAAGGAGCACCAAATGCGTTACCTACAGAAGGGCTTCACGCTGATCGAACTGATGATCGTGGTCGCGATCATCGGCATTCTGGCGGCGGTCGCGCTGCCGGCGTATCAGGACTACACCGTCCGGGCGAAGATGTCCGAGGTGATCCTGGCGATGAGCGCATGTCGCACGACCATCACCGAGGTGTACCAGACCGGCGGCACGGCGCCCCCCGCGAATGACTGGGGCTGCGGCGAGACTGGCAGTACCGTCGCGGGCACAATCATTCAAACCAAGTACGTCAAGGGGTTGTTCACCGATGTGAACGGCGTGGTGAAGGCAGAGATCTGGGGCATCAGCTCCGTCGTCGACGCCAAGTTTGTGACGTTGATCCCCCTCTCCAAAGCCGGCACGACGGCCGACTCGAGCTCGGACATGGGTGTCGGCCTGTACGGCTGGGTTTGCGGCAGCACGGGCAGCGACGTAGGCAAGCAGTATCTGCCGGGCTCTTGCCGCGGCGTGTAAGCAGAAGCACCTGGCTGCAGAAAGAGGTACCCTTCGGGGTACCTCTTTTTTTGTCCTGACGATGCGGGCGATCGCGCGCGGCGTGAACCGGTTTCCCACCCTGATCGGCATCGGGCTCATCGCCGGCCTCGCCGGTGCCTTGTATTTGCCGTTCATCGGCAACCCGCCGATGTTCGACGACCGCGGCTTCTTTTCGGGACGGCTGTTTTCGTATTACGCGACGCACCCGCTCGGCCTCGAATTGAGAGTCCCTCCCTATTTTTCCCTCGCCATTGTCCAGGTCATCTGGGGAAGCATGGAGGCGCACCGCGTCGTGGGCCTCGCATTCCATATCGCCTGCGCGCTGGCGCTCTACAAGCTGATCCACGACCTCCAGCGGCATGCGGCGCGGCGCGCCGCCGTGCCGTCGGGGGAGGAGCTGGCAGCACACGCGCCGGCGTTCATCGCCGCAGCGGCGTTCGCGATTCATCCCGTCGCGGTCTACGGCGCCGGCTATCTGATCCAGCGCATGTCGGTGCTGGCGACGCTGTTCGCGCTGGTCTCGATCATCTTCTACGTGCGCGGGCTCGCGCGCCGCGGCCACGCCGACGCGATTTCCGCCGCGCTCTGCTATTCGCTCGCGGTGCTGTCCAAGGAAACCGCCGTCATGCTGCCGGCGGCGGCGGTCATTGCCGGTTTTGTCGTGGCGGTGGAGCGGCGCTTCGCGCTTCGCCATGCGGCCCTCTATCTCGCATGCTGCGTGCCGGCTGCCGCGCTCGTGACGCTGCTGGTCAAGGGCAAGATCGGCACGACATACGAACCGGATTTCGGAGTGGTGACAGCGCAGATCGCGCAGACCGGCGCGCCCGCGACGCTGGGAGCGCCCTGGCTCGAAAGCGCCGTGACGCAGATGGGGCTCTACTTCCGCTATCTCGCGCTGTGGGTCTTCCCCGATCCCGGCGCGATGTCCATCGACCTTCGCATCGATTTCGCCGGTGCCTGGCCGCCTGCGGTGGCGCTGCTCGCGGCGGCGGGATTTATCGGCTACGGAGTACTCGGCGTTGCCCTCATGCGCAGGGAAGGGATGGCGCGCGTGGCGGGATTCGGGCTGCTCTACCCGTGGCTCCTGTTTCTCCCCGAGTTCGCCACGGTCCGTTTCCAGGAGCCGTTCGTCCTTTACCGCAGCTACCTGTGGGGGCCGGGCCTGATGGTGCTCGTCGCCGCCGGGCTCGCCCGCGTGCCCCTTCGTTTCGCGATCGCAGGCGCGCTGCTGGCGCTACCGCTTCTTTTCTACCAGGCCCATGACCGGTTGCGCACGTTCGGGAGCAGCCTTGCGCTGTGGGAGGATGCCGTCGCGAAGCTGCCCCGGAAAGCCGTCCCGGGGGGCTCGCGAACGCTGTACCACCTGGGCCGGGAGTATCTCTACCGGGATCGCGCCGGCGAGGCGATTGCGGTCGTGGAGCGCTGCCTTGCGGAATATCCCGCGACCTACGATTGCCATATGGCGCGCGGCTCGATCCATCTGCACCAGGAGGAGTACCGCGAGGCGATACCGCGCTTCGGCCGCGCGATCGCACTGCGCCCGAAATCCGGCCCCGCGCGCCATCATCTTGGGGTCGCGCTGGAGAGCCTGGGCTGCCTGGACGAGGCAAAGCGACAGTACCGGCTCGCCTCCAAACTGGGCTTTCGAGCTGCTGAACATCGGCTGGGCCGGCTCGACGCTCCAGGCAGCGGACTGCTGCCCCCGGTCAAACCCAGGCCGCGTACCGATGCGTGCGACGAGCCGTTGCCTGGACTCCCGCCCCCCGACAAGAGCACTCGAGGGCAGGCCTCGCGGGAGTGACGAATCACCCTGCCGGCGACTAATTCAGGTTGGCGACGTAGCTCACGTGGGCGGGAATCGCGCTCCCGCGGTAGAGCGCGGTTCCATATACTCTCCAGATCCGCCGCGCTTCCTCGTGCTCGCCGGCGGCCCGCGCGCCGAGCATGGCGGTGACGAGCAGGTAGCGCCCGAAATCGTCCCCTCCCGCCGCCGACCCCTGCTCGAGCAGCGCGCGTGCGCGTGCCAGCATGGCGTGCGCGTCGCGCGCCGCTATTGCGGCGTAGAGCTCGAGCCGCTGGCGCACGCGGGGCGCGAGCCTGTCCGGAGCGCAGTCGAGCCAGCGCCGTTCGATCCAAAGCGCGCGGCGCATATCGGGCGCCAGCTTGACGAGCGTCCGCTCGGCTGCGCCGTGCAGGTGCTCGATGGCGGCTTGCGATGGCGCAGTCCCGCACAGTGCGCCGGGGTGCTTCAACACGAGCAGGGTCGGCAGAATGGCTGGCTCTGCAGTCTGGAGCGAATCAGCCGAGCGGTGGAGAAGTCCTCTGGCGATCGCGAGCGCTGTCGACCGGGTCCGGAGGTTGAGGGACAGTATATAGGGGGGGACCGGCTCCTTCAGGTACGCCACGGCTGCCCCCTGGGTCATTTCGAGGACCGGTAACGGCGACACCAGAAGTCCGGGAATGGTCGATGCCAAGCTGCCGAGAAAGCGCGCGCGCGGCGCCTCGAGTTGCACGTACGGGCGGTAATCCGAGTTGACGGGAGCCGCAAGCGACGCGAACAGCGGCGCGATCTCGCGCTTGGAGCCGACGCGCAGCGCCGCGATCTCTTCCGCGCGTGTAATGCCGAGGCGCTTCAACTGGTCCAGGAAGGCCGCTTGCCCGGCAGGCAGCGGCCCTGGGCGCGGCACGGTTCCCTCGGCGACGGCGACCACGATGAGATCCACGCCGTTCATCTCGTAGATCTCGTAATCCGCGAAGTTCTCGCCCAGGGCCGCGAGCATGGAGCCGAGCAGGCGGTCGTTGAATTCATATGTCTGCAGCCACTGCACCAGCAGGCCGCCCGGCGCGAGGTAGCGCTTCACGTCGCGGTACCACTCCGTCGTGAACAGGCCCGCCACGCCGTTGACCCAGGGATTCGACGGCTCCGAAATGATCACGTCGTAGCGCTTGCCATGGCGGGCAAAGAAGCTCTTGGCGTCCTCGATGACGATGCGGCTGCGCGGGTCGCGGAAGGGCCGGATGACGCGCGGGATAAAGGAGCGCGCTCCGGAGACCATCGCCGGCTCGATCTCGATCGTGTCCACCTCCCGTGGCGCGCCGTGCGAGAGCAGCGTCTCCGCCGTGAGGCCCGAGCCGAATCCTATGTTGGCGTAGCGTGCCGCCTCGGGCTTGATCAGGAGCGGCAGCGCGGCGGCGACGACCATCGTGTACTCGTCGCCCGTGGGCTCGCGGTCGGGATCCATCTGGATCGACGCGTCCGGCTTGCCGTTGGTGATGATCCCGACCGAGTTATTGGCATGGCGCCGCACGGCGACCGATGCGGTCTTGCCGTCGCGATAGAAGAAGACATCGCTGTCCGCGGCCGCCGCGACGCCGTAACGGAACACGCCGGAGGAGAGCCGCCCGGGCTCGAGCACGCCGGCGCGGGCGGTGGCGGTCGCGGCGAGCATGCCGACGATCAAGGCGGCGAAGGCATGCACGCGGCGGAACGCTGCCTGCGAATAGCGCAGCAGCCACGCGCCGAGCAGGATATCGGCCGCCGCGCCGAGTACCAGCGCGAGCTTCATGCCCGCCTCCGGCACCAGGACGTGCACGGCAAGCAGGACCCCCGCGATCGCGCCCAGCGTGTTGGCGGAGTAGATCTGGCCGATCGCGCGCTCGCCGTGCCCGCCGCGCATCAGGACGTGGGTGAAAAGCGGCAGCGTCATGCCGGCGAGGAAGGTCGCGGGCAGCATGACGGCGAAGGCGATGGCGTGACAGAAAAGATTGAAGAACGGATAGCTCTCCTCGTTGCGCTGGAGCACGCGCAGTACCCACGCCATCCAGTCGAAGGTCTGGTGGTAGACGAAAACGGTCGCGAGCGCCGCCAGCCCCATAGCAAGCTGCACCAGGCCCGCGAAGCGCACGGGATCGGCGATGCGGTCGATGCGGCGGCGTATCCACAATCCGCCGAGCGCGAGCCCGGTGATGAACGCCGACAGCATCAGCTCGAAGGCCTGGAACGAGGAGGAGAGCACCAGCGAGAGCATCCTGATCCATGCGATCTCGTAGACGAAGGACGCCGCTCCCGTGATGAATGCCGCAACCAGGAACAAGCGCACCAGGTAGGTGCTGGCGGGAACTGCCCCGGCGGCGGGTACGGCCGCGGGAGGCTGCGGCTCGCCCGCCCGCGCCACCGTCAACACGACGGCGGCGAGCACGAGATTCAGCACGCCCGCCGCGCGCATCGTGCCCGGCATGCCGAACCAGCCGAGCAGCAGGAACGCCGCCGCCAGCGCGCCCGCGGCGGCGCCAATCGAGTTGGTGAAATAGAGCATTGCCAGGTGATGGCCGCTCGCCTCGGGGCTGCGCCGGATCACTGAGCCGCTCATGAGCGGAAACGTCATTCCCAGCAGCACCGTCTGCGGGACGATCAGCACGGCGCACAGCGTGTACTTGTAGATTTCCACGCTGAGCGGTGAGCCGAGCGCCGGAATGACCGACTCGAGCGATGCCTGGGTGAGCCAGACGAACACCTCATGGAAACCCAAGGCGGCCAGGCCGATGCCCGCCTCGATCCAGCCGTAGGCGGCGAGCAGGTTCCCGATCCTCCGCATGGCGCGGCTGGCGATCCAGGCGCCGAACGCCATGCCGCCCATGAATGCGGCCAGCACGAACGACTGCGCGAACGCGGCGGAGCCGAGAAAGAGCTTCAGGTAGTGCGACCAGATGGATTCGTAGATGAGCCCGGTGAAGCCGGACAGGGCAAACAGACCGAAGAGCAGCTGGACGTTCCGGTAGATCATGTCGCTCCCGATTTTGACTGAACGCGAGTGTAGCCCATGACCGGTAGTACCGCCACGGCCGTATGTCACGCAGATTCGCTTGCGCTTCGAGACGCGAACCGCCCGCCATGGGCGTATGCGCGGACATGCTATCCTTGCCCGAAAGCTTGCATTCGAGATGATCCCCGTCTTCATCGGATACGACCCGCGGGAGGCGGTCGCGTACAGCGTTCTCGCATACAGCATCCAGGCCCGGGCTTCCCAACCGGTGGCGGTCACGCCGCTCATGCTGTCTCAGCTGCGGGGCGTGCTTGCGCGCGAGCGTCATCCGTTGCAGAGCACCGATTTCTCGTTCTCGCGATTCCTGACGCCGCATCTTTCGGGCTACACCGGGTGGTCGGTGTTCATGGACTGTGACATGCTGATGCTCGACGACGTCGCCAACCTCTGGAAACTGCGCGACGATCGCTACGCGGTGATGGTGGTCAAGCACAACCACGTTCCCCGGGAAACGGTGAAGTTCCTCGGCGAGCCGCAGAGCAAATACGAGAAGAAGAACTGGTCGAGCGTGATGCTGTTCAACAACGCCCGCTGCCGCGCGCTTACCCCGGAATACGTGAATCGGGCATCCGGGCTCGAGCTGCACCAGTTCCAGTGGCTCGCGAGCGACGATCTCATCGGGGCGCTTCCCGACCGCTGGAACCATCTCGTCGGCTACCACCCGCCGCGCCGGGACGCCGCCCTCGTCCACTACACCCTGGGCGGCCCTTATTTCGATGGCTATCGTGACTGCGAGTATTCGAAGGAGTGGTTCACCGAGCGCGACGCGATGCTGCGCACGGTGGCCCGGCCGCGGACCTAGGAAATCCCGGGGTTGCCCGCGACGCCGATGAGCGCCGGGCGATTGGGGGTGACCGTCCGCACCACCTTTTTCGACCTCAGGTAGCGCGCGACGATGTCCCAGACCGGCTCGCCGCTCGCGCCTTCGGCGACCGGCGCCCAGCTCGCGACCTTGTAGGTCTTGCCGGCCTCGATCGGACGGTCGTTCAGCGTCATGTCGCTGATGCGTGAACCGATCTTCCGCGTCGGGTCGACGCGATAGCGCATGCCGCCGACGCGTACCATGTCTCCGCCCTGCTGGTAATAAGGGTCGGGGTTGAACAGGTTGTCGCACACGTCCTCGAGGAGGTTCTTGATCCCCGCGCCGCTCATGTCCGTGACCGTGCTGTAGGGATAGGTGACGGCCGTCTGGTCCATCACGTGCTCCAGCGTGATGGCCTCGCCGGGCAGTATGGTGGTGCCCCAGCGAAATCCCGGGGAGAACGCGATCTGCGCGCCTTTGGCCTCCATCAGCGCGTCCAGGATCAACTGGTCGAAGGTGCCGCTGAAATTGCCGCGGCGATAAAGCAGCGTTTCGCTGACCGCGAGCTTTTCCGACAACTTGCCGGCGTAGGGTGCCCGGTGCCTGCGGATCAGGTCCTCCATCGCAGGATCCGGCGGCAGCAGGTTCGCGAATACCGGCAGCAGCCGGTAGCGGTAGCCGCTCATGCGCTTCGCGCGCACGTCGATATCCAGCACGGCGAGGAACTTGCCGTTGGAGCCGGCATTGGTGACGATCGTGGTTCCGCCGGCATTCTTGACGGCGATCGGCTCGGGAATCGCGTCGTGGGTGTGCCCGCCGAGTATGGCGTCGATACCGGTGACGCGCGTGGCAAGCTTCAAGTCGACGTCGGCCCCGTTGTGCGAGAGCAGGACGACGACCTGCGCGCCC
>Ga0214472_10001692_pt1 | contig 24244 bp, 18 predicted proteins | sample RVTome_6_FD_207662 | JGI IMG/M metagenome (GOLD analysis project Ga0214472, IMG submission 207662) | Soil microbial communities from uranium-contaminated site in the Upper Colorado River Basin, Wyoming, United States - RVT140D175 | ecosystem: Environmental > Terrestrial > Soil > Contaminated >...
CGTCTTTACACCATGACCTAGCGAAAAAACCCCGGTGGTCACTTAGCATCTCAAGTTCTATAATAAATACGTCATTTAGGACTGTAGGTATGAATTTCATGCAATCCTCATGAATCGTGGTTTGAAATCCTTAAACGGTTCTTGGGTTCTTCCTAATAGATATTGATAAGAATTGCTTAGTCATGATTTTTAGAAAACCAAGACTTGATTGCATCCACTACGTAGTAAACATTGTCATTAGACATAGAGGAAAATAGGGGTAAGGTTACCATTCTATCTTCTATTGACTCACATATTTCAAGTTTGACATCTCTATAATTGCGTTGATATAGAGAAAATTTGTGGATTAGAGGATAATGTATGCTGGTTTGTATTCCTTTAGTCTTCAGAAATTCCATGAATTCATGTCGATTTGACTGGTTTAATAAGATTGGAAAAATATGAGGAGTGCAAACTCCTTCATGCTTTATAAATGGAATTGAAATTTCATTGGTTGTTTTAAGTAGATTAATATACATTTTTTGTATTGAAAGTCGGTTTTGATTACTGCCATTAAGTTTCTCTAACTGCTTTAATCCAATAGCAGATCTAATTTCGTCAATTCGGTAATTGAATCCATCGTCAACAACATCATAACTAAATGAGTGCCCTTGTTCGCGATCCCATGTTAAACTTGTCATTCCGTGAGAGCGAAGTATGCGTATTCGTTCAGCTAATACGTCGGAGTCGGTTGTAAGCATTCCTCCCTCAGCAGTAGTCATATTTTTGTTAGAAAAAAAACTAAAGCAGCCAATATTTCCAATACTTCCGCATCGTTTAAACATTGCGTTTGTGTTGCTTGTCGAGTGGAGTACAGTTTGCACTTCGCATGCGGCTCCTGGAGCATGCGCGACATCTTCTACAATATATAAATTGTGCTCATTCGCGATTTTTAGTATGTTTTCCATGTCACATGGGTAACCACCATAGTGGACTACACAAATGCCTTTAGTATGATCATCTATTTTTGATCGAATGGAATCAGGAGAGATATTGAGATTATCGGTCGATGTGATATCCGCAAAGACAGGAACCGCACCCGTATACCGAATGGCATTAGCCGTTGCCACGAATGTTAAAGACGGGCATATTACTTTGTCTCCGGCCTGTATCTCAAGAGCTACATAGGCTAAGTGAAGAGCTGCGGTGCAGTTTGTAACTGCTAGAGCATGTTTGACACCAATATATTCAGCAAATTTTTGTTCAAAACTATGAGTTATAGGTCCCATCGTTAACCAGCCCGAGCGCAGTACATCCTTTACAGCCTCAATTTCTTCCTCACCAATACTAGTATCAGCTAAAGGTATTTTCCAATTACTCAAGGTTTAATTCCTTTTTGATTGTTTCGTATTCTTCAGTTGCTTTAGCATAGTCACTATGGTTTCCAATATCTAACCAGTGACCTTCAAATAAATAACTATCAATAATTTGATTGTCAGCAATAAGGTTGTTGACCAACCTCGGAAAGTCCAAATATTTCTTGGGCTCTATATATTGTAAAACTTTTGAATTGAAAGCATATATGCCCATACTAACATTGAAGCTATATACAGGTTTTTCTATATAGTCGATTATATGATTCTCATGATCACTGTTTATAATACCAAGTTCAATTTTAAAATCTTTCTTGAAAGTGCCAATCGTTGCGATAGCATTACTGTTCATTTGGTGATGAATGATATCTCTAAAATCCAGATTAGTAATTAAGTCACCATTCATTACAAGAAAAATTTCCTCAGTGAACTCAACTTCTCCTAATGGACCGACCGTGCCTAATGGCTCTTCTTCATAGCAATAATCAATTTTTATACCATACTGTTCTCCATTACCTGCAAATGTATAAAACATTTCAGCCATATGCCCGACTGCTAAGGTTATTCGATCGTATCCGAAGTATTTTAATTGCCGTATAATAGTATCTAGTATTGGTTTCTCACCTATAGGTACTAGAGGTTTTGGAAACACTTTAGTGAAAGGGAGTAGACGTGTTCCTTTACCGCCTGCAAGTATTACTGCATGCATTACATTTGCCTTAAATATTGGGTCTTAGGTTCGAATTTATAATTGATATATATAGTAATAAAACTTTCTCTTAGAAATACTGGGTTGTTAATCTTGTTTCTTAATATAAATTGTGGTTGACAATAACGACCACTTTGAAGGGTTATTCTATACATATCTCTAAATCTTTGTAAGTGAGCCAAGTATGTCAAATTTTATTTATAATACTACTGTTAGTCTACAGATAGAACCTTATTAGTATATTCTTTCCATGCACTGTATTCTAAATCAGGCTCTGTCATATTTAACAAATAGTTAATTGCATCGGATACCTCGTTACTAATGGATGCATTATTATCTGATGAAATCTGGTTTGTATAGATATCAGTATTTGTTTGATACTCTGGATCTTCCGTAGAGAATGATGCATCGATCTCATTTTCAGAAAGGTCTTGATAAAAATCTATCGAAATATCAGAATTCATTGTTAACCCATTTAACGTTATTATTTTTCTTGCAAGTTCGATTAGTAAAATCGGTATTCCTGGAACTGAATCTACAATCACATTTGCATTACATAATTTAAGTTTTAGCAAACTTTGCATGATGAATCTGGCTGCACTATATTTTGATATAATAAAACAGGATGAATTAGGATTTGGAATTGACACTGGTTCTAGATTCTCGATTTGACTTTTGAATAGAGAAACAATACTTCCACGATTTTCTACGATATCACATAACCTGATAATTGCGAGCTTGGTATTCTGCGTCGAAAAAAATTGTTGTAGACTTATTTCTGCGGCACGTAAAGAATCGAATACTGGATTTTGATTCTTTGGTGCCTCCAACGAGGATAACATTACAAAGTATTTGCAGTTAAATTTTGATGCATATTTGGCAATTTCAAATGTCGAAATATAGTTGCTACGCAGGACATCTTCAATTGGAATCTCAAATGAAGATCGATATTTTCGAGTCGATGTATGGAAGGTAATCTCAGGCTGAAACTCACGGAAAACGTCTGAAATTTTTCTATTGCTTATTGTTCCACAAAGTATAGGTTTAATTATATTCGGCTTGGCCATATTGCGTAACCGAGACACAAGCTCATTCAATTGCGACTCATATTGATCTATAATAACTATATGTTTCGGAGAATATCTTAGCACTTGTTGGCAAAGTTCTATAATCAGCTCGTTGCAGCTTCCTGTAATCAAAATAGTCGAATTTTTTAATATAGATTCTAATTCTATTTCATCTAAATTAATTGGATCAGTAATAAACAATTCTGAAAGCTGTTTCGATGTTGAGGATATACTAAGGGAAGTTGGCGGAGATTGTAAGGTTGGAAAAATGGCGTAAGGAATACCTGCTTTTTTACATAAGCTTACAATTTTTACAATCTCTGGAAATAGCGCCCTAGGCATGGCCAAAAAAACCATATCAATTTGATACAGTTTGACTATCGCGTCAAGATTGTATCGTCCACCTAATACTTTCAGACCATACAAGGATTTATGAATCTTTTTTGGGTCGTCGTCTAAGAAGCCAATGACTTCAAACGTTGTAGTTTTTTCCGTAGCGAGTGAGCGATGGGCGAGAGCACCTGCGTCACCGGCACCAAAAATGAGAACTCGTTTTGATTTTTTACCTTTGCTGCGCAAATTCCAATCCCAATAAAAACGGAGAAAAGTTCTCATGAGAGACATCATAACGATCAACAAAATCCACTCACTCAGAAAGGTTATATTTGACGGTTTGGAGAAGTCAAACATAAATGATATAAAGATAATAATGAGACTTCCAAATGTTGACCCTTTTAATATTGATATTACATCGTGAAAAGACAGATATCTAATAAGAGTACTATAGAGCCCAAATCTTAAAAAACACAAAGTTCGTATAGTTACTACGGATAATAGCAATAGAAAACATTTAGTTAAAGATAGTATCTCTGAATTTAGGAATGAAGAGTATGCGATTAGAGCTGAAATATTGATAAGAAAAATATCTGCAGCCAAAAGATATATCTGAGACTTATTTCGTAGAATTAAATTCCAGCTTATAAGTTTGCATATTGTCTCTTTTCCTCCTAATATAATATATTTAAAGTCTATATATGCAGAAGGGTTTTTTATATACTCCAAATCAATAGGTAGTTTTTTGGGCAATATAACTTCGATATAATATTTCTGAGGCTCTACGCCGACTGGATACCACTCTTCTTCATTTCGACCAATAATCTGATTGGGTCCTACAAGTCCCGGTTTAACATTAAAAATGGCCCTTGCCTGGGGAGGATACAAAGCAGCTAGGTCAAGAGCTTCAGGTCTAGGCCCAACAAAAGACATTTCGCCCTTTAGAATATTAATTAACTGAGGGAATTCATTAATTTTTGTGCGTCGCAATACTCTACCTGCTGAGGTGATTCTAGGATCTCCTTCGGGGCAGATATTGGGTCCTACATTTATTGGTGTTGTATACATTGTCCGGAATTTAAACATTCGGAACAATTTCCCATCTTTTCCCACTCTATCACAGAGATAAAATATCGGGCCTCTTGAGTCTAGTTTAATGATCAAAGCTACTATAGGAAATAAGGGTAAGACTATCAAGATGCCAAATATTGATAAAGTTAAATCTATCAATCTCTTAAACATAGCTTGTACCTGATGTTAAGATATGTTTATGTGCGAATTTTTATCTGATGAACCGGCTGAAACCCAAGCATCTTCATTCTCGGTAGGGCGCATATCGATTAATTTATTGTCTTGTTTTCTTGTTCTATTTTTTTGATTACTATACTGGTTAGAGTAATAGCTGTGATAGCTAGCATATTGCTTTTGTTTCTTAATTGAAACATTGTTGAATATTATTCCTAATATCGGTGCATTTGCTCTATCTAGCATCTTTTTCATTTCTAAGGTTAATTCTTTTGCTCCTTTGTCTGGATCATGGATGAGCAAGATTCCGTCAATGAAAGGGGTAAGTATGGATACATCCGGTATCGTTAGCGTTATGGGTGCATCGACGATAACGATGTCAAATGCTTTTTCCAGATCAATGAGCAAATATTTCATTCTATCCGTAGATAGTAGCTCCGCAGGATTGTGAGGTACCCCACCGGCAGTAATTACTCTTAAATTTTCTAAGTCGGTTTCTTGTACGACTGTCTGCCAACTAGCATTGTAGGCCAAAATATCAACAAGCCCTTTATTCGATGTGAGATTCAGATTTTGATGAAGTTTTGGGCGCCTTAGATCGCAGTCGATTAGGATAACCGAGTAGCCAAGTTGTGCGAATGATATCGACAAGTTTGTTGCTGTATGCGATTTTCCTTCGCCCGGCAGCGCACTTGTCAGTAGTATTTTTTTTGGATTGCCAGGAGCTGAATTTGATAGCCAAGTTCGAATAAAGCGAAATGCCTCTGACGTCTTCGCATAGGGGTCATATAGCGTTACTGGCTGGTTAGATTTCGTTTTATGTGTCGGAATAAGTCCGATAAAGTGGAGTTTCAAATAGCCTTCTACTTCATCAATGGACTTAAATCGGTTGTCAAGTTTGTCTGCAAATATGGCCAGAGCAGCGCCAAAACCTAACGTGGCAATTAGACCTAAGATGATTTTTTTGAATCTCCCACTCGAAATAGCAGATGCTGGAACCCTAGCCAATTCAATGATTTTGATATTATTGGTTTCTAATCCTTTGATGAGGGTTGCCTCTGATAATCGAGTGACCACTTTATTATATAGATCTTTTTCGATATCTAGATTTTTATTAATTGTATTGACTTTTATAACTTTATCATCATTATTGATAATATTTAGTTTTTGACCTTCTATTTCTTTTTCTATAATTGATTCTCTATCACTTAGTAATTTATATTCTCTTTTTAACCCGTTAAGCATTTTGACAATTTCAGATCGAACTAATGCTGATACCTGATCAAGATTTGACTTCGACTTTATTAATTTTGGATGCCTACTCCCAAATAAATTTTTGAGACCTAGATATTCTTGATTTGCTCGATTTCGTTCTGCAATAAATGTGCTTAGAGTCGGAGAGTTCACGGAGTTAAATGAAGAGAATGTTATGTTATTTACGCCTCTTTGCAATGCAGAATTCAACTCCTCAATACTAATTTTTAAATTTTCTTTTTTTGTATTAGCATCTAGATACATTGACTGTAAATTTTCTAACTTTTGAACTGAAAATATAGAACTATTATTAATCTTCTCGTGATTTAGAATTCTATCTTTTTTTCTAAGATCCTGGATAGAGCTTTCAGTCTGATTTATCTTGCCTCTCAGATTTTCCTCTCTAGCTTCAAGCCATGTAATTGCACTATTAGAATTTGACAACTTATCATCTAGATTTTGCTCTAGGTAGACTTTTGCAACTGTATTAATTTGTTCTGCTGCATCTACCGCATTGGGCAAATGTATAAATATATCAACAAGCTGTGTCTTTGGTCTTGGAGAAACCTCTATAGATTCCTGTAGACTTGTTATTACATTATTCATATTTTCATCTAAGGTAGATAAAGAATGGTCCAATTCTAAATTTATATCTTCCTGATTTTTCTCTATAAATATAGATAAAATTGAATTTACAGATAGATTAATTAGCTCTTTTGTTTGTTTAACTTTTTTTTCGAAAGATGTTGCCTCTTGCTTTGGTTTTTCATTTAACTTTAGCGTTTTTACTACGATTTCTGCTATAGGCCGACTCTTAATAATCTCATATTGAGTGTTTAAATAGTCCCCACTTACAGTATCATCTGGAGTTATACCTTTAACTGAAAGTATATTTTCAGCCTTTTGCTTTATAAGCAACGTGGCCTTTGCTTCATAAATTGGCCTTTGAGAAATGACATAGAAGATAATTAATGGAAGAATGAGAATTGTTGGAGATAAAAACAGGAGCTTTCTTTTTTTTACTATTTTTATATAATCAAAGATACTTAGTTCTGAGGTATCTTCAGGTTCTGGTAGTATAAGATAGTCCGCATTTTGATATTGATTTATTGATTTATTCTGGTATTGTACTGGTAAATTCTGCATAGAATTCTCAACTTATAATTTAGAGCCTGTTTGATCAATCCTGTAGAGGTTGACTATAGATTCTTGGTTTCGGTTTTCACTAGGGTAAGCGGTGAAAATAACATACTATCTTTTTGTGGATATTTTTATTCGGTGTTTGTAAGCAAGGTATATAAATCCTGAAATTTATAATCATTTCGACGAGTTTTACTATTCTCAATAGTATGATATATCTTTGCGAGCAGTATTATGCTGTTGAGTTATGCTAATTGAAATATGGTCTTAATTGTCGACTTTTGACTGGTTTAAAGCGGAGGTGGATTTCACTCGTGCGAATTTGAGCCTTCTTGTGTACTCTATACGGCATAAACGACTCGGAGCTTTAGTTTCGCCTTTCTTCCTCTTGAAGCTGGCTGAATTCCTCCTGCTTTTCTTGAAGGGTAACATTTGTAATGAGCGATCCCGTGTGTCGATAAGGGGCAGAAAGAAGGTTGTGAGATGGTGCCAAATGAGGGCTTATTGCAAGGAGGATAAGATGATTCGCCACGTGGTCATGGATATGGATGGCGTCGTATATCGTGGCGATGCCCCTGTGCCTGGGGCAATCGAGACGATGGAAGCCTTGCATCATCAAGGGGTAAACGTTGCTTTTTTGACGAATAATGCCAGTCGCCACCGAGTTGATTTGGTTGAGAAATTGCTACATATGGGCTTGCGTTGTACGGTTGATCAGATGTGGGGGTCGGCCTATACAACCGCACGTTATTTTTTCACTGAGGCGCCTGATGCCAAGATATTCGCGGTTGGTATGCCAGGTATGATACGCGAATTTGAAGAAGCAGGTCTAAATGTGATCTCCAACTATGAAGAGGCAACACATGTCGTGGTAGGGCTGGATCGTGACTTTACCTATGCGAAATTGACTTGCGCACATCGTGCGATTTGTGAGGGTGCTGCCTTTATTGCCACCAATTTAGATGTGACTTTCCCTGATTCGCTATCGACCACAGTGCCTGGGGCTGGGGCTTTGGTGGCTGCGCTTCAAGCATCGACCGGAGTGGCGCCCAAAGTCATTGGCAAACCTCAAACAACGGGGATTTCGTTGATTGCTGATGCCTGGGGCGTCGGGCCGAAGTCAATTATAGCGGTTGGCGATCGTCTCGATACGGATATTGCTGCCGCCAAAGCCTTTGGCTGTGTAGCGGCTCTCGTCCTAACCGGTATTGCGACTAGAGCTGATGCCTCAGCAGCAACAGGTTTGTACAAACCCGATGTGATTCTGCGAGATCTCACTGAACTCGTACCTATACTGTCGCGTTGACACCTTAACGCCTTCCCGGTAGACTACGGCGACAGTCATTATAATAGGCCTGTGTAGGAGACCAACCTCGGATTGTGAGGCGGTGATGAGACTGCAGTATGGCGTCCATATGATAAGTACGTCCTGGCGTCCGGAATTCATGATTCGCCTTCGGTAATCTGACCAATGGATGATTGAGAGGCACAAGTGGCATCGCAGGTTCAGACGTCTCAAATTTCGTTAGTGGTAAATGGCCAGTCACATGCATTGACGGTTGAACATCGAGCGACATTGCTGGATATTTTGCGTGAATCTCTAGATTTGACAGGGGCAAAGCGGGCTTGCGATCAGGGGGAGTGCGGTGCTTGTACCGTGTTGGTGGATGAACAGCCGATGTATGCTTGCAACCTCCTGACGATGCAGGTGCAAGGCCGGCAGGTGGTCACAATTGAAGGGCTTGCCGAACGAGATGAGTTTCGCCACTTGATGGAAGCTTTTGTCGCTCAGGATGGCGGGCAGTGCGGCTTTTGCATTCCGGGCTTTGCGGTGGCCGTCTATTCTGCCTTATCGCGTTATCCAGATGCTAGTGAATGGCAAATGCGTTGGGAACTCGTGGGACACATCTGCCGCTGTAATGCCTATGAAAATATCGTGGCGGCAGCATGTGAGGCTAGCCGCCAAGGCTGACGGACTGGGTTGGGAGAGATGATGCAAACCGAATATGCCGTGGTTGGCGCCTCGCCGCCTCGTACCGGCCTGGCGGACAAAATTCGGGGGGAGGCCGTCTATACGGCTGATCTGAAGCAACCAGATATGCTTTATGCCCGCGTCTTGCGCAGTCCGCATGCGCATGCCCGCGTGGTACAGGTACATGCTGGTGCCGCGTTGCGCTTGCCGGGTGTGCATGCGGTGATGACGTATCAGGATGTGCCCCAGGTGCGGATTGATGAGGATTTGTTGCCACTCGATCCGATCGTCCGGTACGTGGGGGATGAAGTCGCGGTGGTGGCGGCTGAGAGTGAGGGATTGGCCGAAGATGCCCTACGGCTCATGCGGGTCGATTACGAGGTGCGGCCTGCGGTATTTGAGGCTGAGGCGGCACTACAACCTGACGCGACGCCAATTCATCCACAAGGCAATCTTGTGGGTGGTAAGGCACTAGTGGTGTCTCGCGGGGACGTCACGGAGGGTTTTACCGCAGCAAATCGTATTTTCGAGGGGACGTTTCGTACACAGGTGCACGCCCCGGCAGGTATGGAAACGCGCGCAGCACTAGCGGCCTGGGAAGGTGGGGAGCTGACAGTCTGGAAGACGAGTCGAGCGGTTCATGCCAATGACCGCCAAGTGTTGTCGCGGGTTCTCGGCATCCCTGAAGATCGCATACGGGTTATTTGCACCAATATGGGTGGAGGATTTGGCAATAAGGATGAGTCTCGTTTACCGGTGTTGACGGCGCTGTTGGCGCGACAGACGGGGCGTCCAGTGCGTTTGGAATATAGCCGGGCTGAGGAGTTTATTGCCGGCCGCAACCGCCAATCGTCAGTGAATCATCTTCGCCTTGGAGTGGCTCAGGATGGGACGCCGACTGCCGTAGAGATGCGTAGCATCATGAACGCCGGTGCCTATGTATCGACCGGTATACGCGTCACACGTCGTACAGGACAGGGGCCGCTTTACCTATATACATGTCCGCATGCGCGCTATGAGGGCATAACTGCGTATACGAATCGTTCTGCCGGAGGGTCATTTCGTGGTTTGGGGGCGCCGCTCGGGCACTTTGCCTTGGAAGTTTTAATTGACCAAATCGCCGACGCTCTAGATAGGGATCCGCTGGATTATCGCTTGCGGTTTCATGTCACTCAAGATGGCCAGCCTGGCGAGCGAACGACGCCGCTTGACGCATTGATGCCGGATGAGCCGGCAGAAGGGGGTGTGCCGTTTTCGAGTAATGGCTTACACGAGTGCTTGCTGGCAGGGGCAGAGCGTATTGGCTGGCGCGAGCGCCGCAAACCTACCGGTATGGCAACCGGTCCGATACGCCGGGGCATTGGTCTGGCCATGGGTACGTATAAAGGCGGGGTGGGGCGTGATGCCGAAGCAGAGGTGTGTCTAACCCCTGCCGGGCGGGTGATCGTTCGGATCGGTAATGTGGATGTGGGGCAGGGCTCGACAACCCTGTTAGCGCAGATTGCGGCAGAGACCCTTCGGGTACCGCACGATGTGGTGGATATGGTCATGGCGGATACCGCCCATACACCGCCTGCACACATTACTGCCGGTTCTAGTACCACCATTACGAGCGGGGCTGCCGTCAAACTTGCAGCGGAGGATGCCCGCCGTCATTTGCTCGATTATGCCGAGGCGCAAGGCGGAGACGTGGTGTCCATGATAATGGCACTGCCGGCAGATATCGTGGGCACTGGACAGGTGACGTCTGGTAGTACAGACTACATCATTAATACGTTTATGGCACATTATGCGGAAGTGGAAGTCGATATGCTGAGCGGGCGTATCCGCATTCTACGCTATGTGGCGGCACATGACTCCGGACGGATTATTCATCCCCGCATGGCGCAAAATCAGGTCTCCGGTGGGGTCCTACAGTTTTTGGGTATCGCGCTGCGCGAGGAGTTGTTCGTCGACGAGCCGAGCGGGGTCACGCTCAACCCGAGTTTTTTGGAGCATAAGTTCACTAGCATTGTCGATTTTCCCAACATCGAAGTCTTATTTCCGGCGGGGCCTGATCCGTTAGGTCCTTACGGCGCTAAAGCCCTAGGCGAACCACCCGTAGTACCGGTCTTTGCGGCAGTCGCGAATGCCGTTGCCAATGCGTCGGGAGTTTGGCTGCATGAGGTGCCGTTTACGCCGCAGCGTGTCTTGCGCGCCATCCGGGAGCAGGGGAGATCGGTCGTATGAGAGCGTTTACCTTTGAAGCACCGACGACGCTTGCCGACGCGTTTACCTTATTGGAAGCGCATGCTGAAGGCGCGCTGCCAATTGCTGGTGGCAGCGATTTGATCGGTTTGCTTAAAGATGATGTCGTGTACTATGAACGCTTGATTAGCCTTGCCGGTATTGCAGAACTTCGCGATTGTCACCTAAATCTAGATGGCGGCTTGCATATTGGCGCCTTGGTGACCTTAGCTGAGCTGGAGCATCATGCACGCCTGCAAGGGCCTTACCGGATGCTGGCAGAATCGGCGCGTGGGGTGGCGACCCCGGAAATACGCAACCAAGGGACTTTGGGTGGAAATCTCTGCCAGCGGCCGCGATGCTTTCACTACCGAAGTGCCCTCATTTCTTGTCTCAAAAAAGGCGGTAGGGTGTGTCCGGCCGTTGAGAGCCCCTTTCAGCAATACCTGTCGGTGATGGGAGGCGATGGGTGCTTCTGTGTCCATGCTTCAGATCTTGCACCTGTGCTCATTGCGATGGGAGGGCGGGTATGGCTTGCATCCTCCTCAGGTCAGCGCTCCATGTTGCTGGAGTCGTTTTTTGCGGGACCTGAACGAGATGTGCAACGAGAAAATGTATTGGCGCCAGGCGAGGTGATCACGGCGGTGACGGTTCCCGCTCTCGCCGAGGACTGGCGTGGGACGTTTCTCAAGGCGCGTGAGCGCACGGCCGGAGATTTCCCACTGGTCAGCGTGGCGATTGGTTTTGCCTTGCTCAAGGGTACGATCCAGCAAGCTCGTGTCGTCCTGGGCGGTGTGGCGCCTGTGCCCTGGCGTAGTCTGGCAGCCGAAGCCGTATTGGAAGGGCAAGCGCCATCTGACGCGGTGTCGGAACAGGCCGCAGCTGCCGCCTTTGCCGTTGCGCAGCCCCTGGCCAACAATGACTACAAGGTCGATATTGGCCAGGTTTTGGTGGCGCGAGCGATTCGAGCGGCTTATTCGGTTTGACGTTGGCGCAAAAAAGCGATTAACGGCATGATGGCTAAGCTGATGATCACGACGAGCATAAAACAGTCTTGATAGGCACTGATGCTGGCATGTTGGGACAAATGCCGCTGCACCAATGCCATGGTTTGCATGTCAGCCATGGTTCCCACCGCACCATCTTGCTGTACGACCTGTTGGACGGGCGTAAGCACATCGTACCACGGCAAATTGGAGTCCACCTGGGCCTGGCCCATCATCGTGGCGTGATAATCCGTACGGCGTTGCAAAAATGTGGTCATGATGGCCAGGCTAATCGTGCCGCCAAGCCCTTGTTGCGTCAGATTGATCAGACCGGAGCCCATGCGTACTTTGTCGGGGGGGAGCACCATCATCGAGACCGCATTCATGGGGGTAAAAATAAGACCAATGGTGATGTAACGCGCTATGATCATCCAAATCATCCAGCTCATGGGTCGATCGAGACTCAGGAAGGAAAACCAATAGCAAGCGAGCGCGAACATCCCGAGGCCAGCCCAGACGACGAATCGTCGGTCGATGATGTCGACAAGACGTCCGGACCATACCGTCATGCAGGCCATGGTCAGCGCGCCGGGCAACACGACAAAGCCTGCTTGGGCCGGTGTGTATTCCAATAAGCGTTGCAGCAAAAACGTTTGCAAAAACCCGGTGCCCCAAAAGCCCAAGGACATCAGGAAGACTGCCAGCGATACGGCTGCAAAGGGTACATTCTTGTAGAGTCGCAAATCGATCAGAGGCTCTTTGCGCAGGAGTTCAATGGCTAAAAAGGCGACGAAGCTGAGGGCGGCAATTATAATCAGCCGTTGGATATAGGGATCGTCCCAGCCAAGGCGGCGCCCCTGGCTGAGCGCAATCAGGAGGCTGATGAGGAAAATCGCCATCGTGGCCAGGCCGGGCACGTCGAGGGCCGGCGCTGCGGCTTCGCGGGTTTTGGGGAGAACCAGCATCGCGAGAATAATGCCGAGGATGCCTGGCAAAACGTTCATGTAGAAGACCATGCGCCAGTTGAAATACTCGGTGACATAGCCACCCAGGACCGGCCCGATCACCGGGCCGCACGAGATGCCCAAACCGTATAGCCCCATGGCGAATCCCCGCTGCTGGGGTGGAAATACCTGGGTTAAAAAAACCATTGACATGGGGCTGATCGGACCACTGCCTAGACCTTGTAGCACCCGAAAGAAAATGAGTGCATGGCCACTCCAAGCCATGCCGCACAGTATGGAGCTAGCCACAAAAATGACGAGCCCACCGAGAAAAAGATTGCGATTGCCGAGCAAACTGCCTAGCCAGCCCACGGTGGGCACTATCACCGCGGACGCAATCATGTAGGCAGTGATCACCCATTGGATCTGATCGAGGTTGAAGCCGAAGGCGGTCATCATTGAGGGTAGCGCCAGATTGATGGTCGCATTGTTCATAATGACCATGAAGGCATTGAGCATGACGGCGGCGGTCATCCACCACTTAAAATTGGGGTTTTCCGGTGTAATGAACACGCCACGGCGCTGAGTCTTGTGTTGCGAAGCGTGTGGGTCGCTGGGTGACGCTAGGCTGGCCGATTTTGGGGCAAATGGTGTTGCCAAACAACTCACCTCGAATGGGGGTGATGGTGGTGGAACTCGGCTGTGCTAGCGGAGCTGCTCAAGCGTCTCCCAACGCTTATACGCCTCTTCGAATTCTTGTGCAATGGCATCAAGTCGCGCTTTAACTTGCGCGACATCATCTCCCTCACCGCGATAGAATGCCGGATCCGACATCTGCGCATATAACCGTTCTTGTTCCGCTTCCAGTGCCTCAATGCGCTCCGGCAGGGCTTCCAGTTCAGACCGCTCCTTGTTATTCATGCGGCGCGGGCGTTCGGATAGAGATAGTGCTTTTTTCCGTTTAGATGCGGTTTTGACCGGCTTGCTAGGCACTGGTACTTGGCGCTGACGCAACCAATCGTCATAGCCCCCAACATACTCACACACTCGGCCCGAGCCCTCAAAGACGAGGGTGCTGGTGACCACATTATTTAAAAAGGCTCGGTCGTGGCTCACCAAAAGGACGGTTCCTTGGAAATCGTACAGGAGTTCTTCGAGGAGCTCCAATGTTTCTGCGTCGAGATCGTTGGTTGGCTCATCGAGAACCAACACATTTGCCGGCTGGGTGAACAGACGGGCGAGAAGTAGTCGATTGCGCTCGCCACCGGAGAGCATCGAGGCAGGGCTACGCACCCGCTCCGGGGTGAATAGAAAATCTTGCAAATAGCTGAGAATGTGGCGCGATGTGCCATTGAGATCGAGCATCTCACGCCCTTGGCCAACGTTTTCTTGAACGGTTTTGCTATCATCGATCTGCTCTCTGAGCTGATCGAAGTACGTGACCTGGAGACGGGTGCCTAAACGAATGTGCCCCTCTTGCGGTTCGATTTCTTTGAGCAGCAAACGCAATAACGTGGTTTTCCCTACACCATTAGGACCCATAACGCCGATTTTGTCGCCTCGCAGGATGAGGGTTGACAAATTGTCGATCACCGGTTTTTCATCGTAGCTAAACTTCACATTTTCGGCTTCAATGACGAGATGTCCGGATCGTTCTGTGGTCTGCGCTTGCAGGCGGACGTCGCTGGCCTGAACGCGCCGCTGTTGCCATTGGTCGCGCATCCCTTGCAGAGCGCGAACACGGCCTTCATTGCGGGTGCGCCGGGCGCGAATGCCCTGCCGGATCCAGGTTTCCTCCTGAGCCAATTTTTTTTCAAACTGTGCCCACTGGTTGGCTTCTGCCTCCAGCATGGCCTCTTTGCGTTGCAAAAACGTATCGTAGTCACAGGCCCAGTCCGCCAACTTCCCCCGATCTAGCTCGATAATGCGGGTGGCGAGTTTACGCAGCAACATGCGGTCGTGGGTGACGAAGAGGAGCGTGGTATGCTGCCGTAAAAGAAAGGTTTCGAGCCAGGTAATCGAATCGATATCGAGATGATTGGTAGGCTCATCGAGCAATAATAAATCCGGTTGACAAGCCATCGCACGTCCGAGGAGGACGCGCCGTTTAAGCCCGCCTGAGAGTTGCTCACAGGGCACCTCGGGATCAATCTGTAATTGCGTCACCACCCGCTCGGCTCGTTGTCGCAGTTCCCAAACGGCATCGTCCGTTACCGTTTCCAGCGGCTGTCCCATCACCGCTTCCAGCACCGTCCCCGGCATCTCGTGCGGCACGGTTTGTGGCAGATAGCCAACGCGCAGCCCTTGCTGGCGAAGTATTTCTCCGTGATCCGGGACGATCTCCTCGTTAATAAGCCGCATGAGGGTAGATTTGCCTTCGCCATTGCGGCCAAGGAGACAGGCTCGTTCTCCTTGTTCGAGATGGAGCGTCACTTGATCGAGGACCAGAGGACCACCAAAGCTGATACTAATATCCTGTAAACTGATAAGCGCCATATGTCACCTCTGAATCATGCGGAATGGTGAATCCCGTAACCTGCACGCGATGAGTGTTCTAAGCGATTAATCAAAAGTCATATCGTGTTCGTGGGGTAGATAACAGCACCGTCTGACCATGAGAAGACGTCATTACTAAGGGGTGACAAGTCTTCTGACCTATGCGTGGCGCCTCTTGACAGGATGCCGTGCATCGAGCAGAAAGCGACGGGGAACAGATGGCTATGGCTACCGTTGATGCAGGTTATTATACCTGACGGAGGAGAAAGATTCATGTCACTGGTTAGCTGTGTTTTTTCTGAGCTGTGATGTGAGCCGGCGGGGTCGGCGAATAAATTGATGCTCATAAATAACCTCTTTTTTCTTGACTACCACATACAGACGGTACTAGAAATCGAATATGTTTCAAAGGTCGTATGTATTGGTCGAATCTCGTAGGAGGTTTCGTGGATGACGCAGAATGGGTGGAAAATGATGGTTGGTATGATGACACTCAGCCTGATTGCAGGGGGGTTGCTGGTATCGTATGTCCCAAATGCCCTGGCTCAAACTTTTCCGGACCCAAGTCGATCGACGTCGATTGCGCTGACGTCTGACGATCGCCGGTTGATCGTGGCGAATCGGGAAACAGACAGTGTCTCGATTATTCAGGTACGTGGCGAGGACGGCGTGGACGATAACACCAAGCTGGACGAGATTGCCGTAGGGAAGGAGCCCCGCTATTTGGCGATGATGCCAAATGATAGTGTCGTCTATGTCAGTAATAGCGCCAGTGGTACCGTTTCTGTCATCGCCCTGATTGAGCCAAGCGCCTATCGGGTGGTGGGGACGATCCCGGTGGGGGGCGAGCCCCGGGGCATGGCCCTCACCCCTAACGGGTCGCGTCTGTACGTTGCGAACCATACCGCAGGCACGGTGTTGGTGATTGAGACGGCATCGGGCCAAGTCGTCGACACCCTATCACTGGGGGGGAATCCCACCGCGATTGCGATCACCAACGACGGGGACTTAGAGGATACGAATGAGCAGGTTTTCGTGACGCAGTTTTATGCCGAGCTTATCCCCGGTGGTCCGGGCGAAGGGTTTGATGATGGCAAGCAAGCCATTGTGCAGTCTTTTCAAGTCGGGGGTACGGATATTCAGCGGATTCCGCTGTCCCCCATCCCGAATGCGGGGTTCAGTGCCGACCGCACGGCGTTTTGTCCGCAATCTAACGCAAATGTTCACAGCGAAATCTTTTGTCCGGATGCGAACGCGGACCCCGCAAGCAGTACGATCACGGCAGACCCTCAGGGGGCGTACCCCAACCAACTCCAGTCGGCAGTCATTCGCGGTAATATTCTCTATCTGCCGACTATTGGTGCTGCCCCCGAGCCGCCTGTGCGCTTTAATGTGAATGTCCAGGCACTCGTCTATACGCTGGATACGGTGGGACGCAGCGAGAACCCAGGTTTGCGTGTCAATTTGAATCAGCAGGTGGCCCAGGAGACCCAGCCCGACAACCCGACACAGAGCCTTGATCGTCTCTTTGGCAATGATCTCGTCGCCATTGATGCCACGCAAAGCGGTACGTCTCTAGTTGACGATACATTTTTGGTCGTCAGTCGCGGCGGGAATTTTGTCTTCCGGGCGAGCCCAAGTCTCGAAGGGCTCCGGCTCGGGTCGCCGGTCATCCGATATCAGACCGGCAACCTCCCCAACGGGGTGGTGATTAGCAATGATGGCACGCGTGCCTACACGAACAATGAGGTGGGGCTCTCCGTCACGGCTATCAATCTCGAAACCAACGAGGTCATCGAGCGCGATATTCCCTCCGGGACACCGCCGGAGCCCGGCACTTTCGCGCATTTTGTCCTTGCGGGTAAGCTGGCCTTCCATACTGCGCTGGGGATGCCGGACCATGGCGTCTTCGATCTCCCGATTCGGGAGATCGTGCCGCTGAGCGATCGCGGTAAAGCATCGGATAACGGCTGGAGTAGCTGTGCCTCCTGCCATCCTGATGGCCTAGCGGATGGGGTGACCTGGTTCTTTCCCACCGGACCGCGTCAAACCGTGCCGCTCGATGCCTTTTTTGCTAAAGAGAGTCCGGTAGATCAGCGTATCTCCAACTGGAGTGCGGTGCGCGGCAGTGTGACCGATTTCAATGATAACTCCCGCAATGTCCAGGGCGGTATTGGGTTTGCGGGTGACCCACCAAACCCGAACATTTACAATCACGGTATTACCCAAGGCGCTAGCGATGCGCTCGATACAATGACGCTTTGGGTGCAGACGGTGCGTGCGCCGATTTTACCTGGGACCACCGATATGACTGCATTTGATGCCGGGCGCGCGACGTTCGAGGGCGTGTGTGCGAGCTGTCACGCCGGGGCCAAGTGGACGAAAAGCCAGGTCTTCCACGCCGACAATCCGGCCTTTAACGCCAATCCACTAGGCGATCCTCCCGGTACGCCGCGCGACCTAGGCGTGAATAACGCCGGTCCTCAAATCGTGTTTTATACGGTTGGGGATGATCGCATTACATTCCTCGAAAATATCGGGACTTTTGACGCCGCAGACCCACAGGAAATTCGGGGGGCGGGGGCGGCTGGAACCACTGCTCTCGGTGGACTTGGTTTTAATGTCCCGTCTCTCTTGGGAACGGCCTATCATGCCCCCTACCTCCACAATGGCGCGGCCCAGACGCTTGAAGATGTCTTCCCGCGTCACGCCTTGGGCGATGGCACCATTGAGAGCACGCTGAGCCAGATTGACCGTGAGAATCTCGTGGCGTTTTTAAAAGGGATTGATGGCAGCACGGATCCATTGCGTTCCGCTGGTGACGATTTTCGGGATGCTTTGGGTCCGCTGTAATCCGGCGTGAGGCCACTCCCTCCCATGGCCACAGCGAGTGGCCGGGAGGGAAGGGGGACTCATGGCTAGAGGGAGAGGATTATGCCCGATCGACGGTATCGTTTCTACACCGCTGATGTGTTCACCAACCAGGCATTTGGGGGCAATCCGCTGGCGGTTTTTCCTGACGCTGAGGCGTTGACCACGGATGAGATGCAGCGGATCGCCAATGAATTTAATTTATCCGAGACGGTATTTGTGCTGCCGCCTCAGGAGGCCAAGCACACCAAACGGCTCCGTATTTTTACTCCGCATCACGAGTTGCCCTTTGCCGGGCACCCCACGGTTGGAACCGCAGTCGTGCTGGCGTCTATCGGTGAGATTGCCTGTCACACACCGGAAACGTCGATCATTTTTGAAGAGGGCGTCGGACCGATCCCGGTCACTATCCGTACGGCTACGGGACAAGCGACATATGCGCAATTCAGCGTGGCCCAATTGCCTGCGTTTGGCCCACCGGCGCCGTCGCCTGGGGCGGTTGCGGCTGCGTTATCGCTCACTGTGGATGACTTAGAACTTCATACCACACCGATTCAAACCGCATCGTGCGGCGTGCCCTTTATGTATGTGCCGGTTCGTCATCTCGCAGGGGTTGAGCGCGCCCGGGTGAATCCATCCGCTTTGGATCAACTGCCAAAGCATGCATGGACGTCGCACCTCTACGTCTATACGCGAGAAACCGTGACCCCGGACGCGGATGTACATGCGCGAATGTTCGCCCCCGCGCTGGGGGTAGTAGAAGATCCTGCCACGGGTTCGGCCGCTTCATCGTTAGCTGGCGTGCTCGCGCTCACGGCAACGACATCCTCTGGCACCCTGCGCTGGCGCATTGAACAGGGTTTTGAAATGCAGCGTCCAAGTTTGATCGAGGTGGAAGCCGACATGCAGGACGGCGTGATCACTGCCGTCCGGGTGGGGGGGCAAGCGGTGCTGATCAGCCAGGGTGAGATGCGCGTTCGGCCGTAGCTCAAGCAAACCCTCAGGGATAGCGATTTCGGACGATGAACTCGCTTGTTGAGCTATCTGCCGGGATGCGCTTGATCGCCAGGGCAATGCGATTGTCGCTATCCAGGGCATCCCAGTATTGGTCTAGGACGGTATCGATATGGCCCTCGCAGGGCAACAGGAGCGGGTCCTTACTGAAGCTGGGCAGGGGGGAGCCATCACCGTCGTAGGTGGTAAGTCCCAGGCCCAATCCTGATGGTGGTAAGGCAGGGCGGTAGGTGGTGCGATCGGTATAGGCCGGGTCGGCTACATTCGCCTTTAAGATGCTCATCGTCAATTGACCGGGCGAATCGTGCAAGTCGAGCATGGCGCTAATGCGTGGCGTATAATTCGGCGCATCGGGTTCACGGTCGCGGGTGGCGAGCGCGGCGTCAAAGCTTGATCCAGCGTGTAGGGCCTCGTAAATTGTACGGATTTGATCCCCATTGCCAATGAGATGGCAATGGGGTAATGCCATCATGGCCTCGTAGATAATGAGGCTGGGATCGTTTACCAGACTGGCATCTACCGGCTCGGTGCGAAGGGTTTCACCGTCGACCACCAAGCGGCGATTGCGGCTGTGCTCACTTCGGCCCATCATCCAATAGATCATCAGCCAGGCCTCCTCTGCCGACGAGCGCCCGACCACTAAGCCGCGGCCCGGATAAGCATTGTGCACCAGATGGAGAGCAAAATTTGCCGCGGCGATCTCCGTTGCTTGCATAAGGTGGTGTTCCCTATTCGCTTTGCGCCCAGTTGCGGAAAAACAGTGCTTGCCGGGCAACCGGTGCCGTTTTCGCCTCGATGGCGCGCATGTCTGTTGGAGAGAGTGCTGCAAAACGCCGGGCTGAATTCACATTTTCCGACACGTGACCCGGATGATCACACCCCACAATGGCTGTACTCACCGGCTGCGTCCAAACGTAGTGCCGGGCCTCTTCCATGGTGATCGTACCCGGTTGTGTGGCCATGGACCAAAAATTCTGCTCATCTTCCGGCGGCGGTGTCCACGATGACAGAAGGCGGCCCCGAGCCGGCACTTTCATGGCGATAATCCCCATTTGCTTTTCAACCGCGGTCGGCAGCAGTTTGATTTGAAAGCTGGCACAGTGCGGATCGGCAGCATTGAGGGCCATGAGGATGCAGTCAAAGTCGAAGCGGCGCAAGCCTTCCAGTAAAGGGGTAGGATCAAAGTGACCGGTAATACCCAAGAATCGCACGCGGCCATCATCTCGGGCTTGCAACAAGGCTTCGAGTGCCCCACCGCTGTCAAAGATGCGTTTGATTTCTTCGAAGTGCTGAATGTTGTGGAGTTGCCACAGATCCACATAGTCGGTCTGCAGCAGCTCGAGGCTTTCGTCCAACAATTTAAGCGAGCCGTCGCGGGTGCGGTCATGCGTTTTCGTGGCGAGAAATACCTGGTCGCGTTGCCCCTTTAAAGCCTTGCCAATATGGGTTTCGCTCTCTCTGGCGCCCGCCGTGTATCGAGGGGCAGTGTCGATGTAGTTAACGCCCAATTCCAGAGCGCGATGCACAACGGCGATGGCTTGGTCTTCGACATTGGCCTGCTCGATAATACCTTGCCCGCCGAGACTGAACAAACCCACCTGATGACCCGTGCGTCCCAGGGGACGCGTTGGCATGGAAGTTGACATCGTGCGACTCCACTAGATTGCCCATAGAGAGGGGACTCCTCATACATTGGCTTATTTCTAGAGGTATATGCTATGAATGTCAAGGCAGCGTGTAGGGTAACTTGTGCCTGCATACCTCTTGCCATTAGGCTGCTGGCACCCCAGGTCACTTTTGGCAGATCAACCCGCCTGAAGTCGTGTGTCTCACTGAGGATCGGGACCGTCGTCTCATTGTTAAGATACCGATCACACCAGACACTCATTGCTGAGATGTCTAAAGATGCAGCCAATCGGCACCGGAATCCATCGCATTTCCTGGAGATTTCAGACGTGATACCAGGGGTATGCGGTCGACACTCTACGAGCGTTTAGATCTCATGATTGAGACGATTTCACTTTATATATGCCGTAGGAAGAGATCGTCCAGACCAGGGATTCGACAAAAACATGATTGTCCTCATATCTCGCCAATGACATTACAACCTGTTGAATTATCTACCGAAAATCACAACTCAACAAATCTTATAACGAAAATATAAGTGTCGACTGGCGAGCAATTCCATGTTTGGCATAAGGTCTGCATAATAAGTGGCCATGACAACAGAAAGCATGGCACTAGCGGTTGCATTGCGAAACGCATGAGTCATGTTGATACCAAACTCAATTATGAACAAGGACAAAAGATCATGTTGTACTTAATCAATCGTTTTTTCTGCAAGAATGAAGTTGGCGCGGCGGGTGTTGAATATGCGCTTCTGATTGGTATCGCAGCATTGGCCATTATTGCCGGTACTGTTGGCTTAGCTGGCTTTATCCAAGCTGACTTCCAGACCGTGACGACTGCTATCGGTCAATAAATTTAGCATATAGATATTTTTAGCACATACTATATCTAGTAAATTAAGAATCTATAGACATATATAAAATATTCATGTCTATAGAACATCTAATGAGGAAAAGATCATGATGTATTTAATCAATCGCTTTTTCTGCAAGAATGAAATTGGTGCGGCGGGTGTTGAATATGCGCTTCTGATTGGCATAGCGGCATTGGCTATTCTTGCCGGTACCGTTGGCTTGGCCGGTTTTATCCAAGCTGACTTCCAGGCCGTGACGACTGCTCTCGGCCAATAAATTTAGCATATAGATATTCCGAGTCAATCGTCTTATGACGCGAGGGGTCAGGTGCTCGACGACCCCTCAACCAGTTTCGTCGTTAACACTCAAGTGTTAACGACGATGCCATCCATCAATCTTGTCGTTACAGGGCATAAGGCAGTCTATCGCCCTTTTGTCGAGCGACAGTAGTCATATGAAGGGGTATAACATGAAAAAATGGCGTGGATTTTTAATTTTTGGACTGGCATTGGTCATGGCATCCATGACCGGGCTATTGATTTTTAATTGGCTTGAGCGGCAACAAGTGTCCCTTCAATCTGCCATTCCACAGCTATCAAATGACAATACTGAAATGACGGCTGTAGCCGCAGTAGACCTCTTGTGGGGAACGCTGTTGACGCATGAAATGATTAAACTCGTGCCGATTCAAAAAGCGAGCCGCCCGCAAGGCACATTTCACGATCCCAACGAGCTCGCCGGTCGCGTGTTGATTGCAAATATGATGGCAAACGAACCTATATTACCTTATAAACTGGCGCCCTCAAACGTCAAAGACGGTGGGGTGGCGGCCGTCACGCATCTCGACAAGCGAGCCATGTCGATTAAAGTTGACGACGTGGTAGGCGTGGCCGGTTTTATCAACCCAGGCAATCGGGTCGATGTCTTGGTAACTTTGCGTCAAGAGCCACCGATGACCAAAACCGTGCTGCAAAATGTGTTGGTTCTGGCCACCGGTACGGAGATCGAACGCCGGGGCGAAGAAGCGAAACCGCACGTAGTGAAAGTCGTCACGGTAGAAGTCACACCGGAAGAAGGTGAATTTCTGGCCTTAGCCTCCAATGAAGGCAAATTACAATTGGCCCTGCGCAACCACCTGAGTAACACGCCTGTATTGACCGCCGGGGCGACCATCGACTCGCTGCTCAGCGCCTATCGCACGCATGTCGCCGTGAAGAAAACCGCGCCTCAGAAGGTGGCCAAACGCAACCCTGCACCACCTCGTGCCCCTTCTACAGAAGTTGAAGTGATCCAGGGCAGCGAGGTCAAAACTTACACCTTTCAGGGTTAGCTTGGGGCAGGGTGAGTTCGGGCGCTTATCAGGTGAAAGGCGCCATCACATCTATAGCACATGCCAATTTTGTGACGCTTGGTGCTTTATGATGTCGCATTTACCCAATAACTTCTTTTATATCAATTTTCATTTCCCGGTTATTCCGGCTGCGAAAGCGGTAGCGAGTGAGGGCTGACGCCGTATCAGCCCAAATCTCTCAGCCTTTTTCTAAAGTATTGAATATCGGTATGAAAATTGCTCTACCTCCGTCCATACGGCCACTTGTCACCAGTTGATGAGTGCTTAAGTAGCTGACTGAAACGTGGCGCTCGCTACCTGCAATGGCACAGGGCACAGGTAGCGATGGAAGGAGTCAATGGCATGATCATAAAACGTGTACCTATTTTGGCTCACTGGGCAACAGGGCTTTGGCTGATCGGCCTCGTCTGTCTTTTGCCTCTCGAGATTCAGGCTCAAAGCACGCCCCGAATTGTGGTCGAGACAAAAACACCGAGAACCCTAGATTTGATTACAGGGCAGTCGGTGGTGCTCAAGAGTCATGATGCGATTAAGCGGGTTTCTCTCGCCGACCCCGAGGTCGCCGATACCCACATTATTTCGCCAATGCAGATCTACGTGACCGGTAAAACGATCGGGGCGACGAATCTGACGCTATGGGATCAAAGCGATCGCGTCTCCGCCATCTTCGATGTGCAGGTGGCACCGCATACGACGCAATTGAAACAACGGCTCCACGACATTCTACCCGGAGAGCCGATCCGGATCGTGACGACTCACGATGCCGTGACGCTCTCGGGAGAGGTGTCGAGTAAAGCGAAA
>Ga0214472_10001693_pt1 | contig 24243 bp, 22 predicted proteins | sample RVTome_6_FD_207662 | JGI IMG/M metagenome (GOLD analysis project Ga0214472, IMG submission 207662) | Soil microbial communities from uranium-contaminated site in the Upper Colorado River Basin, Wyoming, United States - RVT140D175 | ecosystem: Environmental > Terrestrial > Soil > Contaminated >...
CGGCGCGGTGCGCGGTTCGGGGGGTCGAACCCTGGTTCTGGCGTGGTGGGCGGAGAAGGTTCGAGTCCCACCCCCGGAGCCCACGCTTGTCCTCATCGGGATCCGATCCCTGTTCGGGATCGGATCCCGTCACTGTTCGCGTCGGGGGTGTTGTTGCCCGCGAGCCGGCGCGGTGCGGCCCCCGAGATCCTCCACGGTCCGGGAAGGCGCGCCGGGAACCCCGCGCCTGACCGACCCGATCGGACCAAAACCTCGCTGTCGATTCGCTTGGCATATAACCTATGCCGTGCGTACGTCATCTCACCTCTGGAGGGTTCGCACATGGCAATGTCCGAGGACCACAAGGCGGCACTGGCCAAGGGTCGCAGGGAGTCGAGGGCGATCAGGAACTACCTGGAGGCTCTCGGCAGCCGCAAGCCGGGGCGCCCGATCACGCCCGAGTCGCTCAAGAAGAGGATCGACGGGCTCGAGAAGAAGATCGAGTCCGAGACCAACCAGCTCAAGAAGGTGGAGCTGCGCCAATCCCGGCTGGATGCCGAAGAGGCGCTCGCCAAGATGGAGAATGCGTCCGATCTCGAGGAGCTCGAAAAGGAGTTCGCCAAGGTCGCCAAGTCGTACTCCAAGCGCAAGGGCATCACCTACAGCGCGTGGCGCGAGCAGGGCGTGCCGGCCGCCGTTCTCAAGAAGGCCGGAGTGAGTCGAGGCGGGTGACCCGCAGCGACCTGGAAGCGGCGGCGTTGGGGTTCGGGTTCGTCGCCGCCGGCGTCAACCATTTCCGCCACCCCGACGCCTACCAGGCGATCGTGCCGCGCTGGGTGCCCCGGCCCGGCCTCGCCCACACCGCAGCCGGGATCGGCGAGGTCGCACTGGGTGCGGCGATGCTGCACCGCTCGTCGCGGCCGCTGGCGGCGCGTGCGCTCGTCTGGCTGCTGGTGATCGTCTTCCCCGCCAATGTCGACATGGCGCTCCATCGCGTCGGGTTCGCGCGGGGGAGTGACGGCCGGCTCGAGCGCCGCGAGGGCAAGGGCAATCCGCTGCTGTTGTGGCTCCGGCTGCCACTCCAGTTCGTGTTGATCGCCGCCCTGCGCCGCCACCTCCGACCGGCGGGATCCCCGCCCTGAGGGTGCCGTCGTCTGGCGCCGGCCCGGTCGAGTTCTCGCCTCCAAGCGGTGATCGCAGCGGTTAGCCTGTCCGCCTCAGGAGCAGGGTCCGTGTTCCGGCGCCGGCTCCAAGAAGGTCGGTCAGCAGTGGTGGGGCCGTCCCACGAGGAGCGGTGGGCCACCTTTCGGGAATGGTCAGGATGTGCCAATGGCCGCGCTCCGGTCGTCGTCCCCAGGCCGCCTCTTCGGGGCCCTCGCCGTGGTTGTCGTGGCCGCGTCGTGCGGGGGCGGCACGGCGTCCACGACGTCGACCACGGTGAGCGCCCCCGACGCGACCACGACCAGCACCACGGTGGGCGGTTCGTCCACGACCGCGGCCGCCGTGGAGTCCGCGACCGTGGTCGCATCCGACGGAATGGTGGCTCTGGAGCTCCCACCGGGATCCCTGCCCGCCGGGGTGGCTCCCGCCGAGATCGAGATCCGTCCCGCAGCCATCTCTGACGACGACCCGCGATACGCCCCGCTGGTGGCGGCAGGTGTCGAGCTCCCGACCTCGTACGAGCTCCTTCCCGATGGCCTCGAGTTCGCCGCCCCGGTGCGCATGAGCCTGATCGGGGTCGATGGGGTGGCCTCGGCCTTCCTCCTGGACGAGAACGGTTTCGAGCCACTGCAGCCCGACATCGAGGCCACGCTGGACACCGGTGACCCCACGTTCCTGATCCCGCACTTCAGTGTCGTCTCCCTGACGCTCGGGGACTATCACCTCTGGACGGTGGCACCCATGGAGGCGCAGGTCGGGGAGCCCGTGCTCCTTCCGGTCCTGACGTACCGGAGTCCCCACGGGTATCCCGTCGATCACTTCGACTACGCGGCCACGGTGACCGCATCGGCTCCGATCACTCCCGGCGACACCGCTGCGCCGCCCCTCACCCGGGTGACGACCGAGACGTTCACGTCCAGCGTCACGCTCACCTGTCAGGAGCAGGGGACGTCGACGGTGAAGGTGGCGGCCGAGATCGTCGCTCCGTGGGTGGCCGTCGACGAGATGTTCTGGACCGACTCGATCTCGTGGCAGGTCGAGTGCATCGACGGGGGAGAGACCGCCGAGGCGAGGGCGGCGGGTTCCTTCTCGGGTGACCTCGCGGCGACGACGATCACCGGGTTCCCGGGCGACGACTTCTCCGCCCCGTACGAGTTGCGACTCGATCCCTGCGGGGGGGCAGCCTTGCGCCAGGGCGCCGCGCAGGAATCGAGGGGCATCTTCCGTGTGACCCTCATCGGTCCCGAGGGTGAGCCGCGCGAGGTCACGATCTTCGTCAAGGGGGAAGGTGAGGGCTATCTCGAGGGCTACCGACTGATGGGGACCTTCGGGGCGGATGGCTCCCTCTCACTCGATGGCGTGCTGGCGGGAGGCGGCCATGGATTCGGTGAGGTGCCCGACGGTGGGACGGTGTTCACCCTCCTCGACCTCCTGGGGGGTTTGGAGGATCCCGAGGCGGGGATGGAGCTCAGCGACCGAGAGGGTCTCGGCTGGGTGAACGGTGCCTCGGGGACACTGGACCCCGTGAACCCCGGGGGCGCGGCGGCACAGTGCGTGCCCATCGGTCTCTTCACCGACCTCTTCTTGTCGTATTGAGCCGAACAACTCCAGACCGAACACCGTGCTGACCGCTGCCGTCGCGCCGCCGCCGGCCGGTACGATCCAGCCGGGCCCGTAGCTCAGGTGGTCAGAGCAGCGGACTCATAATCCGTAGGTCGGAGGTTCGAGTCCTCCCGGGCCCACTGTGTTGATGGCTCTTCGGCTGACGCCTCATCGCGGTGTCGGCCGGGTCCCTGCCCAGCCGACCGTGGGCCTGACGCGTCGACGTGGTTCGCGTTCTGTCCTGTCAGGCCCACCAGACACGACACGTTTGAACCGTGACCGACGAAGAGAAGGTCACGGTTCTTGTTTTCCCAGGGGAGTGCGCCCCGGGGTCGCTGGGTGCGGTCGACCGGGTGCTGGCGCCGGTAGGTGGCGAGCGTCGGGTCGGTCAGCGCTGCGGTCTCGTGTTCGAGACGCTCGGTGAGGTCGTGTGCGAGAAGGTGAGCGAACGGGAGCCTGAGGTCGACGCCTTCGACACCGTCTTCACCCACCCAGATCTTCTCGAAGAAGGACCGGTTGAAGGCACGGCGGATGTCGTCGGTGGCCCGGGAGTAGGCCTCGAGGCAGTCGGCGGCGAGGTTGAGAGCGTGGTCGAGGTTGCGTTCGATCTCGTCGAATCGCAGCGTGCACGAGTCGAGGATGCGCTGTGCCTGGGCCTCCTCGGTGGTTATCCGTGATCTACGGTGTGTCGTCAGCCTATATCGCTCGCTCAACCAACGGAGCAGTCTGGTATAGCCTGCACTACACTGACCATATTGCTCGTGCGAGCGGTACGGGTACCCTGTGGGGCTTCAGACTCTCACACTCGTGAGTGGCAGTCGAACGCCGGTCAAGGTGTGACTAGGAGGGAAGGGCCCAGTGCAGCTTCACATGAGGCTTCTAGTGCAGTTGGCGTTGATGACGCTGACCGCAGCAGCGTGTACTGAGGGCGGAAACTCCGCCGCATTGAGTTCGGTCGACGATCGGGTTGAGATTCTGACCCCTCCAACGAGCCTTCCAAGCTCTGCGCTCGAAGACCTTGACCCTGCTCAACAGGAGGTGCTTGCTGACGGGTTTGTGACCGACAGCGAGATGGAGCGGATGTTGTTTGCCTACGCCGCTTGCTTGGAGAGTGGCGGCCTCAAGGTCGTCGACCTGAAATGGAATAGCGAGCGGGGGGATATCAGCATCGGTTACGAGGCTGGCAGTTCCCCGGAAGAAGGGGAGCCGGAACAGTACGCGGCCTGGTGTGCCCAACGCTTCTTCGATACGGCTCTTGGCCTGTGGTACGCGGGTCGTGACCATGAGGCGGACCTAGAGCGCGCGAGAGTAACTCGGATAAGTTGTCTCGCGGAGCAAGACATCGAAGTGGATGCCGGCATGTCGTGGGAAGAACTGGTGACTATGGATGATCCCAACGTAGACCTCCTTCGGCTTTCCGATTGTGAGCACAGACCCTGACCTGGAGTTGGCTTCGGAGGTCGGTCCGCGGCCTAATATGGATGGCCTTTGGCTTCGCTGTGCTTGTTGGGCCCTCCGTTGGAGTGTGGCTTTTGCAGCAAGAAGCCACTGTCGTGGGAGATGACATTGAAGCGCCGCCCTCCGCACTTGTTGGATCTGCGCGGTGACGTGGGATGAGTCCCTCGTCTCGGTCAACTCCATGATGCCACTGCGGGGGTGAGGAGTAGGGCTCGGTGGCCGAAGTTGGTTGCGGAGCGAATCCGTAGCCGATTCTTTTGAGGACTCCGAGCTTGTTGTTGGTGCCTTCGAGACGGCCGTTGGTGGCCCGGTCGGTGTCGTGGAAGGCGAAGATCTCGTCTCCCCATCGCAGCAGCGTGTCGAGCAGCGGTTCGAACTCGGGCAGGGAGCGGGTGTAGTGCCGGTCGAGGAACTCGCCGAGCGCCTCGTTGGCCCCCTCGTTGTCCTCGGCGGTGTAGATGCGGTGCAGCGCCTGATACAGCTCCCACGCCTGGGCCAGGTCGGGGTCGGTGGTCAGGATCGTCTCGAGGCGGGCCCGGGCCTCGGGTTCGAGCCGGTCGGCCCTGGTGAGCTGGAGGTAACGGGATCCGAAGATCTCGGGGTGGTAGGCGGGGCGGGAGCCCTTGTCGCCGATGCGTTGGATGCGGCGGCGCACCTCGATGAGACCCGAGGCGAACCAGCGGGCGACATGGAAACGGTCCACCACGTGGGTGGCGTGACCGAGACGGTCTCTGATCGCTGAGCGATAGGACTCCGAGCCGTCGGTGACCACCACCTTGACGCCTTTGAGCCAGCGATGCCCCTGTTGGGTCAGGAAACCGTTGAGGGCATTGGCGTCTCGGTGTTTGACCACCCCGAGGCCCTCGCCGGTCTCCCCGTTGATTAGCACCGTCACATAGCGGTGGCGGCGACGCAGCGAGGTCTCGTCGACCATCAGGATCCGGCAGCGACGCCGGCGACGCTCTGCGACCACCCGAGAGGACCATGAGGCGACCAGCCCCATGATGAAATGCCATCCCAGACCCCAACGGCGTGACAGTTCCCGGATCGGGAGCCGGTTGACGTCACGGACCAGGCCCCGGGCCAGCCGGCGGGTGATCCAGGTCACCCGGTTACGCACGAACTCGGGATGACACTCCTCCAAGAACCGCTCCCCACATTGGTGGCAACGGAACCGCCGTCGCAGCCACACCAGAGTCGTGGGGCGACCCCCATAAGTGAGATCGGTGACACGGATCCGACGCCGGTCGTGGACCGCCCGAGTCCGAAAGCCACAATGCGCACAGCGCACCACCGACCGGGTGTCCTCCACCACCACCTCAAGCCGCTCAGGCTCGTCGACCGTCACCTCCAGCACCCGAAGACGCCGCAAGTGCAGGCGCACCCTCATAGCATCCGGACTCATCGGAGCCCCTCCTCTGCTCGGCGATTCGTTCATCACCGAGTATCGAGGGGCTTCGATCACCCACCGAGCATTTCAACTACCCGCCCGGAAGCCAACCTCCCCACGCTGTCGCGCAGTCTCGTGTTGTGTTCCTCGGCGACGCCGTCGCCAAGGTGATCGCGTTCGATCAGCCTGCCGGTCGGGCCTTCCGCGCACTGGTCGGGGTCGTATTGGTCGCCTTTGGTCTGCACCAGGCGCACCTGCTGCGGGTCCGATTCAAAGCGTTCGACAGGGTCGCATCTGTCACCACCGCTGCCCTCGAACCGCGATCGAAGCGTCGCTGGGTCAGCGACGTCACGTACGGCTTCGGCTACCTGCTTGCCGGGTTTGGCTGCACAGGCGCCCTCCTCGCCGGTCTCGCCACCCAATCGGTGACGGTGGGGACGGCCACAACCTTGTGGTCGTTCGCTGCCGCCATCGCCGTGTTCACCGTCTTGATCGCCTCTGCGTCGATCGGGGTCGGTGTCGCCGGCGGAGAACCGCTTCGCGCGGTGCGCATGGTCGGTGGCTCGGTGCGCCGCTGGAGTGGGTACGTGCTGATGGCGCTCGGGGCGAGGTTCTTCCTGCTCGCGGCGCTGCCGTCACCCCTTCTCTAGGGACACGCCACTGCCTGGAGAGGCGATGGCCGAGGTGGTTGCGTTGTGTCCTGTCAGGCCCACGCCGGGCATCGTTCGCTGCCTCTTCGTCGGCGGGTGTGCGGCTGTTCGATGGGGGCTCGTGGGCCCTGATCCTCACTCTCAATTCGCTCACAGAGTGACGGTGAGCACATCAGGGGCAGATCGGCTCGATCTCCATACTCGGCTGGTAGAGCTCCTCGGACCACGGAGGGCGGACACCCTCATGGCGAACCTCGCCCCGGTCGACCTCACCGACATCCCCACCAAGTCCGACATCTCGTTGCTGCGCTCGGACATCGCGTCGGTGCGATCCGACTTCGAGGTCGTCCACGAGCGGATCGATCGTCTCTTCATCACGTTGGTCACAGGCCTGTTCGTCATCGTCGCCGCCATGGCCGGCGTGTTCGCCGCGGCCGTCACGTGAACCGGCGCCGCGCCTGCGGACCGGGCGGTTCCGTCAGCCTTCCGAATCGAACCCACAGTCGGCAAGCGCCGCCTGGCGCGGCTCCGAGCCATAGCTGACCCGTTCGAACAGGGCGACGAGGGCGCGCTCGTCGGGCGTGAGGATCTGCTCGTGTGCCGGCATGCCGCCGGCCACCGGCCTGTCCGTCGCCCCATAGGTGTCACCGTGCACTTCCTTCCACCCGTCGGATCCGAGCGTGATCCACTCGACGTGGTCGGAGCAGTCCGGCCAGGTCTCGACCACCCCCTGCAGGGACGGGCCGACACCGCCCTGACCGCCATCACCGTGACAGACCGAGCACCGGTCGCCGTAGATGGCGCGCCCTTGGCCGATCGGATCGGGGGCGCCGTCACCTCCTCCGCAGGCGGCGAGGAGACAAGCGAGCAGGGCCAGGAGAGCGATGGGGATTCTCGACATGGGCGTGCACGCTAACCGCGTCTGCGGTCGGGGTCCGTCGCGGCGGCGTCGATTGGCGTAGATTTGTCCTGTTCGGCGACAGCGGAGGACACACATGGAGACACGCATGACCGCATTCGGTTCTCGGTCGGGGTTGGCGGGGCCGGCACGGACCGCCTTCACGGGGGCGCTCCTCCTGTTCGTCGTCACCATCGTCATCGGCATCCTCAACGGCATAGACGTCTGGGAGCCGGAGCATGACACGCTCCTCACCCACGTCCATGCCGGCACCCTCGGCTGGATCACCCTCGGTGTCACCGGGCTCAGCCTGCTGCTGTTCTCGCGGGACCGGGAGGTCTCGGCGGATGAGGCCAAGCGGGCCTCGACGCTGGCATGGGCGATGGTCGCTGCCATCACGCTGTACGTCGGGGCGTTCTTCGCCGGGGACACGATCTTCGACGACCGAATCCAGCGCCCGATCTTCGGCACCCTCCTGCTGCTGACCGTGATCTGGTTCCTCTCCTGGGTGGTGTCGGCCAACAAGCAGTACTCGGACAGGAGCCCGGCCCGTCTCGGGATCCTGCTCGCCTGGATCTCGATGCTCATCGGAGCCGTCTTCGGGATCACCCTCGGCCTGTACATCGCCAACGGCGAGGTGCCGGGGCTGAGCGACGAGACGGCGGCCCGGGTGGCCGACGCCCATCCGCCGGCGATGCTCATCGGCTACCTGCTCCTCGCCGGGTTCGCCGCCGTGAACTGGCTGCTCCACTCCGACAAGCCCGCCCGGAGCGGCATGATCCAGATGTGGCTGCTGTTCGGGGCCGGGATCTTGGTCAACATCGCATTCGTGACCGGGACCGACGAGCAGTTGGCCGGCCCCGCCAACCTGGCGATGATCGTGGCGGTCGTCATGCTGGTGTGGCAGTCGCGCCGGGAGCTGTCCCCCGCCGGCTGGAAGGGAGCGGGCGAGGGGGCGTTCCCGCGGGTCGCCACGGTGGCTCTCGTAGTCGGGCTCGCCCTCCTCACCGTGCTCATCTACTGGGTGATCAACGACGAGATCGACTTCGACGCCCTCACCCCGTCCCAGGAGGGGCTCGGCCTCGGCTTCGATCACACGATGTTCATCGCCGTGATGTCCAACGTGCTGTTCGGGGTGCTGGCCGCCAACCTCTCCTCGGCGCGGACGAAGATGGTGAACCGGATCGTGCTGTGGGGGGTGAACGTCGGCATCGCCGGGTTCGTGATCGGCCTGGTGACGACCACCCAGGTCCTCAAGCAGATCTTCACGCCCATCATGGGGACGTCGCTGTTGATCGGGATCGCCGTCTACGTCATGGAGTTGAGATCCTCGAGCACCTGAGTCGCGTCAGATCCTCGGGGGCTTGAAGCCGGACTTCTGGATGACGTGATCCCGCGCCGACGACGCCATGCGGGCCACCGCCGGCCAGTCGACGTGCAGGAGCACGCCGTTCCGCTTGAGCACCCGCCCGTCCACGATGACGGTGTCCACGTTGCTCGTGTCCATGCCGGCGACGATCGCCATTGCCGGGTCGTTGAGCGGGGTGACGTTGAGACGGTCGGTCCGGAGCAGCACGATGTCGGCCTTCTTGCCCGGTGACAGGGTCCCGACCTCGTCGCCCAGGCCGTTCGCCCTGGCCCCCTCGACCGTCGCCCAGCGCAGCACGTCTCGCGCCGTGGCCGCCGGGCGGCCGGTCTCGGCGGCGAGCGTGCGCTGCAGCGACAGCACCGATCGCATCTGATTGAACATGTCGCCGGGGACGTTGGTCTCGACGTCGATGCTCAGGCTCGGCGGCAGTCCGCGATCGAGGAACTTCTGGATGGGCGGCATGCCATGACCCATCATCATCTCCACCGGGGTGGCCAGCGACACGGTGCCGCCGGTGTCCACGATCATCTGGATCTCGGTGTCGTTGAGCGTCGTGCAGTGGATGTACGTGGTGTCGGGGCCGAGCAGCCCGGCCTCCCCGAACTCCTGCAGCTTGGCGTCCTGGCCGTACGAGCCGACGCCGACGTGGGTGCTGATGCGGGCGCCGGTCTCCCGTGCCAGTTTCCAGTGGTCGCGCGTGATCTCGAAGTCGGTGAACTCGGGCCCGGGGGCGGCCAGGGCGAGCGTGAGCCGCTGGTCCCTGGTGGAGAAGTGCTCGGTGGCGGCCCGCACGAACCACGACGGCTGCCGCTCCTCCCACTTGCCCCACCACGGGAACCCGTAGGCGAAGACCGCCCTCATGCCCGAGTCCTCCAACGCCTGCACCACGGCGTCGGTGTGGGCGGGCGAGCCCTGGATGTGCGACCAGTCGAGCAGCGTCGTGATGCCGGCGTCGATCGCACCGAGTGCCGAGACCAGGTTCCCCACGTAGGCATCCTCGGGGCGGAACGCCGGTGCCAGCTTGTGCAGGACGAAGGTGATGTACGACGTGCGCCCCTCGAGCGGCACATCGGTGCCGATGTTGCGGAGCAGGCCCTCCCAGATGTGGCGGTGGGTGTCGACGAAGCCGGGCATCACGATGGTCCCCGAGGCGTCGATCACCTCGGCGTCCGTGACGCTCACCGCGGGGCCGATCTGCAGGATGCGGTCCCGCTCGACGAGCACGTCGCCGATGGTGAAATCGGGGGGGCCGCCGTCCATGGTGAGCAGCGAGCCGCCGGTGATGAGCTTCCGGTCGGTCGGTACCACCGTGAAGTCGACGCCGTCCGGATAGAAGTCCGGGATCTCGGTGGCGGCTGCGACGCGGCTGCCCTGTACGAGGCGGCGCACCCTGCGGAAGTTGCGCTTCACCAGCTCCTTGAGGTCCCCGACCTGGAACAGCAGCAGCCCGGCCATCACCAGGAAGCCGATGATCATCCCGCCGTCGGTGGGCGACAGCTTGAGGAAGTTCAGGGAGTAGATGATGAGCGCCAGCAGGATGGCCGCCACCGTGCCCCCGACGAACGTGGCGCTGCCGCCGGCGAGTGAGGCGCCGCCGAGGACGGCGGCGGTGATGCTGTTGAGAGCGAACGGCGTCCCGATCTGGGCGTTGCCGATGGGGGAGCGCGCCATCACGAAGAACGACGCCACGGCGGCGATCCCTGCCGACAGCATGAGGGCGCGCACCCGGATCCAATTGGTGCGGATGCCGCCGCGCTTGGCGGCCTGCTCGTCGAAGCCGACGGCCCGTACCTGCAGGCCCGAGCCGGTGGCGTGCAGCCAGAGGTCGAGCGCTCCGGCGGCGACGACGACCAGGATGAAGGCGATCGGGACCGGTCCCCAGGTCGATCGCAGGAACGACACCAGGTCGCCGCTGATGATGCCCGAGGCCGTGGGCCGAAGGGTCAGCGAGATGCCGTCGAGGATGCTGAGGGTGGCCAGTGTGGCGATGAGCGAGGGGATCTTCACACCACGCACGAGAGCGGCGTTCACGAGGCCGAGGCCCAGGCCGCACATCAGGATCACGAACAGGCCCCACAGTATCCCTCCCGTGGTGGCGTCGCCCCCGATGAGGAACGAGCCGGTCACCACCCCGAAGCTGATCATGGCGCCGACCGACAGGTCGAGATACCCGACCAGGAGGGCATGGGTCTGGGCGATGGCGGCCAGCGCCAGCGGGACGGCGAGGATGAGGACGTTGGTGATGTTGGCGCGGTTGATGAAGCCGTCGAACCGGCTCTCGGTGTAGAAGAGCAGGGCGACGATGCCGATGATCTGAAGTGCCACCGGCATCCAGAGGCGGAACTTGGCGATCTTGCGCCACTTGTTCTTGTCGCGGGCGTTGCGCAGCACCTTGCGGACGTAGCGCCGGACCCGGTCCACCCGGGTGCTGGTGCCGGTCCCGCCGATCATGACCCGTCCTCGCCCGAGGCCTTCGGCATCGCCACGCCGAGCGGCGACCGCGCCGCCTTGGACATCCCCGGCCCGCGCACGATCGCCTCCACGATGCGGACCTCGTCCAGTTCGTCGCCGGGGATCTCCTCGACGATGGTCCCGCGGGACATCACGAAGACCCGGTCGCAGAAGCCGGACAGCTCGATGGGGTCGCTCGACTTCACCAGGATCGCCGCCCCGGCCGCGCTGCGGGTCCGCAGCGCCTGGTAGATGTCGAAGCGGGAGCCGACGTCGACGCCCTGCGTGGGCTCGTAGGCGAGGATGACGGCCGGCTCCTTGAGGAACGAGCGAGCGACCGACACCTTCTGCTGGTTGCCGCCCGACAGGAATTGAACGGGCTGGTCGAGCGACGGTGTCCGGATGGCGAGCTCGTCGACGAGGCCGTGCACGGCCGTGCGCTCGGCGCCCCGTCGCAGCACGCCGAAACGGAGAAAGCGCCGCAGCGACTGCACGGTGGTGTTGACCTTGATTCCGAGAACCCCCATGAGCGCCTCGACCTTGCGGTTGCCGGGGAGAAGCATGAGCCCGGCGTCGACCGCCTCGGTGGTGGAGATGAGGGTGAGCTCCCTGCCATCACACACCACCCGCCCGGCGCGGGGTGGGATGCGGCCCGCCAGGCAGTCGAACAACTGGGGCTGGCCGTTGCCCTCGGCACCGGCCACCCCCACGATCTCCCCGCGCTGCAGGGTGAAGCTGACCGGGCCGAACGACTGCCCCTGCAGCCCGTCGACGATCAGCGCCTCCCCGGCGTCCCCGGCGCGGGGTGCGGCCTTCGGGAAGGCAGTGTCGAAGGGCCGGCCCACGATGTGCTCCACCAGCTCCGCCTCGGAGGTCGAACGGGCGTCGAACGTGCCCTGGTGGCGCCCGTCACGGAGCACGGTCACCCGGTCGGCGACCTCGAGCACCTCGGGGAGGCGATGGCTGACGTACACCACTCCGACGCCGCGGTGGCGGCACGCCCGCACCGTGCGATGCAGCGCCTCGACCTCGTCGGGCCCCAGGGCAGTGGTGGGCTCGTCGAGGAGCAGCACCTTGGGGTCGGTCACCAGGGCCTTGGCCACCTCGAAGAGCTGGCGCTCGGCCATCGTCAGGAATCCTGCCGGTGCGTCCGGGAACAGCTCGATGTCGAGGTCGAACTCGGAGAGCACCGTGCGCGCCCACTTCTTGCGGCGCCAGTAGGGCGGCCTGGCATCGGGGGGTGCCGCGTAATAGAGATTGTTCTTCACCGGCTCGGCGTGGACCGATGACCCGTCCTGATATGCCATCGCCAGCCCCAGCTTGCGAGCCAGTGCCGGCGAGTCGGTCCTCAGGAGGTGGCCATCGATCCGCACCGTGCCGGTGTCCGGCTCCACGAAGCCGGATGCGATCCCGAGGAGCGTCGACTTCCCCGATCCGTTCTCACCGACGAGGGCGTGCACCTCACCGGCGCGGCAGTCGAAGCTGACGTCGGTCAGCGCTCGCACCGCACCGAACTGGCGCGACACTCCGTCGATCTCGAGAACCAGGTCCATCGACACTCCTCGGGAATCGCTACTCGTGGTCGGTCAGCCTCCGTACATCTCCTGCAGCACGGCGCCGGGGACGAGCGAGGTGCCGGAGACGACCTCGTTCACCCGGTCCGGATCGCAGTCGTCGGCGGAGACCTGCCGCATCACGTGCGGCACGATGATCTGGCCGGGCACGTCATAGCCCCCGAGCGCCAGCATCGCCGCCGTGACGGCAGTGCGCGACTGGAAGTTGCCGCCCGCCGAGTACCAGATGTCGTAGGTCGGCTCATTGCGCGCCGCCCAGTCGCAGAACAGCGTCTGCTCGTCGGTGCGCAGCGCCACCGTCAGGTTCTCGACCGGGATGTTCAGCTCGTCGTAGGCCTGGAGGGCCGTGAAGAGCCCGTCCGAGTACTCGTAGACCCAGCCCCGGATGTCGGGGTCGGTGGTCAGGAGACCGCGGACCGCATCGAGGGCGAACGTGTTCACCCAGTACGTGTCACCGGTCGTCGAGTTCTCGTTCGCCGGCGGGTTGACCAGGTCGACGCCGTCGGCCAGGCCCGCGATCGTGCACTGCTGCCAACCGAGCGTCAGGGCGTTGCCGGGGGTGCCCCCGAGCATGCCCACCTTCCCTTCGCCGACACCCTCGTTCAGGACCGTGGCGAAGCTCTGGCCGAGGGCGCAGAGATCCTCACCGACCACCGAGGTGTAGTCCTCACCAGGGGAGAGGGCGCCCTCGGTTCCGGGCAGGCCCACGTATCCCGCGGAGAACGAGATGTAGGGGATCCCGGCGGCTTCGGCCTCGGCCACCACTCCGGAGAGAGCGGCACCGAAGTCCGGGTAGCCGACGATGAAGTCGGCGCCACGCTGGATCAGGAACCTGACCCCGTTGACGTGGACCTCGGGGTCCTGCTCGAAGTTGGCGGCCGTCGACACGATGGTCCCGATGTCGGGATACGTGAGCGCCTGGAGGATGGCCTCCATGTGGCTCACACCGCGCCAGACGTTGACGGTGTCGCCGCCGCCGTCGGCGTAGCCCATCACGAGCTCGCCGCCGGAGCCGGTGTCACACTCCTGGTTCCGCCAGCACTCCAACGCCTTGTCGATGGTCGCCTGGTCGAGATCCTGGCGGGCCCGGGCGATCGACGCCCGGATGATGTCCCAGCTCGCCTCGTCGGACGGATCGACCGGCCCGAGCGCCTTCTCGATGAGGGCGGGGTCGGCGTCGTCGGGGCTCTCCCCGAACGCCTCGATGCCCTCCATGGCACCCGTAGTCGGGGCCGCCGTCGTCCCCGGGGCCTGAGTGGTGGTGGGGCCTGCCGTGGTGCCGCTGCTGTCGTCGTCGCCGCAGGCAGCCACGACGAGCGCCATCGCCATCAGGCCGATGATTACTCGTCGATACATTGCTTCCTCCATGGGCCCGGTGGCCCCTCGTCTGTTGCCTGTCTCACGCGCCGGCCCCTCCCGGACCGACGGTCTCCTCCGGGACGCGCGAGCGGCCCGGACTTCCTCGGTCGCGGAGCACGCGCTCCACGCCCTTGATGATCCGATCACCCGAGATGAGCATGCCGCCGATGATCACGGCGCCGAACACCACGAACTGGAGCGCCGTGGCGAGGCCGAGGGCACGCATCATCTGGTTGAGGCCGGTGAGGAACAGGGCGGCGGTGAACGTGGCGAGCGGGCTCGCCAGGCCGCCCGACAGCGAGGCGCCGCCGATGACGACGGCGGCGATCGGCCCGAGCAGGTAGGGCGAGCCGATGTTCACGCCGGGGTTGCGGAGCAGGGCGGCCAGTGCGGATCCGGCGGTGGCGTACAGCATGGCGGCCACCACGTAGACCATGATCCGGGTCAGGGTCACCCGGACGCCCACCACCTGGGCGGCGACCGGGTTGGCTCCGACCACCTGGAAGCGCCGCCCCACCGACGTGTACCGCAGCGTCAGGATCACGACGATGGTGACGGCGAGCCCGATCCAGAAGATGGGGCTCACCCCGAGGATGCGCCGCGAGGTCCACGAGGACATCCCCGGCGGCACCGGGCTCTGCACCGGGAACGTGCGCACGTAGCGGGCGATGACGCCGGTGACCACCTGGCCGACGGCGAGGGTGACGATGAGCGGGTTGAGGCGCAGCCCTGCGATGAGGATGCCGTTGACCAGGCCGATGATCGCCGCCACGCCGAGGGCGGTCATCACCGCCAGGACGATGCGGTCGTCGGACTGCTGGCCGACCCCCACGATGATCATCGCCGACAACGTGAGCGTGCCGGGCGTGCTGAGGTCGATTCCCCCCGTCATCACGACGAGCATCTGGCCGAGCGCCGTGATGCCGAGCAGCGCACCGAAGGGGGCGACCGCCGACAGCGCGGGCCCTTCCAGGGTCTGCGGGACCCAGATGGCGGCCACGACGAGGAGCAGACCGAGCGCCAGGTAGGCGGGCATGTAACGCGAGGCGACGACCAGTGAGGTGATCGCCGACGACGGGGTGCGGGTCTCGGTGGTCAACGGCTCGCTCCTGCGGTGCCGAGGCGCTCCCGAACGCCGATGGCGGCGCTCCGCACGGCGGTGGCATCGGCGGCCAGGGCGCCGCCTCGCTTGAGGATCTGCCCGCCCACCACCACGGTGTCGACGTTCGAGGTGTCCATGCCCCACACGACCGCTCCGATCGGGTCGTTGATGGGGTGGATGTTGGGGCGGTCGGTGGCGAGGATCAGGAGGTCGGCCTGCATGCCCGGCTCGATGCTGCCGGTGACGGCACCGAGGCCGAGGGCGGCGGCGCCGTCGACGGTTGCGTGGCGGATGACCTCGCGGGTCGTCATCAGCTTGGGCAACCCGGCCTTTCCGAGCAGCTTGCGGTCGAAGACCGTGGCGTGCTGGATGGAGATGACGGTGCGCATCTGGGCGAAGACGTCGCCGGGGGTCTCGGCCACGCTGCCCACCCCGAGCGCGGGGCGGATCCCGCGGTCGACGAGGCCCTGCACGGGCGGCACGCCGAGCCCGGCCGTCATCTGCGAGGCGGTGGTGAGGACGATGGAGGCGCCGGCCGAGGCGAGGGCGTCGAGGTCGGCGTCGTCGAGGTGGGAGCAGTCGGTGAGCACGCAGTCCGGGGCCAGTGCCCCGGCGTGGGCGGCGACATCGCCGGCGGCGGGGAGGGCGTGGAGGTGGAGCCGCACCCCGGTGTCCCGCAGCGGCGCCCAGGGAGCGGCGAGCGCCCCGGCGCCGTCCAAGCCGGCTGCGACCGACACCCGGTCCGGCCGCGAGCTGCGGACGGCGTGCTCGAGGGCCCGGCGGCCGTCGCCGTCGCTGCCCGCCGGGATGACCGTGACCGACCGCACCCCTGCCTCCTTGTGGGCGGTGAGGACCGCATCGGCGTGCTCCGGCGTGGCGGCGTGCGCCGACCAGTCGGCGATCGTCGTGGTGCCGGCGTCGAGTGCGGCGACCAGCCCGGCGACGGTGATGGCGTGCAGGTCGCCGGGCGAGAGCGGGGCCATGTGGCCGGGGGCGGCACTGCCGGCGTGGCGGACGATCGTGTCCGACACGTGCTGGTGGGCATCGACGAATCCAGGCATGACGATGGCGCCGGTGGCGTCGATCACCTCTGCACCGCGCGCCCGGAGACCGGTGCCGAGCTCGGTGATGCGGCCGTCCTCCACCAGCACGTCACCCTGCTCCAGGTTCGACCTGGCCATGGTGAGCACCGTGCCGCCGCGGATGAGGACTTTCATGCCGACCTTCCGTCCACGGCGGCGGCGATCGTCTCGTGGATGCGCTGTGCCGAGGGAAGGGCCAGATCCTCGAGGACGGCGGCCGATGGGAGGGGGATGTGTGGCGTGGTGATCCGAATGCTGGGGCCGTCCAGGTCCCAGAAGGCCTCCTCGTCGACGATCGACACCAGTTCCGCCCCCCAGCCGCAGAGCCGCGGGTTCTCCTCGACGGTCACGAAGCGGCCCGTCTTCGACACGGAGTCGAGGAGGGTCTTCGCATCGAGCGGGACGAGAGATCGGACGTCGATGACCTCGGCCGAGATCCCGTCGGCGGCGAGCCGGTCCGCCGCCTCCAGCGCCCTGGGGACCATGAGTGCGAGCGCTGCGATCGTCACGTCGCTGCCCTGACGAAGGATGCGAGCCGTCCCCAGGCTGTCGACGTGCTCGCCCTCGGGCACGTCCCCCTTGTCGGCCATGAGCGACTTGTGCTCGAAGAAGACCACGGGGTCGGGGTCGCGGATCGAGGCGGCTAGCAGGCCCACGACGTCGACCGGCGTCGAGGGCGCCACCACCTTGAGCCCCGGGATCATCATCGCCCAGTTCTCCACGCTCTGGGAGTGCTGGGCGCCGAAACGGGCGCCGCCGCCGTTGGCTGTCCTGATGACGAGCGGAAAGCTCACCTGGCCGTCGGTCATGTACCGGCTCTTGGCGATCTCGTTGGCCACCATGTCCCAGCACACGGCCAGGAAGTCGGAGAACATGATCTCGGCGATGACGGGGATGCCGGTCATGGAGGCGCCCATCGCAGCCCCGAGGATCGCCTGTTCGGAGATCGGCGTGTCGCGCACCCGGTCGGGCCCGAACTCGTCGAGCAGGCCGACCGTCGTCTTGAACACGCCCCCGGCGGCGGCGACGTCCTCACCCAGCATCACGAGCGACGGGTCGCGCCGCATCTCCTGGGCGATGGCGTGCGCCACGGCCTCGCGGTAGCTCAGTTCCGCCATCGCGAGCCTCCGTCGGCATACACCTCGGTCATGAGGCTCGCCCCGTCCGGCTCGGCGCCCCCCTTGGCGAACTCGGTGGCGGCGTCGATGGCCTCGGCGACCTCGGTCTGGATGGTGGTGAGGCGCACCTCGGGCACGCCGATCGAGAGCAGCCTGCGGTGATAGAGGGGGATCGGGTCGTGACCCATCCAGGCGTCGACCTCCTCGGTGGGCCGGTACTTGCCGGGGTCGGCCCGGGAGTGGCCGCCGGAGCGGTAGGTCACCGCCTCGATGAGGGACGGCCCGCCGCCGGTCCGCGCCCGGCCCAGGGCCTCGCGGGCGGCGAGATACACCGCATCGGCGTCGTTGCCGTCGACGACAACCGGGTCGAGCCCGTAGGCGGGGGCGCGGTCGGCAGCGGGGCGGGGGACCGCCGTGACCAGGTCGATCGGGGTGTACTCCATGTACAGGTTGTTCTCACAGACGAACACCACCGGCAGGTTCCAGATCGTCGCCATGTTGAGCGCCTCGTGGAACGCCCCGATGTTCGTGGTGCCGTCGCCGAAGAAGGCGACGGCCACCTGGTCGGTGCCCCGCATCTGTGCCGACCACGCTGCCCCGTTGGCGATGCAGAGGTGGGCACCGATGATGGCGTAGGAGCCCATCATCCCCTTCGAGGCGTCGGTGAGGTGCATCGACCCTCCCTTGCCGCCCAGCACGCCGTTGGCCCGTCCCAGCAGCTCGGCCAGCGCCTCGCCGAGGTCCATGCCCCGCGCCAGGGAGTGGGCGTGGCCGCGGTAGGTGGCGAAGGTGAAGTCGCCCGGTCTCATGGCGGCGCCGAACCCGGTGGCGATCGCCTCCATCCCGAGCGACAGGTGGGTGGTGCCCTTCACCAGGTTCTGCAGGAACAGGTCGTGGGCGCGTTTGCCCCACTGACGCAGCTCGTTCAGCGTGCGGTACATGCCGAGGCGTACGTCCTCGGCGATGTCCGCCTCCGCCAGCGACCGGTCCTCCTCGGGAGGGTGCCGCACGGGGCGCAGCGAGTAGTCGTAGCGGGGATCAGTAGGCATTCGCCACCATGAGCTCTTCGCACGGGAAGAGGGTGATCACCTTGCAGCCGTCGGCGGTGACCACGACCTCCTCCTCGATGCGCGCCGCCGAGCGGCCGTCGCCGGCCGGTGCGTAGGTCTCGAGGGCGAAGACCATGCCCTCCTCGATCTCCACCGGGTCGTCGAGCGAGTTGAGGCGGCTGATGATGGGCCGCTCGTGGAGGCCGACGCCCACCCCGTGGCCGAACTGGAGCCCGAAGGCGTCCATCTCGTCCTCGAACCCGAACTCGTGGGCCTCGGGCCACACCGCGGCGATCTGATCGGTGGTGGCGCCGGGCTTCACCAGGTCGATCGCCGCGTCCATCCACTCCCGCGACTGCGTGAAGGCGTCGCGCTGGGCCTGGGTGGCGCGGCCCACCACGAAGGTGCGGTAGTAGCACGTGCGATACCCGTTGAACACGTGGATGATGTCGAAGTACGCCTGGTCGCCGGGGCGGATGAGGCGATCGCTGAACACGTGGGGGTGCGGCGAGCAGCGCTCGCCGGCGATCGAGTTGATCGCCTCCACGAACTCGGATCCCATCTCGAAGAGCCGGGCATGGGCCATCCCGACTACGTCCGACTCCCGGATGCCGGGCTTGAGCATCTCGAAAATGTTCTGGTAGACGCCGTCGACCATGGCGCACGCCTGGGTGAGCAGCGTGATCTCGTCGGGGTTCTTGATCTCCCTGGCCCGCATCATCGCCTGCTGCCCGTCGACGACGTTCAACCCGGCGTCCTGGAGCGCGAGGAACACGGCGGTCTCGGCGAGGTCGACGCCCAGCTTCTCGCCGGCCACCCCGTCGTCCTCGAGGGCGCCCTTGATCTCACGGACGGCGCGGGCGTGGAGGCCGGTCTCGGGGCCGATCGCCCCCTGGAGGCCGGTGTTGCCGCCGATGGAGTTCTGCGTGTCGTACATGTGGGGGAGCTGCAGCCGGTGCGCCTTGGCGGCGGATCCGAAGTCCCACACCCGGGGGCGGCCGGTGCGGGTGACCAGGGCCCACCGCTCACCCTTGTTGAACGCCCAGTACCCGATCTGGGTCGAGGTGGCGTAGCGGATGTTCGAGGTCTCGAACAGCAGCACCGCACCGAGGTCGTGCTCCGCCAGCATCTGGCGCACCCGGTCGATCCGGTAGGTGCGGAGCCGCTCGAAGTCGACCCGGTTCTCCCAGTCGACACCCATGATGCCGGGGGAGGCGGTCGTTGCCACGGGGAATTCGTCCATCGTCGTTCTCCTTGCCGCTCAGTCCGTGCCGCCGGCCTCGTCGGCCAGGGCGTTCTCCAGGTAGGTCCAGTCCCGTGCGAAGCGATATGAGTGTCGGGGCGGGGGCTGTGGGGCCTGCGTCTCGAGCCAACGCACGATGCCCTCGCCCACGTTGCTGAACTCGTGGACACAGCCCACGCCCGCCCAGGCGACGTCGCCCGGGCCGAGGCGGTACGCCTGCCCGTCGAACCTGGCCTCCACCTCACCCTCGAGGATGAGGTACGCCTCCTCCAGGGGGTGGTCGTGGGCGCCGGCGAACCCGCCGGGCTCGTACTGCACCATGAACATCGTGGACAGGTCGGCGCCGAGGTCGGAGTCGACCATCATCTTCACGGTGATGCCGCTGTACACCAGCAGCGCGGTGCGCATGCTGGCGCTCACGGCGAGGCGGTCCTGGGTCTGCAGGGCCGGGTTCATCGACTCCGGGTCGATGTGCCCGAACAGCCGGTTGCGGGGGTCGCGCACGTCGACCGGGGCCGGCTCGGCGGTGTGGAGGGCTAAGGGGAACCTGGTGTCGTGCCCGAAGCGGGCGCGGGGGAGCGGGGCCTGCATCTCGGCGAACACCGCCTCCGCGCCGTCGGGGTTGCGGAGGGCGTGTGTCATCCCGACCGGCAGGAGGGCGTAGTCACCCGGGACGAGGCGGTGGGAGCCCTCGGTGTTGTCGATGACCAATGACCCCGACATCACGTAGATCGACTCCTCCCACGAGTGCAGGTGGGTGTCGACCGACCCGCCCGGGTCGAGCCGCGAGACCCTGAAGCCCATCTGCACGCCGCCTCCCGGCTCGTCGACGATGGCGGCGGCGGTGTACCCGCTGCTCCGGCCCTCGAACTCGGCGGGTGTGGCGAACACCTGGTCGGCGATGGTCTTGACGATGTGGTGTGACATCAGGTTCCCTCCCGCAGGTGGACGGCGATCGCGCTCATGTCGCGCTGGCCGAGCCCCGCCTCGAGGGCGCGGCGCACCACGGCGAGGCTGGTCCCGGCCTGGTCCATGTCGAGCCCGAGCCGCCGGCCCAGGCCGGTGATGAGCTCGAGGTCCTTCGCCACGAGGTCGAGGCTGAACGCCACGGGGGCGTCCTCGGGGTGCTCGTATGCCTCCCGCTTGTACTGCAGGAAGGGGGCGCCGGTGGCCCCGCCGGCGAACACCTCGTAGGCGGTCGAGCGGTCCACTCCGGCGCGCTCGGCCAGCACGAGGGCCTCGGCGAGCGCCCCGTTGAGGCTGTGGATGAGGCCGTTGATGGCGAGCTTGGTGGCGGCCCCGGACCCCCGCGGACCGGTGTGGACGATCTTGGCGGACAGGTCCTCGAGGACGGGCCGGGCGCGGTCGAGGAGAGCGGTGTCGCCACCCGCCATGATCGTGAGGGCTCCCGCCTCGACGGTGGACACGCTGCCCGAGACCGGGCAGTCGATGAAGCCGGCCCCCGTGGCATCGACGGCGGCCCCCACCTTCCCGACGGTGTCGGGGTCGATGGTGGAGGTCTCGAGGGCGATCGAGCCCTCACCGATCCCGGAGGTGATGCCGCCGTCCCCCAGGTACACCGTCTCGACGGCGGCGTCGTCGGCCAGGCTGGAGATGACGATCGCGGCGGAAGCGGCGGCCTCGGCGGCGGTGGGGGCGACCGCTGCCCCGGTGTCGGCGGCGACCGCCTCGGCCTTGGTGGCATCGCGGTTCCAGAGGGTGAGGTCGTGGCCGGAGCGCGCCAGCGTGCGGGCCATCGCCCCTCCCATGCGCCCCGTTCCGATCACCGCGACTCCGCCGGTCATGTGATCAGTGACACTACACACTCGCTGCGATGCGCATCGGGGCGCGGCCGGTCAACGGGTGAGGAGCGGCTCCACCAGGCCCGCCACGTGCGCCCCGATGGCGAGGCTGGCGGTGGCGCCGGGCGACGGGGCGTTGAGCACGTGGACGGTGGAGCCGGCTCGCTCGATCACGAAGTCGTCGACGAGGGCGCCGTCGGGCGTCACCGCCTGGGCGCGCACCCCGGATCCCCCGGGCAGGAGGTCGGCGGCGGTCACCGCCGGGACCAGGCGGCGCGCCCGCCTGGCATACCGGCGCCGCCAGCGGGATCCCACGAGCTCGTCGAGGCCCTGGCGCCAGTGGCGGCGAGCCAGGCGGCGGAACCCGCGTCGGCCCAGCGTCTCGCGTACGTCCCCCCAGTCGGCCTTCTCGCCCCGATAGTGCTCGCGCCCGAGGGCGAGCACGGCATTGGGCCCCACCTCCACGGTGCCGTCGATGCGGCGGGTGAAGTGCACGCCGAGGAACGGGAAGCGGGGGTCGGGCACCGGGTAGACGAGTGCCCGCACCAGGCCGGTTCGATCGTCGGGCAGGCGGTAGTACTCGCCGCGGAACGGGACGATCCCGACCGGGGGGTCGACGCCGGCCAGGGCGGCGACACGATCCGAATGCAGCCCTGCGCAGTTCACCAGCGCCCGTGCCTCGAGGCGCTCCGAGCCGGCCACGATCGTCACGCCGTCGGTGGTGTGCTCGACGGCGGTGACGGGGCGCCCGGTGGCGATGCGGGCCCCACCCCGCTCGAGCTCCTCGGCGATGCGGCGAGCCACCGCGGGGAAGTCGACGACACCCGCCTCGGGGACGACGAGGGCGTCCACCCCGTTCGCCTCGGGCTCGATCTCCTTGATGCCGTCGGGGCCGACCCGCTCGAGCCCGGTGAGCCCGTTGGCCCGGCCCCGGCGCTCCAGCTCGTCGAGGGCGGGTATCTGTGACGCCTCGGTGGCGATGACGAGCTTCCCGCTGCGCTCGACCGGCACGCCGCGATCGGCGGCGAAGGCGTACATCTGGTCGCGTCCGCTCACGCAGAGCCGGGCCTTGAGCGACCCGGGGCGGTAGTAGAGGCCGGAGTGGACGACACCGCTGTTGTGGCCGCTCTGATGGCCGGCCACCCGGTCCTCCTTGTCGACGACGACGATCGAGATGCCGTCATGGCGCTCGGCGAGGGCGCGGGCGACGGCCAGGCCGATCAGGCCGGCGCCGACGATGCACACGTCGTGTCTGGAGGTCATGCGTGTCCGCCCGGGGTGATCACCGTGACTGCACACCCGGTCCGGGCGTGTAGTCTCGCTGGAGGCCGAGGAAGGAGCAATCCAGATGAGCGACGGTGTCGTCCTCGTCGTAGGCGGGACCGGTGGTATCGGGCGCGAGCTCGCCCGCCATTATGCGGAGCAGGGCGCACCGGTGATCATCACCGGACGCGATGTCGGGCGCACCGCTGCGATCGCAGGGGAGATCGGGGACGGGGTGTCCGGGATCGCCTTCGACCTCGCCGAGCCCCACACCATCGAAGCCGCCCTCGCCGGCGTCGACCCGGTGTCGCGCCTGGTGCTGTGTGCGATTGCCCGGGACAACAATCCGGTGAGGGACTACACGATCGATGGGGCCATCTACCTCACCACCATGAAGCTGGTCGGGTACACCCAGACCGTGCACACCCTGCTCGACCGGTTCTCGGACGAGACGTCCGTCGTGCTGTACGGCGGACGCGCCAAGGACCGCCCCTATCCGGGCTCGACCACGGTGACCACCGTCAACGGCGGGGTGAGCAGCCTCATCCGCACGCTGGCCATCGAGCTCGCCCCGGTGCGCTTCAACGCCATCCACCCCGGCATCGTCGGGGACAGCCCGTTCTGGGAGGGCAAGGCGCTCGACGCCGTGATCGAGCGGACACCCACCGGCCGCCTCGCCACCATGGAGGAGGTGGTGGGAGCGACCGTGTTCCTCCTCGAGAATCGGGCCATGAACGGGACGAACCTGTACGTCGATGGCGGATGGATGTTGTTGTGAGGGCGGATGCAGCACCCCAATGACCCCGAGGTCCTGGACGGCATAGGCTCCCGCCTCGCCGAGGAGCGGGTGCGGGCCGGGATCAGCCAGCGCGAGCTGGCGCGGCGCCTCGGCCTGTCGCCGTCGATGATCTCGCAACTCGAGAGCGGCCAGTCCAAGCCGTCGGTGGGAACCCTGTACGCCATCGTCACCGAGCTGGATCTGTCACTGGACCGCATCATCCGCGGCGAGGAGTTCCCCGAGGAGAACGGCCGCCCCGAGCCGGGCGGCTCGCCCCTGGTGCGCCCCGACGAGCGCAAGTCCATCGATCTCGACTCGGGCGTCCGGTGGGAGGAGCTGGCCGCCGGGACCGAGGAGGGGATCGACTTCCTCCACGCCACCTACGAGGTGGGCGGCGCCTCGACCCCCGACGAGTCGCTCATGCGCCACCACGGGCGGGAGTACGGCTACGTGATGAGCGGCACCCTCGGGATCCAGATCGGCTTCGAGGAGTTCGTGCTGGAGGCCGGTGACTCCATCGCCTTCGACTCGACCCGTCCCCACCGCCTCTACAACCGGGGTGACACCCCGGTGCACGCCATCTGGTTCGTGGTCGGGCGCGACGAGGACTGAGCCCGGGCCCGGCGGTCCCGGTTCAGGAGCGGATCGGCCACCGCGGTCACGGGCGGACGGCGCTCACGATCGAGCGGCGCAGCAGCCCGGAGGCGATCACCTCGTTGGCCTCGGACCGGGTGGCCTGGCGCTCGTCGAAGGTCTGCTCCCCGACGAGCGGCCTGAGATCGGCGGCCCCCGCCTCCCACTCCTCGATCCAGGCCGTGGCGGTCGACAGGAACTCCTCGCTCACGTCGAGCTCCTCGACCGAGGTGAACCCTGCTCCCCTCAGCAGGGAGTGGTATCCCGCCCCGGCATCGACGT
>Ga0214472_10001694_pt1 | contig 24243 bp, 25 predicted proteins | sample RVTome_6_FD_207662 | JGI IMG/M metagenome (GOLD analysis project Ga0214472, IMG submission 207662) | Soil microbial communities from uranium-contaminated site in the Upper Colorado River Basin, Wyoming, United States - RVT140D175 | ecosystem: Environmental > Terrestrial > Soil > Contaminated >...
CCCTCACCGCACCGGATGTTTCTCACTCAGTTCATCGCCGATGCGTGTGCCTGACTCGGTACCTCTGGATGCTTTATAATACGCGGGGTGATAAAAATGAGCAACTCTTCATGTCGATCATCACTGCGAGTATTTCGAAAAAGCCACCCCATGCCCGGCACATTCGATAGCCAAGGGATGCCAGTGCGGGCCTCCTGCACTGTCCGCTGATACAGGCCGCCGATGACGATAGTCGACCCATCGCGCACCAGCATCTCAGTGGTAGCTTCACGCGTCACAATGGTAGGCACATTTTCCACAGTTGCGGAAAAGTCAGCTTCGTTTTTGGTCGCGAGGATTTTGAGATTAATAAATCCATCTGGCGCCACGTGAGGCGTCACCCGCAGCTTAATACTGGCATCGACAAATTCGATTTTTGTGCCACCATCCGAGATGGTGGCATACGGAATCCTCCGGCCACTTTCAATCACTGCTTCAGTATTATCCAGAGTGGCGATTTTGGGATTCGTGACGACTTTACCCTGGCCGGAATTTTCCAGGGCCGAGAGCTGAAGATTTAATAAGCTGCTCGCCCCTGCGAAGGCAAAGCTAATAGCCCCACCCGATCCGGCGCTAACCGCAGCGGGCAAGTCCACCAAGAAATTGCCCGCGTCACCGCTGGCAATCCCGCCATCCACGCTAATCGTGCTCGGAAAATTGTTATCCGTAGTTTGCGTATAGCGGCTGCCTAGCCGTACGCCCAACTGTTTTAAAAAGTTTCGCGAGGCTTCCACAATCCGCGATTCAATCATCACCTGGGGCGTCTGGCGGTCCAGAGTTTCAACCAATGCCAACGCACTGTTGACGTTCTCTTTGACATCTTTGACGATCATGGTGTTCGTGCGGGTGTCGATCCAAATGGAGCCACGCCCGCTCAAGATGCGCTCGAGATTGGTCTTGAGCTCTGCCGCATCGGCGTAACTAATGGGCACGATTTGCGTCACCAGCGGCTCGGCTTCCTCTTCCGCTTGCTGAGCCCGAGTGAGTTCCTTGCGCTCATTGATGAAGCGCTCGATCGGCGCCACGCGGACGATATTGTCCTCGTGCTCCTGGCCTAATCCATTAATTTTGAGGACCACGTCGAGGGCCTGATCCCAAGGGATGTCGACCATGCGAGTGGTGACGGTACCTTTGACATCGGGACCGGCAATAATGTTGAGGCCACTCACCTCTGCGATCAGCCGCAAGATGTCGTTGATATCCGCGTTTTGGAAATCGAGGGAAATTTTTTCACCGGTATAATTTTTTTCTCCCGCCTCGCCGATCGTCGCCGATGTAATCGGGGCCGGTACCCCTGCCGTAGCCGTTTTCGGAGAACCCGCTTGCGGGGCGCCCATGGGGGTGGCCTGAGCAATCATCGGCATCGATGTCGTGGCCGCGCCGTCCGGGGCTGACGCCTCTGACGCCATTTCCATCATCACCGGGGGGGTCAAGATCACCCGCACACGGTCGCCGTCTTGCTGCACTTCAAAAGACGCCTTGGCCTTGAGATAGGCCACAATACGGACTGTCTCGGTGTCCTCATCGCTGCGGTTGCTTTGCAGCGCCTGTAATTGCGCGACTACCCCCGCAGGGTCATGCACGGCCATGAGGTTGTTTTGATTCGGATTTAATCGAGCGTTCTTGACATCTATCGTCACACGCAAGGGACGCGTCTGTTGTTTGACCCGGATCTGCGGCAGCGAGCCCGCCAACTGGACTTCAATCACCGACGCGTCGGGCAGGCTCCGAAATTCAACCCCGCGAATCAACGTGATGGCATCGAGCGCCTGAGCCGCCGGCGTGGCCTTGGCCGGTGCCTCGGGGGCTGCCGCTTCCTGGTGCGGTTTGGCCGGAGGCTGAGCGGCGCTGCCATCGGCGCTCAGGGCGATCCGCAATTCCTTTCCTACTGCGGTGACCAGATGCGAAGCCGGTTGTCTGAGCGGCACCAGCACACGGACGATTTGTTTGTCGGGAAACGCGATGGGCTCCACCGCGCTGACCATACCTTCAGGAAAAACGGCCGGCTTCACACTCGGCGCCAAGGTGGCGTCTGCAATGTCAACCGCCAAACGCGGCGGCTTCTGTAAACGAAACGTGGTGTACTGCACCTCATGCGTCGCTTCCACCACGATCCGGAACGCATCGCCTTGTGAGTCAGTCGTAATATTCGTAATGCTGGCCAGAGTCTCAGACCGGGCGTCAGCAGGGCTGGAGCCCGCTGACCCGGCACCCGCAGGACGGCTATCCGGCGAGAGGGCAACCGGCGTGGTTGTCGTCGTGCAACCAACGCCCCCGAAAACGGCCAGGCATGCCACCACAGCGTAGAATCGCCAAGGGCCACACAACAATTTAACGCTCCTGTTCTTCTTTTTCCTTGCGCCGCAGCGGAAGGTCGAGGGTTTTGCCAACAATGTCCCCCTCCGTGTCTTTATATTTCTCTTCGATCACCAAGCGATCCGGTGTGACATCCACCACTTTACCGCCATTTTCTCCCATGTAGGTCCCGACCGCCACAAAATAGCCTTTGTTATCCGGGGCGCGAATGAGCCCCCGATGACCCAACTCACCCCAAACGATCCCCACCAGCTTCAGGGCAGAGATATCAAAACGTTCCAGAGGACCACGCGGCCGGTTCTTATCGAACAGAGGATCCAAGGTGGTAACCTTGGGTTTTTCTTTCACCAGAGTTTCAAACGGATCGCGACGGCTCTCCGAGCGATATTGGAATGCCAGCTCGCTACCCGCTGTCGCCTCTTGCTCCACCTCAAGCTCCTTAGGTACCGCCGTATCGGCAGCACTGAGGATGGCACATGGATAATGAATCAGGATATAGGTACTCGTCGCAATGACGGCCAACCACCGCATAGGGTTTATCCGACCTCCTAACGTTTACGACCCGGTTTTTTCTGTTTCTCAGGGGCGGTGCTTACTTCACTCTCATCAAGAAATCGATACGTCGTTGCCAGACATTCCGCTTCAATTTGTGTCACGTTTTCTTGGGTGCGACCGTCAAACTTCGTTTTGCTTACACTGATGATGCGAGGTAGACGGGCCAGTTGATCAAAGAATTGCCCCAGGGCATGATAGGCGCCGATCATCTTTAGCGTCACCGGCACCTCGGCATAATACTCGTGCAGTTGCTCGGGCTGGGGACGCAGGAGCGTAATTTCCAACCCTGAGCGGACACCAATATCTGAAACTTGGCGGATGAGGTCGGGAATTTCTTTGCTGTCTGGCAATTGAGCCAATGCCTGTGTAAGCTTGACTTCGAGGTCGAGAACCAGGGTTTGAAACGATTCGTAATCGGCAGCGACTTTTTGGTAATCACGCAAGGTCCGGCGCTGCTGTTTGATGTGCTGATCCATGTTGGCGATTTCCTGTACAGTTGGGCTGTACAGGAAATACCAGTAGGCCGCCGCAAACACCATCGGCAGGGCGACCGCCATGACCCAACGATATTGTGCAGGAATCTTTACCAGTGCGCCTAGCATACCTATGCTCCCCGCCTCACGACGTCGCTTGTTCGCTTGTAGGTTTTCGGATCGGCACCGTCAAGGTGAACGACACCACGGGGCGGTTTAAGAAAATCTCTGCTTTGGACTCTACAAGTTCGGCGGTGCCAAACCACGATGAAGTGCCCATGTTTTCCATGAATGTGGCAATGCCGACGTTGCCGTTCAACGATTTTCCGGTAATGCGCATGCCCTGGTCTTTTTCCTCGATGCTGACGATCCACACTTGCTCCGGCAAACTTCGGCTCAGGGCCTCTAAAATAGGCGCCGGACGGCGCTGGTCCCGCTTTAACCCAGCGACGACTTCGATCTGTTTTTGCAACTGATCCCGCTTGACCTTAAACGCGTCGACTTCTTTGACAATATTTTCAAGCGAGGCAATCTCGGCCTCAACCTGACTCAGCGAAGCCCTGCGCTCTGATTTTTCCTGCCCCTGACGATACATGACCCATACGCACCCGGTGACCGTGACGACAACCAACAACCCCGCCACCGCTATCTGGGTGCGGAGAATGAAGCGTTGCTTGACTTCATGCGCCGGAAGCAGGTTGATGCGGATCATCGGTCGTCCATCCTCCGCGTGGCTAACCCAATGCCAACTGCAGCGATAGGCGCCATGTCTTGTAAATAATCAGGGTCAAATACTTTGCCGCTGTAGTGAATGTTGCGGAAGGGATTGGCAATTTGCACCGGTATCCGCAACCGTTGGCTGAACAACACCTCCAAGCCTTTCATGCGGGCACAACCACCGCTTAACACCATATGCTTGATGGCGACATTCTCAGCTGTGCTGCTGAAGAAGTCGAGCGAGCGTTTGAGTTCATCGCACAATTCTTCACTCACTGTCACCAGTATCGGTAACACCTCCTCCATGCCGCACGCTTCGGTGAAGCCCACACCCATTTTCAACGCCTCGGCTTCCTCATAGCTAATGTCAAATTCGTTTTGGAGCGCTTCGTTGTAGCGATTGCCACCAATCGTGATGTCATGCTGAAATAAGGTCGTGCCGTTTTGAAGAATATTAATGTTCATCGCGGAGGCTCCCAGGTCGACCAGAGCCGTCACCGTGTCCTCAGGCTCGCCATTGATTTCAAATTCATTTTCGATGGCAAACACGTCGGTATCGACAATGACTGGGTTCAACCCCGCTTCGTTCAGAATACCAATGTGATCGTCCAGTTTTGACTTCCGCGCCGCCACAAGAATCACATCCATTTGATTGTCTTGAGGGGCATCGGCTCCAGATGGCGGCGGCACAATCTGAAAATCTAAGTTGACGTCCGAAATTGCAAAGGGTATATGTTGTTCCGCCTCCCATGTAATGGATTCGGAAAGTTCTTTCTGGGTCATTTGTTGAACACGTATCTTTTTCACAATGACAGATTGTCCAGAAACTGATGTCACCACATCTTTGGTTTTGATTTTTTCCATCTGGACAAGATTGCGAATGCTTTCAATGACAGCCCCAGCATCCATAATCGTGCCATCAACAATGGTTTCATTCTTTAATGGCATCACACCAAAATGCTGTAGATGGTAATTTTTGCCTAGCTTCTTGAGCTGTATAAGCTTGATAGAATGACTGCCGATATCAATAGCGGCGAGTGGCTTATTCCACTTAAACATGCCTACCCTCCCTTGTATATATACCTAATTGTGCACAGACAATGGCAATTCGCAAATATTTTATCTTGATTTTTTACTCCTTATTGTTCATCTTTATTCTACAAAAAACTAGCTTCTTCATGAATGTATGTACTTCTCTAATAATCTATACCAGGTAAGTCATGCCATTTCTCGGGTCCTTCAGGTTTGAAATTAATAGTGGCAACAAAGTTCCATCCATGATGAAAATTGAGCTTGAATTTTCCACCTCCGTAATGTTTCAATAAATATTTTATTGGATCTGCGATTAATACACCTGATTCGTCTGTATAATAGTGCGCCAACCCTTTAAAACGTACTGTGCCATGCCAAGGCTCTTGCACCAGCACCGTAATAATGGACTCGCTGAACACGTGTTCGAACCGTTGTTGCCATTGCTCCGGGGTGATGTCTGGTTGCTGCTCCCATTTAAATGTCCGGCGAACGTAGGGATCGTATAATTTTTTCACCCATTCCATGGGTTTGGCCTCCTACGAAAAAAGGATGACGGATGAAGGAGAAAGGCACCCTCTGATGCCTTTCTCCACTCTATCATAAGCCACCCGTCAAGGTGTCCCTATACAACGCTAGCCCCCCTTGCTACAATGATCTGCATACATTGGCGTTCCGCAAGAAAGGAATTTGATGCATGCGTATCATGGCATTTGGTGATATCCATGAATATGTCCATATTCTGCCGCGTTTGGCGGAGCCACTGCGCCGTGCGGACTTGATTCTGATCACTGGCGACTTGACCCGATGGCGCGGCCCGGAAACCGCCGTAAAAGTGCTGGACGCGATTCGGGCGTACAACCCTCAGATACTAGCCCAAGTCGGCAACACCGACGATTGGCGTACGCACCACTATCTGAACGAGCAGGGCCTGAATCTCCACGCCCAAGGGCATCGCTTTGGTGATTTGGGCATTTTTGGCGTCGGCGGCTCCAATCCAACCCCGTTTTATACCCCAACTGAGTTTAGCGAAGCTGAGATTGCCGACCATCTCATAGCGGGCTACCAGATGGTGGCTGATGCACCGCTCAAACTCCTCGTGGCGCACTGCCCGCCGTATCAGACGGAGGTGGATCGCATCTACAGTGGTCACCACGTCGGCAGCACCAGCGTACGCAAATTCATTGAAACCTATCAGCCCGATCTCTGTATTTCGGGACACATTCACGAATCGGCGGGCGAAGATTACATTGGCGAGACCCATCTGCTCAACCCAGGCATGCTGGCCCAGGGCGGCTATATTACGGTGACGTACGAATTGGACAAGGTCTCGGCATGCCGCGTCCCCGGTCACGATCCGCGACACTATAGCACGAGCCCGTTTTTGCCCTCGTCGATTGAGTAGGTTGAAGACATGGAAAAGAAACGATGTCTCGTGTTGATGCCCATTGGCGTCACGCGCCGCAAAGAGGGTTCGACCTTCGAAGCGATCTATCAACATCTCTTGGTCCCGGCCTTGCTGGCGACCGGATGGCCGCTTGAGATCTTCCGGGGCGATGAGGTGATGCGATCCGGTATGAGTTTGGATGAAGGCCGGCGTTGGCTGCAGACTCCCCACTTGGTCCTAGCAGATGTCACCACTCAACATTCCGGCGTTATTCACGACCTGGCGCTACGCGATTTTTTAGCGGATCAGACTATTCTGCTGAGTCAGGATGCAGCCGATATTCCCGCACGTTTTCGTCACTATCGCTCCATTCTCTACGACTTCACAGAAGCCGGTATGACCCATTTATACCGAGCGCTCGATCAACATCTGCGCGATATTTTAGCTCCGGCACCATGGTTCTCCTCAACGTCATACGGTAAATAAACGATGGATCGAGCCACTCTGGCACAAAAAATAGCTTGGCAGCTCCAGCCCTCCTGGCATTTTCGCGGTGCCGCTGAGGCAGCCGAATGGTCTGTGAAAGACACCGTCAAAGCCCTCCAAGCGCTGCTGTTGGCGGATCGTGGTGCGTTTTTGCAACAGACCTTAAGCCTGGCGGCGCAGCAGCCGGTGGACTTAGAAACCCTAGAACAGCTGGTCATCACCCTGTTTCAAGAAGGGGCAGTGCAGCGGGTGTGGCGCGCTCATGGCACCCTGAGCAAGGGCACGCGATGCGTGTTCGGCATGATCGTGGCGCGTGCGCCCGGCGCCAGTCAAGCGGTCACCCAACGCGATTTCCGCTATCTGCAGCAGTTGCATGCACGCCAGCCACAATATTGTGTGCAGCCCTATGTCGATAGCCCCTCAGCTGCAGATCTCGCGGCCTTTTCCGTTCAATGGCTGGAGTCTCATAAGGAATTGGTGTTTGAAATCGTGCGCGACGGTGGCGTTTTTTTCGTCAACGCCACCGGACACCACCGCGCCTTCAGCCCCGACATGTCACGCCGCATTTGGCGGCGCATCATCGCCATTCTCTGGTCTTACCCTAGCCTGAGTGGGGTGAATATTCAGGCGGGTGACTTTGTCGGTCAATTTCGCGATCACGCGCCGGATGATCGCGGCGACTTCGACTTAAAACTCACCACCGCTCGGGACTTGCGGCCCGACCCAGGGCCTGTCGCACGGCTCCGGGACATCCTCGGTTACGGCATTACCGCCAGCGGGTATTTGAGTGATGGGCAAACGCCGTTCGAGCGCCAGATGACGGAGGCCGTGTTTATGCATCGCATGCAAGCGATACTCCAACGTCGGTTTCGAGACCGCGCCCACCGTCTGGCCCAACATCAATGGACCCTGTTCAAGCAAGGCATATTTGCCCGGCAAGAAGACCATCTCAAAGAGGACTACGTACTTGCCACCTACGACCATCTGCACGCCGAGTTGGCGGTCGAACCCGCATGGCGGGAGACCTGTCAACGCTGGACGGCCTATGCAGAGGCGGTTCAGTCCGGCGCGGTCGCCCCTTCGTGGTGGTTTCCGGCACCGGATATCCCCCAGGTGTTGGATCGGCTGACCCGACACCACCGCTTTGCTTAACCTGCTGTACCACAACTTACTTACTGGGAGAACGCCATGAGCTACGAAAAGCTCCTCTATGATGTCAGCGATGGCATTGCCACCATCACCCTCAACCGGCCCGAGGCGTATAATGCTCTGAATGAACAGTTAGCCAGTGAGCTTCACGAGGCAGTGATTGTGAGCGGTGAAGATGAGGCCGTGCGTGTGGTCGTCTTGACAGGTCGCGGCCGCGCCTTCTGCGCCGGGGGGGATGTCAAGAGTTTTGGCGATCACATTGACGACATTGGCGCACATGTCAAACGCCTCACCGCCAATCTGCACGGCGCGGTCTCGCGCATGATTCGTATGCCCAAACCCGTCATCAATGCGATTAATGGCGTAGCTGCCGGAGGGGGGATGAGTCTGGCTCTGGCCGGCGATTTGATCTTGGCCACCGAATCCGCCACCTTTACCATGGCCTATACCAAAATTGGGGCCTCGCCGGATGGTAGTTCCACGTTTACGTTACCGCGCTTGGTCGGCGTCAAACGCGCCTTAGAACTGACCCTGCTCAATCCAGTGCTGACGGCCAAAGAAGCGGTCGAGTGGGGACTTGTCAATCGGGCCTTTCCCGATGAGCAGTTCCAGGCTGAGGTGCACCGCATCGCTTCACAGTTGGCGCAAGGGCCTACCCAGGCGTACGGCCGCGCCAAGGCCCTGTATTACGCGAGTACCCAGGAATCTCTGGAAACGCAGATGGAACACGAAGCCCTCGCGATTGCAGCTTGCGGCAAGACTGCAGATTTTCGCGAGGGCGTCTTTGCCTTTACCGAAAAACGCCCGCCGACTTTTCAAGGTCGCTAAGGCATTTGATTTCACCTCAATTGACGGACCTACTCGCATCTGAAGCAGGCGTGCGGGGCGCCGGCGCGGTCGAAGACTCGCCGGGTTGGCCGTCGCCCTTGAGATAGCGGTAAAAATCGCCATCGGTCGTGAGCAACAGACTCGCGTTGCCCTGTATCGTTTGCTTATAGGTATCCAACGTCTGCACGAACGAGTAGAACTCCGGGTCCGCACCATATGACTGGGCGTAGATCCCGGCCGCCTCGGCATCGCCCTTACCAATGATGTCTTGCGCCGTGCGGTAGGCCTCGGATTGAATCCGGTCCAACTCGCGTTCCATCTCGCCTCGGATACGGGCGCTTTCCCCATCGCCCTCGGAGCGGAACTGCGCCGCGATGCGTCTGCGTTCGGAGATCATCCGCTCATAGACTTTTTCTTCGACCTCCCGCACGTAATTAATCCGCTTGATGTTGATATCGATGAGTTCGATGCCGAGATTCGTCAGAAGACTGCGTGCGCGTTCGGCCATCAGCAGCGACAGCTTTTCGCGTCCCAGGCGCTCCTCTAGCTCAGCGTCACTCAGTACCGGGACCGGGGCGGCCTCGGAGGTCTCTGGAGCCGAATCGACTGGCGCGGGTGCCGTTTCTTTTGGGAGGACAGCAGCATCTGGATTTTCTTGGGATTCCCTTGGGACTTCCAGAACCCGCTGAAAATTCCGCACCACCTGAATGAGATCATGGGAACTCACCACATCGCGGGCGGCCGATTCAATAATGTCATCCAGACGGCTTTGCGCCGACTGCTCATTACCCGCCGCCTGCAAGAACAGCAGCGGATCCACAATGCGCCACCGCGCCGTGGTATCGAGCAAAATAAACCGCTTATCCAACGTCGGGATTTGCTCTGAGCTCCCGTCCCATTCCAAAACGCGTTTGTCAAAACGCCGCACCGTCTGCACAAATGGCAATTTCATTTTGAGACCGGGCTCGGTAATGGGTCCCCCAACCGGTCGGCCAAATTGGGTGATGATCGCCTGTTCGCGTTCATTGACTCGGTAAAACACCCCACTCAAAATGGCCACCACGACCACGGCGAGCACGACGAGCAATGGCGTATATGCACGGTTCATCTTACTGCTCCTTCTGAGGGGCGACAGGTAAGCCGCCACCATCGCGTTTGAGATCGAGAAAAGGCAGTAGCGACGAGGATTGTTCAGTGTCAAAAATGTACATTTGTCCCACCGACGGCAAAACCGTACGCATGGTTTCAAGATAGAGCCGTCTACGGGTGACATCCGGCGCTTTGCTGTACTCGGTTAATAGCGCGTTGAACCGCGCCACGTCACCCTGCGCCCTGTTGACCCGCCTGATCTTTTCCCCCTCGGCTTGCTCGATGGTGCCTTCCCCCTCACCGCGTGCCAGCGGGACTTTCTGGTTGTACTCCTGCAGGGCCTCGTTGATCTTGCGCTCTCGCTCCTGTTGGGCTTCATTCACTTCGTTAAAGGCCCGCTTGACGGCATCCGAAGGTGGGTTGACATTTTGCATCTTCACCGCGGTGACACGGAGCCCTGTGTTATAGAGATCGAGCAACGACTGCAATTTCTCCTGCGCTTGATTGGCGATTTCCAGACGCTGCTCCGTCAACACCTCAGTCACCGTGTAGTCGCCAACTGTCGTGCGCATGGCAATCTGCGACGCATCCATTAAAGCCTTGCGCGGATCCCGGTTGCCGAACAAGAATTTCACCGGCTCCGCAATGCGGTATTGCACAACCCATTTCACATCCGCCACATTGAGGTCGCCAGTGAGCATGAGCGCTTCCTCGGGGTATGTGCGATTGCTCATCCGCGTCCGCACGCCCGCCTCCTCGGTGCGGAAGCCAAATTCTTCTTTGAGCACGCGCTGGGCTTTGACCTTGGTGACCGTTTCCAAGCCAAACGGCAATTTGAAATGCAGGCCCGGATCGGTTTGCCGGACGTACCGGCCAAAGCGTTGGATGACCGCCACCTCGTCGGGCTCTACTTGATAAAACACGGTTAACAGCATGCTCAAACCAACTAACACAATGACGATACCAAGGATCACCCCTCTCGGCAGACGAGGGAAGTTGGCATCTTGAAGAAAGTCCCGTACCGGATCATCACCGTTGCCGCGCATGGCGACTCCTCCTTTGAAATCCGCTTAAAAATCGCCTACAAGAACTCGTGTCCGAGTTATCCATATACTGCATACTGCGACGAAGACTGCGGGGTGAGACGCTATTGTCGCAGAGTATACAGGAAAACATCGGATCTGGCACATCATGGCACAGGGGGATGCGCCCCAAAGCCTGGTTGACGCTGTGAGATTCCTACCGTAGGATAGGATATGATGCACACAGTTGACAAACAAACCCCCTCCGCCCGACTCATAACCACATTTAGGGAACCTCGTCCGCTTATGAGTTACGAAGAAATTGAAGTCAAATTCATCGTCGATGACGTGACCACGATCCGGCAGCGCATTATCGGGCTCGAGGCCAGCCTGCACCACCCGAAGACCTATGAAGACAATTGGTGTTTTGACACCCCGGATCACCGCTTGCAGCAAGAGGACCGGCTCTTGCGGCTGCGGCGCGACCACCGCGTTTTGCTGACCTATAAAGAGCCGCCGCTGACCGCGGATAACGAGTTCAAGGTTCGCCAAGAGTACGAAATTGAGGTCAACGACTTTGAGCAAGCGCGAGCCCTGGTGGAAAAGCTGGGCTTTTCACCCTCGTTGCGCTACGAAAAGTACCGGGAGACCTTTCGCTACGGCGAGACAGAGATTCTCCTGGATGAAACGCCGCTCGGGGCATTTATAGAAATCGAAGGACCCCGGGAGTCGATCGACACCATCACCAGACAACTGGAACTGGACGATGTGAACCGCATTACCGCCAGTTACGGAGAGATCTTTGAAGTGGTGCGAACCACCTACGACTTGCCCTTTCGCGATATGACTTTCGACAATTTTCGCGACCTCGCGATCGATCTTCACATATGCCAATTCACCTAATGTGAGATCGGGATGGCAACTGACCCTCAGGCGCGTCTACAAGAAACCCTGCAACTCCGACTTGATGCCGCCACCTTCAAGGCGCTGATGCGCGATCTGCTTTTTCGCGAGGCGGGCAAACCGTACTTCAAGCAGTTTGCTCTCCCCAGACAGCGCTGGCGGCGCTGGCTCGGCGACTGGCGACCCCTGTCGACCTATGAGGCGGAAAAGGGCATACTGCCGGTTGGCGGCCGACAAATCGATCAGCACATGCGGAATTTTTTTACCACCAACGAGCGGCTTCAAGCGACGTTTCAGGAAGGCGGCATGCCAGTCACGGCTATTTTTGTGCTTCAGCAGCTCTGTCCACAGTTGAACGCGGCTCTGGAACACGTGCACCGGATCGAATGTGCGATTCATGATGAGCACCACTACCAGGTCGACCTGCAAGGCGGACCGGCCCCACCGCTCGAGCCCAGTCAAGACACCTCCGAAGACGTTTAACTTAGCCAAGGGGATGGAGCGGCTCGGGCTGGCCACTCGGCCTGAAAGCCGTTACACTTAGCAACAATCATTCATGTTGCGGAACTCGCCTTAAACAAGGAGTTTTGGGTGTATCGCGAGGACTTTAGCGCCGTAGAGCAAGCCATTCTCGCCCCCTATGTCAGCAATCTGGACCAACCGGTTTTTGCCCTGCAACACCTGCCCGAAGAGGTCATTGCGGTTCTGTTTGCCTACTATAGCCGCAGCCGTGAGAGCTTGCGGCGCAACCTGTTGGCCCTGATTGAGGCGGGTGATCTCGATCTGTTGGCCACGGCACCGGGGCAGGCTTCCAACGCGCCGCCCGAACTCGGCCAGGCGCAAGCCAAAGCGCGCCAATTTCACGAAAAGTGGGTGGTGGGCTACGGACATGCCTCGGTGGCAGAACACGCGGTGGCCCATCTGGCAGTGGAAAGTGTGTCGATTATCGCCAGCAAAGTCATCGAAGACATGCGCCTGGCCTCCTACACGGAAAAATCAACCCGCTATGTGGCCTTTGACACCCCACAGACCTATCCCCTGCCGGAGTTGCAAGGCACTGGCGCAGACGCCATCTACCACGATACCGTGCAAGCGCTCTTTCAGACCTACAAGGCCCTGCTCCCCGGTCTCATTGAGGCCGTCAAACGCGACTGGCCGCGCGGCCCCACCCAAACCGAACGGGGTCATTACACCGCTTGCCGCGCCAAAGCGCTGGATATCTTGCGCTATCTCCTGCCGGCCGGTACCCTGACGAATCTCGGTATCACCATCAACGGTCGCGCCCTGGAACACCTGCTCACCAAGATGCTGTCGCACCCCCTACACGAAGTGCGACAGCTCGGCGTGCAGGTGAAAACGGAAGCCCAGAAAATCATCCCGACGCTGCTTAAGTACGCCGAGCCAAATGCCTATATGGCGGCAACCGATACTGCGATGCAGCGCCTGGCCGAGACCTTGCTCGAACCCACTCAGGAGCGTGGCGACGAGCTTGCCGTCCGCCTGGTGCAGGCGCCGAATGACGCCGAGGAGACCCTCGTTGCCGCCATGCTCTACAGCCACAGCCGGCACTCCTGGTCGCAAGTCCAAGAGGGCGTTCGAAGCTTGTCTCAGGCCCAGCGACAGGAGGTGATCGACGCCTATCTCAGCCGCCGGGGGCCGCATGACCAGCCCTTGCGGGCGCTTGAGCATCTCGCGTACACGTTCGAAATTCTGGTAGATTATGGGGCCTACCGGGATATTCAACGGCATCGCATGGCCACCCAAACCCGACAGATGCCCTCGCCTCAGCACGGTTACAGTCTGCCGGAGGAAGTGGCCCGGTACGGTGTACAGAAGACCTTTGAGGCCTGCCTGCAACGCGCGGCTGCCGCCTATGAGCAGATTGGGCAAGTCCAGCCGCACGTGGCGCCCTATGTTTTGCCGCTCGCCTACCGTTGCCGAGTACTGATCACCTGGAACTTGAGAGAGCTACACCATTTTGTGCAACTGCGCTCAGCCAAACAAGGCCACGTGTCATACCGGCGCATTGCCCAGGATGTCTACCGGGCGCTTGACGCTCATCACCCGCTTCTAGCCCAGTATATCCGAGTGGATTTGGAGGACTACGGTCTCGGCCGCTTATAACGATTCGCGCCGGTTGACAACCAAAATCGGACACGAGGTGTAGAATGATTGATTGAAGGGTATAATCCTTCGCCATTTCAATGGCGTAAGCAATGGCTTGGCTTGACCAAGGCGACCCGCCGGTTGCCACCAGAATTTTGTGAAACATGCTATACTCCTCCACTCATTTAACGTGGGAGTGTGTGGACGACGCAATGTTCCATTGGCGGTGCTAAGTGCCAACTCATTGTGACGGTTCCCTACGTCTTCAGTATCTCCGCAATCTGGCGGCGATGTCATGGACGAAAAGGGGTATTGAAGTCTTTTTATAGGAGTCTAAGTATGTCACTGTCCGTATTGACGATGCAGCGCAAATGCCGGCCCCAAATCGCAATATTTACCGGGCTATTTCTCGTCCTTGTAGGATCCGTCCTGGCCGGTGCACAGACGTTGCCGGAGGTGGTGGCGACCATCCAGGATCAGCCCATTACGGCTGAGGAGTTGACCACGTCCATACGCGGTGAATTGTTAAAATTGGACATGCAACGATATGAAGCTTTGAAAAACGGTCTCGATGCCATCATTGGACAACGGCTGACGGAGATGGAAGCCAAAAGCCGTGATGTGTCGATCGAACAATTGCGCCAAGAGGAAATCACCGCCAAAATTTCGCCGGCTACAGAAGAAGAGGTCAAAACATTCTACGAGGAAAATAAGGGCCGTATCAAGCAGCCGTTTGACAGCATCCAAGGTCGCATTGAAGAATATCTCAATCAGCGCTCTCAGCAACAGCGCGAGCGCGCCTTTTTGGGCGAGTTGCGCCAGCGCTACGCCGTGGCGATCGCTCTTGAGCCGCCCAAAGTAGATGTGAGTGTGGACGATGACCCGGTGCGCGGGGCCAAAGATGCGCTGGTCACCATCATTGAGTTTTCCGACTTTGAATGCCCCTACTGCCGCCGGGTGCAGCCCACGCTCAAGCGCCTCTTAAAAGAGTACGAAGGCCGAGTCCGATTGGTCTTCCGGGACTTTCCACTCAGTATTCATAAAAATGCTCAAAAAGCGGCGGAAGCGGCCCAGTGTGCCGGGGAGCAGGACAAATTTTGGCCCTTCCACGACAAGCTCTTTGAGCAGACGGCGCTGTCCCCAGATGACCTCAAAAAATATGCCGGCGACATGGCGTTGGACATGGACAAGTTTACCGCCTGTTTGGATACCGGCAAATACGCCCAAGAAGTGGCCGGGGACATGCAAGACGGCCAGGCGGTGGGCGTCAATTCCACGCCGTCGTTTTTCGTCAATGGCCAGCCGCTGAGTGGTGCGGTACCCTACGAACGCTTTCAGGAACTCGTTGATGCCGCCCTGGCCCAAAGCCAAAGCGCCAAGCAGAATTAAGAGAGAGGCGCGGCAGAGCGATGCCACATGATGCTTCTAGAACCTACTCAAGGGTCATGTGGATCGAGATCAAAAAGGATGATGCATGCAAATGCCGGAAGCTCGCCGCCATTTTGCGGCCTTGATTGAGCGCCCTCAGGGCGAATTCCGCTTGGCAGAAGCTGCCCTGTACCTCGCGCAAGAAGAATATCCGGAGATGGTTGTCCAACGGTACTTAGACCGCCTTGATCACATGGCAGAGGTGGTGAAGGCCGAACTCGGGTTAGAGCTAGATCCGGTGCGCATTGTGCAGGAAATCAATACTCACCTGTTTGACACGCTGGGCTTTCGGGGTAACCGGGAGCAGTATTACGACCCGCGCAACAGTTTTCTCAATGACGTGATTGACCGTGGTCTCGGTATTCCGATTACTCTCTCCGTGATCTACATCGAAGTTGGGCGCCTGGTGGGCTTGCCCATTGCCGGCGTCGGTATGCCAGGCCATTTCATCGTGCAATACACGGCGCAACCGAAGCCGTTTTGGATCGATCCATTCGAGCGCGGCACGATGATGACGCGAGACGCCTGTGTGGAGCGCCTGCGCCACCTCTACGGCGACCAGGTCCCCTGGCGCGATGAATTCCTAGCCCCGATTCGCGATCACGATATTTTGCGGCGTATGCTGAACAACTTAAAGCAGAATTATGCCCGTCTCAACGATTACCCCCGCCTCCTCAACGCGATTGAATGCATGTTGCTCTTGAGCCCGGATATGCCTACGGACATTCGCGACCGGGGGTTCGTCCATTATCACCTCGGACACTTGCAAGCGGCGCTCTACGATCTACAGCGCTATCTGGAGATCTCTCAGGAAGCCCCCGACGCCGCCGCCATCTCCCAGCATATTGCCGCCCTGCGGCAGCGGCTCGATTCCTAGCGACCGCCGCGACGCCCGTGAATCGCACCTGTATTAACACCACAATATTAAATATATCAATACTATGGACGGCGCACCGATTTGCGGTGCGCCGCACTAGGCATTGCGCTATAATAGCCCGAACTCAATCGGACATGATAAAAGAGGGATTCGCCTTCATCCTGCATCCCTCATCCTTTTTCTTCGTAGGAGGTTGATATGGGGCTGCGAACCGCAAGCGAATACAAGACCAGCCTGCAGGATGACCGCGTCATCTATTACAAGGGCGAGCAGGTGAAGGACGTCACCACCCACCCCGTCCTACGCGTGGCCGTCGATCACGCCAGCATTGACTACCGCATGGCCGAGGATCCGCGCTACCGCGACCTGGCGGTGGTGGAAGATCCGGAAACCGGTACATTCATCAGCCGTTACTTCTATTTGCCCCGCAACAGTGACGACCTCATCAAACGCAGCCAGCTCATTGAAACCGCCACTCGGTTGGGCCGCACGCTGGTGGTGCTGATTAAAGAAATCGGCACGGATGCCTTGTATGCGTTGCATATGCTGGCGCGTTACATGGACGACCATGAGGGCACGGCTTATCTCGGCCGGGTCAAGGCGTTCTACCGCTATTGCGCCGATAACGATTTGGCCGTGGCGGTGGCGCAGACCGATGTCAAAGGCGATCGTAGTTTGCCACCCACCGCCCAAGAGCATCCGGACTACTACGTCCGCATCGTAGACGAACGGCCCGACGGCATTGTGGTGCGGGGCGCTAAGATTCATACGTCGGTATTGACCAATGCCAATGAAGTGATTGTCCTGCCTACCCGCAACATGAGCGAAGCGGACCAAGACTACGCCGTGGCCTTTGCCGTACCGGTCAATACACCGGGCCTAAAAATGATTTGCAGCCCCTACGGCGCGCCGCGCCAAGGCAGCTTCGACCACCCCATTACGTCTCAACACAAGATGACGGAAACCCTCACCGTATTCGATGACGTTTTCGTGCCTCAGGATCGCGTCTTTTTGCAAAAAGAGTGGCTGTACGCCGGGGTTTTGGCCAAAACCTTTGTAGAGTTTCACCGCTTCACCGCGATTTCGTACAAACTGCCACTGACCGACGCCCTGGCCGGCTCGGCGCAACTCATTGCCGATTACAATGGCCTGACCCGGGCCGGTCATATTCGCGAAAAAATCACCCGGCTCATCGCCTATACCCAGACGTTGCGCGCCTTGACCCAACAAGCCGCGCTCCACTGCCGAGTTGAAGAAGAGGGCATTGCTGTGCCTAGCCCCCTGCTGGTCAATATTGCAAAGTTGCATTTCGCTGAGAATTACCACAAGATGGTGTCTTATGTACAAGATATCGCGGGTGGTATGTTGGTCACCGGGCCGAGCGAAGAAGATTTTCTCAATCCCGAAACGCGGCCGATTGTCGAAAAATACCTCGGTGGTAAAGCGGGGATTGCCGCCCGTGATCGCGTGCGAGTGCTGAATATGATTTCGGACCTCACGGCGTCTGATTTCGGCGGTTATCAAGAAGTTCTGGCGATTCATGCCGAAGGCTCAATTGAAGCGGAAAAGATGACCATTCACCGCGAATTCGATTTCCGCGACAATCTCGAATTGGCAAAATACATCGCAGGGCTCGACCACGCGACCGATGCTTTAGGGCTTTAAGTGGCCAGACAACCTCTGACAAGCCGATGACCTGATGAGGAGATTGACATGCCTTTTGATCCAGCTCAATTCCGCCAATTGCTTGGCCGATTCGCCACCGGTGTCACTGTGATCACGGCCAATCACAACAACCAAAAACATGGTATGACCGCCAATGCCTTTTCGTCGGTATCGCTCGATCCACCTCTGATTTTGGTGAGCGTCGACAAGCGGGCAAACATGCACAGCATCATCATGGAACACGACTCGTTTTGTGTGAACTTTTTGCCCGAACACCGGCGCGAATGGTCGGATTGGTGGGCCGGCAAGGCGCCCAAAGATGCCGATCAGTTTGCCGACATTCCCCATACCGATGGCACCACCGGCAGCCCGGTGTTGGATGGGTGCTTGGGCTATATCGATTGCAAGGTCTGGGAACGCTATCCCGGCGGCGATCACACTCTGGTGCTCGGCGAGGTGCAAGACGCGGAAGTGAACATGGATTCGGCGATCAAGCCACTGCTCTTTTTCGCCAGCAAATACCACAAGCTCGGCGATCAACTCTAGGGTTATGTTGATTTTGATTTACCGATGCGCGGCGTCTTCCAAACGTAGAAGACGCCGTTTTTTTCCGTGCTTGTAAATCCTCCTATGGTCGGTTTTGAGGCTTTTGCTACCATGCCCTGTTAGGTCTATGACTGGTCTCTAAGGGCTAGGCACGACCGCTCCTGAGAGCTGCGCACGGCGGCGTGCAGCTCTGGAAAGGAAAAGGCATGTTTGAGTTAACTGAAGAGCAGCAGGACTTGCGATTGAGCATGCGCCGATTTTCCCGGCGTGAAGTTCGCTGGAAAGCGCGCAAACTGGACAATGCCCCACCCGGCACGGTGGACTGGGAGCTGCTTCGCCAAAGCTGTGACTTCGGCCTGATTTCCGGACAGATTCCGCGAGACCACGGCGGCACCATGGACCCGATGAGTACGGTGATCGCGCTAGAGGAAATCGCCCACTGGGACGGCGGTTTTGCCACCCTCCTGTCAGCCAACGGCCTCGCCCAACAGGCCCTGGTACAGTCTGGTCGCCAGGACCTCATGGCCCAGATCTTTGATACGGTCATGCAGTGCGAGGCGCAGCGAGAGCCCGTGTTGGGCGCTCTCGCGGTCACCGAACGCCAAATGGGGAGCGATTTTATCAATCCGTCCGTCGTCAATGCTCCCGCCCGCATGATGGTGACGGCAAAACGTCGAGGCGACGCGTACATATTGTCGGGCCGCAAAGCCTATTGCGCTGGAGGGAACATCGCCAACTGGCTCTGTGTGTTCGCCACGGTGGACGACCACCGGCATGCCGATGGGTTGACCGGGTTTTGGGTGCCGACCGATGTCAAGGGGTTCCACGTCAGCGCGGTTCTGCCCACCATGGGGCTGCGGGGTTGTCCATTGGTGGAGTTTTATCTCGAAGGCGTCGAGGTGCCGTCATCGCACCGGCTCACCGAGGAGGGTGCAGGCCGCGCATTATTAGACAAGCTCAGTGCCAGCGGCCGCAGCCAAGGTGCCGCCATCGCCGTGGGCATCGCGCGCGGCGCGTTCGAGCTCGGCCGGCAACACACGCTGAATCGCGTGCAAGGCGGCGGCCCCATTGTGCAACACCAGATGGTGCAACACATGCTGGCCGATATGGCCACCCAAATCGAAGCCGCCCGGCTTCTCACCCATAAAGCCGCCACCCTCGCGCCGCTAAGCACGTCCCTGAGTTCCATGGCCAAGGTGTTTGCCAGCGACACTGCAGTTAAAGTGGCAACCGATGCCGTGCAGCTCATGGGCGCGTTTGGCACCACCTTGAAGTCCGGTGCAGAAAAGTATTATCGGGACGCCAAAATGACGCAAATTTTCCAGGGCACAAACGAACTTTGCCGGCTTGCCATTACCTACCCGACGTTGCAAGAGGCCGGCTTGGCCCCTAGCCAGGGGTGACTTTCACATTGACATGGACATTGACAATGGCAGCCACAGTCGCGTATCTTGCTACCCGAGATCACCGATCATAGGTCTAGCCTTAAGGCCTAGCCTTAAGGCCCACTCTTTAGGCAACATTAGCATGGCTCAAACAGCTGGCATTCTCGTGATTGGCAATGAGATTCTCTCCGGTAAAGTGGTCGATACCAATTCACCACATCTCTGCCAAGAATTGTACGCACTAGGGGTCGATGTGCGGCGCATTGCTGTGATACCGGATGACATCGATATTATCGCGCAAGATGTGGCGCTCTTCTCCCGACTGTTCGATCACGTGTTTACCACCGGCGGCGTAGGGCCAACCCACGATGATGTGACGATTGAAGCGGTGTCCAAAGGCATGCAGCGGCGGGTGGTGATCAATGCCGAACTCGAAGCCATTCTGAATGAGCGCTGGGGCGACCGGCCGGATGCGGCCCGCACGAAGATGGCCAGCGTGCCGGAAGGGGCTGAGTTGCTCATGGAGCCGGATTTGCCCATACCGGTGTTGCTGGTGAACAACGTCTATATTTTTCCAGGCATTCCGCAGCTCTTCCGGCGCAAATTCGAGAGCATCAAGGAACGTTTCCGCGACCTTCCCTATTACGGGCGCCAAGTGTACGTCACCGTACGCGAAAGCGATTTTTCCCATCTTTTAGACCAACTGGTCGAAGAATATCCCGACCTCCAGTTGGGCTCTTACCCCGAAGTCGGCAATCCGGCATACCGCGTCAAATTGACTCTGGAATCAAAAGATGAAGCGTATTTGGCTCAGGCGTTTGACCGTTTGCTCGACCTGCTGCCAACCAATTACGTTTGCCGTGTCGAATAATGCTTGTCGCCATGCTTTGCCGCCCCGTCTGAGGTGGGAATCTCTGTCTCGACAACGGTGTTTTTATTCATACGACCGTCAGACCCCCTCGCAGCCGTGGTGCCTTCGTATGAGGAGAGGTATATGCGCCGCGTATCCATTCGACCCCGCTTCTATCGCTCATTGGGCGTGCTGCTCACGCTCGCCGTGTTGACCGGATGTGCCTACGACCAGGCCGTGAATCGCCTGAGTCCGGAAGAGCGGAACGCTTTTCAGGCGTACCGCAAAGTGATGCATGGCTTACAAGCAAGGACCTATCTCTCCAAGCCCAGTGCGTCAGAACGCTCGGCTTATCTGCGTGAAATTGGCATCCAGCAGCGCTTTGCAGCGCTGGAGCCTCAAGATCGCGAATCTGTTCTCAACGGCTATATTCGTAAAGGCATGAGCGCCGAGGCCCTTCACTTTCTTTGGGGCACGCCGCAATACACCTCCGGCTCGGCGGGAGAATGGGAGTATTGGCTCTATAGTGGCTATGCCAGCGACTTGTGGGAGTACGGTAACCGATACGGCGAAGCCAGCTCCCAAGTGAGAGTCTACTTAGTGGATAACCAAGTGGAGTGGTGGTCCCAAGAGATGCCCGAAAGCCATGACGACCCAGGTGACCATGAGAGGTCGATGAGACAATGATCCTCTGGGTTGGCATCCGCCGTGTTTGACCATCCGAGGAGCCTATCGATAGACAGTTGCACTCGACTCTATTCTGCAGTAAAATCCTGGCCGTTATTTGCCATACAAATCCTGGCAAAGCGGCCATTGGATAAGTTCGTCATCGTCATAAGGGTAGAGGGGTGGTCAAAATTTATACCAAAACCGGCGATCACGGTGAAACCGGTTTGTTTGATGGCAGCCGAGTGGCGAAGAACGACCCGAGGGTCGAGACCTATGGCGATGTCGACGAGCTGAATGCCCTGCTGGGTGTCGTGCTCGGCTTCATTCGCGACGACGAAGACATTCGCAACTGCCTGCTCACCGTGCAACGCGAGCTTTTTGTCATTGGGGCGCACCTCGCTGACCCCACTGCCCAAGTCGACGCCAAACGCGGCGAAAAAGCCAGTCTGAGTGAAGCCCAAGTAACGCGGTTAGAGCAGTGGATCGACGCGTTTGAGACAGCCCTTTCACCCCTGCGTCAGTTTATTTTACCAGGCGGTTCCAAAGGGGGTGCCGCCCTACATCACGCCCGCACGGTATGCCGCCGGGCCGAGCGCCAGATCGTGTCCCTGAGCCAGCAGGAGCCCGTCTCGCCTTTGATCATCACCTACATGAACCGCCTATCCGATCTGCTTTTTGTCACCGCACGGTTGGAAAATCTTCGTAGAGACCGTCCCGAGATTCCCTGGTAACATGGCATTCCGTAAAATCATAAGGAAGTCCGTATGATTCTCAAAGTCGCTCGCATGGGGCATCCGGTACTGCGTCAAACCGCTGAACCCGTGCCGCCGGATCAAATCGCCTCACCCGACATTCAGCGTTTCATCGACGATTTGATTGACACTATGCACGAATACGACGGGGCGGGCCTGGCCGCGCCGCAAGTGCACGTCTCCAAACAAATCGTGGTGATCAAACCCGGTGGTCGGCGGCAAGAACTCAGCCCACCAGATGCGGAGATCATCGTCTATATCAATCCCGAAATTACGCCACTCACTGAAGATATGGACGAAGACTGGGAAGGCTGTCTCAGCGTGCCGGGTCTACGCGGCCGTGTGCCGCGCTACACCAAAATTCGGTTCCGGGCCTACGATCGCCATGGCAAGCGCCTCGACTTAGTCGCCGAAGGCTTTGCCGCCCGGGTGATTCAGCACGAGTGCGATCATCTGTGGGGCAAGCTGTATATCGATCGTATTCGGGACACCACCTCACTCACGTTCATCGAAGAATTCATAAAATACGGGGTCCAGGAGTAGCGTTGCGTTGTCACTGCGGTGGCGGTGCCTGCCGCAAGCGGGCAAGCGCCCACGCAGCGTGCTCCCGAATGAGTACTTCCTCATCATCGGCCAACGTTTCCAGCAGGGGAATAAAGGCCGCATTGCCGGAGTTGCCCATGGCTACGCAGACGTTGCGCAGCACCCCACGGCGTTTGCTGCGCTCCAGCGGGGTGCGGCGAAATTGCGCCTTAAACGCCTGGGGGGTCAGTTGTGCCAATGCTGACAGGGAGGGATGCACGTGCGTTGGCTGTGGTTGCAGTGCCTCTGCCGCAGTAAACGTCCGCTTGCGATTCCACGGGCACACGTCTTGACAGATATCGCATCCAAAGATGTGATGGCCCATTTTCGGCCGCAGCTCCTCCGGCACGCTACCTTTGAGTTCGATGGTTAAATAGGCGATACACTGGCGCGCATCCAGCACATAGGGTTCGAGAATCGCATCGGTAGGACAGGCATCAATGCAGCGCGTACACGTGCCGCAATGATCCAGCGCCGGCCGGTCGTAGTGCAGCGGCAGAGATAAGATCAATTCACCCAAAAACATCCAAGAGCCAAGCTCTTTATTTAAGATACAGGTATTTTTGCCAAACCATCCCAGCCCCGCATACTTGGCATAGACCCGCTCCACCACCGGCCCGGTATCGACATAGAGTTTGCTGGCTACCTCCTCCGGCACGAGTTCGACCACGAAGGTCTGCAGCTGCCGCAATTTTTCTTGCATGTCGTCATGGTAGTCGCCCCCCCAAGCATAGCGGGCCACCCAGCCGCGGTCCGGATCGTCGCAATCGGTAGAATAGGGATAATCAGTGTCATAATTGAGTCCACACACCACGACCGACCGGGCCCCGGGCACGACCTGCTGGATATCCCGGCGCCGCTCCGCATGGCGCCGCAGATAATGCATCTCCCCCGCGTAGCCCGCATCCAGCCAGCGGTCAAAAAATGCCAGTTCCGGGCTGCCTTGAGCTGGGGCAATACCGACCCGATCAAAGCCTAACGCCAGGGCTTTGTCTTTGATACGCTGAGTCAATTCGTGCGGCGAGAGGCCGCTCGGAGTCGTCATCACAAGCCATCCGCCATGAAAGTAATAGATCACCTGGGCTCATCAGGCCGTGATTATAGCCGATGGCGGTCGCGGTTGGAACCGGTGTCAACGGCGGGGACACACGGGTTGAATTTGTTCTGGACGATTACGCATAATTGTGTATAATAAATAAAGTTTCATCTCTGGAGTCATTCCCCGGTAGCTCAGTTGGTAGAGCGGTTGGCTGTTAACCAATTTGTCGCTGGTTCGAGTCCGGCCCGGGGAGCTCACCGAACGGCCGTCGGAGGAAACTCCGGCGGCCGTTTCGTCGTTGCGGGCGCCTGGGCGCGCGCGTCGCCCCGTGCCGGGTGCCGGTCCCACACG
>Ga0214472_10001695_pt1 | contig 24235 bp, 12 predicted proteins | sample RVTome_6_FD_207662 | JGI IMG/M metagenome (GOLD analysis project Ga0214472, IMG submission 207662) | Soil microbial communities from uranium-contaminated site in the Upper Colorado River Basin, Wyoming, United States - RVT140D175 | ecosystem: Environmental > Terrestrial > Soil > Contaminated >...
GCCGACGTTGGCGCCGTCTTCCCGCGCGCGGTCTACAACAGGCTCGAGAGCGGCTTCGTTGGATTTGATTTCCATCCGGAGTTCGCGCGGAACGGCTTGTTCTACACCGTGCATGGCGAACGGGCGGCCGGCAACCCCGCGACGCCGAACTTCATTCCACCAGGGTTCACGCCCGCGGACGTCACGTATCACAACGTCATCACGGAGTGGCGCGCGACGCACCCCGCTGCGAACACGTTCGAAGGCACCAGGCGCGAGCTGCTGCGCGTCGCCCACATCGTCGCCAACCTGACGCATCCGTACGGCCACGTCGAGTTCAACCCGACGGCGAAGCCGGGCAGCCCCGATTACGGCCTGCTCTACACGAGCGGCAGCGATCTGGGGTTCAGCAACGGCGGCGGGCCGCACGCGAACAACCCCGGCCAGGCGCAGCGGCTCGACTCCGTGATCGGCGCGATTCTGCGGATCGATCCGCGCAGTCCGTCCGTGTCGGGAGGCGTGAAAGGGCTCGGCGATTACACGATTCCGCCGGCCAACCGGTTTGCCGCCGACGGCGACCCGAAGACGCTGGGCGAAATCTACGCGTACGGGTTCCGCAACGCGCACCGCCTGTCATGGGACCTGACCGATGGGACGATGTTCGCGGCGGACATCGGGATGAACCACATCGAGGAGATCAACATCGTCCGCAACGGCGAGAACTACGGCTGGATGAAGCGCGAGGGCTACTTCGAGAACGGCGTGACGAGACCCGGCGGAGCGCTGAATCAGCTGTTCCCCTTGCCGCCCGACGTGATGGATGGCCGGACAAAAGACGGGTTCACCTACCCCGTGGCGATCTACGACCACAATGACGGGCAGGCGGTGACGGGCGGCTTCGCGTATCACGGCCGCATTGCGGCGCTGCGCGGCAAGTTCATCTTCGGCGACATCGTGCGGGGACGCGTCTTCGCGGCCGATCTTGCCGCGATGAAGAAGGCCGACGATGGGATTCCGGCCACCGTGGCCCCGGTGGAGGAGGTCCAGCTGTTCACGCGCGACGCGGCCGGCAACCGGACCTACGTGTCGTTCCGCGACCTCGTCGAAGCCACCAACGGCGCCACCGCGACGCGCGCGGATCTTCACATCAGCCGCAGCCGCGACGGCGAGCTGTTCCTGACGTCACGACAGGACGGCACGATCCGGATGCTTGTTCCGGAAACGGCCGGCCCGGCGACGCGGTAGCCACAAGAGATACGAAAGACGAGCCACAAAGGTCACAAAGACGGCTTAGCCACAAAGCTCACAAAAGCACCTAACACGGAGGACACAAAGGGCCGGTCGGTTGGTCGGCCTGCAACGCAGGCCGACGCGGCCGCAATGCGGCCAAACGACCGGCCATACGCGCAGTCGGCCTGTGTGGCCTTCGTGCCGACAGGTTTTTCGTGCCCTTTGTGGCTGATCGTCTTCGTGGCCTTCGTGGCGACGGCGCGCCTGCGTCGCTGTTGCGGGGCGCCGGGCGCCGGGCGCTTGACAACACGTCCGGCCCCGCTATACTGACCGCGCACCTCGCCTCATCTGTCGGTAGAGCCCTCTTTTTATTTATCTTTTTATCGTTTTTTATCGCCCGTTCCCTCGTTCGCAGGCGCGTTCCTTCTCGTGGAGGCCGGCATGTCGATCACGCGGTCGGGTACCACTGCCGCCCAGGCCGTCCCATCGCGGCGCGACTTCCTCAAGGTCGGCGCGGCGGGGCTGGCGGGGAGCACTATCGCCATCGGGGCGTGCCGCACCGGATCGGGAAACGCGAGCCAGGCGACCGCGGCCGGCGTCCAGGGCCTGGTCGGCGATGCCCGGAAGCGCCGCATCCTGCTACGCGGCGGCGTGGTGCTCAGCCTCGACACGAAAGTCGGGGACTTCGAAAGGGCCGACGTCCTGATCGACGGAAAGACAATCGCCCAGATCGGGCCCGACCTCTCCGCCCCCGACGCGGAGGTGGTCGACTGCGCCGGGACGATCGTCATGCCCGGATTCATCACGACGCACCATCATCAGTACGAGACGCTGCAGCGCAGCATCATCGCGGATGGCCTGCTTGGACAGCCGTGGCCGATGGAGAGCTATCAGTCGGTGGTGCAGGCCATCTGGACGGCGGGCCGGATTCCCGATCCGGCAAAGGCTGGCAGCTTCATCTGGGACCTGGGGCGGGTGCCGTACGACCCCGAGGACTTGTACATCTCCGAGCTGGTCGCCTGTCTGAGCCAGATCAGCGAAGGTGTCACCACCGGCACCGACACGTCGCAGGCCAATCACACGCCCGAGCACACCGACGCCATGATCAAGGGGCTGACGGACTCCGGCCGCCGGATGGTCTTCGATTACAGCGGCGGTACCGATCGCAGCGCCCAGGGCATCCCTTACGAAGTTCCCGGGGCCATGAATGACACGACGAAGGGGATTGGTCGCATTGCGAAGACCTACTTCAGCTCGAAGGACCAGCTGCTGACGCTCGGGTTCGGCGGCGGCGGCGGTCCCGCCTTCCCCGGCGCGCCGTACACGGGGTGGCAGCTCGGCCGCTCGTTCGGCGCGCTGATCAACAACCACGGCTTCGGCAACGTGGGCGCGATCGTCAAGACGGCCGCCGACCCGCGGAACGGCACCGACTGGTCCGACGTCACCTTCGTCCACGCCACGCGATGGCAGGAGGACCCGGTGGCGCAGATCGGCGCGAAGTCCTCCGGCTATCCGAACGACGGCCGATCGCGCGCGTGGGAGATCGTGCGCGACAGAGGCGCGCATGTCTCGATCGCGAACCTCATCGAGATGCAGATGCGGCACGGCATGCCGCCGTTCCAGGAGGCGCTGAACCACGGCATCCTGCCGAGCCTGAGCCCCGACGTCGACTCGAACATGACGACGGATCCGTTCTCGCTGATGCGGGGCGCCTTCTGCCTGCAGCGTGCGCTGGCCAATAACCTGGCGTTCAAGGAGGCGAACCCGGGGGACATTCCGCTGCCGCAACTGGTGACGTCGCGGCAGTGCATCGAGATGGCCACCATCGCGGGGGCGGCGGCGAACCGGCTCCTGGACAAGGTCGGCACGCTGACGCCGGGCAAGGAAGCCGACATCGTCGTGCTCGAGGCGCGGAACATCAACACCTGGCCGATGAACAACGTACCCGGCACCATCGTGACCATGATGAACCCGCGCCACGTCCGCGACGTCCTGATCGCGGGGAAGGTCGTGTACTGGAAGGGCGCGCTCGTTGGGTGGGACATCGGCCGGCTGCTGCGCCAGGTGGAGGAGTCGCGCGAGCGGGTGCTTGCGCGGATCAACGCTCCCGCCAAAATGGGCGCGATTCCGGCGGGCAACAACAGTCTCAGCAACCCGTACCGGCCGAATTTTCTTGGCAACTGCTGCTACAAGGGACAAAATCCAACGGCTCCGGAGTATGTGTTGAGGCCGTAGCGACAAACGGTGAAAAGGAGGACGTGATGGTACGAAGGAGTGTCGTCGGCGTGGCCCTGGGCGTGGCCATATGTGTGCTGCTCGTGCCCCAGGGCGCTTCGGCGCAGGCAACGACCGCGAGCGGTTTCACGGGGGTTGCCAGAGATGCATCAGGGGGCGTGCTGCCCGGCGTGACGGTGGAAGCCGCCAGCCCGGCCCTGATCGAAAAAGTGAAGGTTGCGGTGACCGACGGGGACGGCCGCTACAACATCATCGATCTGCGGCCCGGGACCTATTCGGTCACCTTCTCCCTCGCCGGCTTCAACGTCTTCCGGCGCGACGCCATCGTGCTGGGGGCGGGGTTCACGGCGCAGGTGAACGCCGACATGACGGTCGGCTCGGTCGAGGAGACCATCACGGTTACGGGTGAGTCGCCGCTCGTCGACACCCAGACGGCCCGCAGCCAGGTCACCGTCACCAGCGAACTGCTCAACGTGCTGCCGAGCAGCGTGAAGAACCTGAACAACCTCGTGACGCTGACCCCGGGGTACAGCGGCAACGAGGGGTTCGACATCACTGGGGGGTACACCGGGCAGGTCGGCGCGACGTACCACGGCAAAGGGGGCACGAAGGTCAACTTCGACGGGATGAGCATCCAGCACTCCTACGGGAACCAGGGGTACAACCAGAACCAGGAGGTGGTGCAGGAGACGGTGCTCTCCGTGGCCGGGATCACCGCCGAGACCAACGCCGACGGCGTCCAGATCAACCTGGTCCCCAAGGAGGGCGGCAACATCTTCTCGGGCAGCGCGCACGGCCTCTACTCCGGCCAGGGTCTGCAGTCGGACAACCTGAGCGCCGAGCTGCTCGAGCGGGGACTGCTGAGCGTGACCAGCGTCAACTATGTGTATGACACGGGCGCGACGCTGGGCGGGCCGATCATGCGGGACAAGATGTGGTTCTTCGGCTCGTACCGGACGTGGGGCAACGAGCGGGGCGCGGCCGGCAAGTTCTACAACGCGACGCAGGGGAGCTTCCTCTACACGCCGGACTTCAACCGGCCGGCGTTCGGGCACGAGTTCATGGAGTCGAAGGCAATCCGGTGGACCTGGCTGGTCTCACCGCGGAACAAGATCAATGTGTTCGCGGATCACCAGCGGGACTGCCATTGCCCGGCCAACACGGGCAGCGGGTCGGTGAACGCGCCGGAGGCGTTCTTCAGCTATCAGCTGACGCCGGCGGGCCTGTATCAGATCAGCTATACGGCGCCAGTGACCAGCCGCCTCCTGATCGAGGCGGGGGCGGGCGTGGTGCACGGGAGCTGGCCGCAGTACATGCAGCCGGAAGTGGCCCCGGGCACGGTCTCGATGCTGGAGCTGTCGACCGGCGTACGGTTCAACTCGACGGCATTCAACCGGTTCGAGCAGCACGTGCCGCGGGTCTCGCAGCGGGGCTCGGTGTCGTATGTGACCGGGTCGCACAGCTTCAAGGCGGGGGGCCAGCTCGAAGAGGGCTGGGTGGACCTCGGCACGGAAGTCACCAATGACTACAACATCAACGTGCGGAACGGGGTCCCGGAGTCGCTGGTGCAATGGGCGACGCCCTATTACGACCGCGCCCGCGTGCTGGACTGGGGGTTCTTCGTCCAGGATCAGTGGACGATCGACCGCCTGACGGTGAACCTCGGCCTACGCTATGACTACTTCTACGGCTGGGTGCCGGCCATTACGCAGCCGGCGTCGGGCGATTACAGCGGAATCGAGGGGCTTCGCACGATTGGCGGGACGGCCAACGGGTGGGTGCCGGAGCGCCGCTTCGACAAGGTCAGCGGCATCCCGAACTGGCATGACCTCAATCCGCGGCTTGGCGGGGCGTACGACCTGTTCGGCAACGGGCGGACGGCGGTCAAGGCGTCGCTGGGCCGGTTCGTGGAGAAGACCGGTGTCGCGGTGACCCAGGCCAACAATCCGGTCGCGACCTCCATCAACAACGTCCAGCGGAATTGGACCGACGCCAACGGGAACAGCCTCCCGGACTGCAACCTGGCGAGCGGGTTGGCCAACGGCGAGTGCGGGGCCTGGAACAATCAGAACTTCGGCGGGCAGCGTGCGAGCACGGTGTATGCCGGCGACGTGCTCGACGGCTGGGGCAACCGCGGCTACAACTGGGATCTCACCGCGGAATTGGAGCACCAGCTGACCCGCGGCGTGTCGCTGAGCGCCGGGTATTACCGGAGCTGGTATGGCAACTTCCAGGCGACCGACAACACGCTGCTGGGTGCCGGCGATTACGACACGTTCTGCATCACGGCGCCGATGGATTCACGTCTGCCCGGCGGCGGGGGGTACCAGGTGTGCGGCCTGGCCGACGTCAAGCCCGAAAAGTTCGGCCGGGTCGACACCGTGATCTCGCAGTCGTCGAACTTCGGGAATCAGAAGCGGATCAACGACTTCTTCAACGTCAGCCTCAACACGCGGCTGGGGGAGGGCACCACCCTGGGCGTGGGCTACGATACCGGGCGGACGCTGCTCGACCGCTGCTTTGTCGTCGATTCTCCGCAGGAGTTGGTGAACTGCCGGACCACGACGCCGCTGAAAGGCAACCATCAGATCAAGGGGTTCGGGAGCTACACGCTCCCGGGCGACATCGTCGTCAGCGGGATCTTCCAGAACATCGCCGGGCCGGAGATCACGGCCTCCTACCAGGCGTCGAACGCGGAGATCGCGCCGTCGCTGAATCGGAACCTGGCGGCGTGCGGGACGCGCGCGGTGTGCACCTCGAGCGCGACAGTGCCACTGGTGGTGCCGGGGACGATGTTCGAAGGGCGGATGACGCGACTCGACCTCCGGGTGGGCAAGCGCCTGCGGCTTTCGCCCAGGTTCAGCCTGCAGGGTAACTTGAACGTGTTCAACGTGTTCAACACCGCCGCCGTGGCGGTGCTCAACAACACGTTCGGCCGAAACTGGCAGCTCCCCTCGAGGACGCAGGACGGCCGCATGGTGCAGTTCAGCACGACGCTGACCTACTAGGTCGATCTTAGGGTCGATCTACCGAAGGTCGTGTGCCGGGGGCTGCATCGGCAGGCCCCCGGCACCGGCGACGCTCGCGCGGCTTCAGGCGTGCGGTCGACCGACCGCACGCATCACGTCCCTTCCTGTCAGGGAGCCGACCATGTCTACAAATCCGGAGCGTCCCGATCCCAGGACCGGCGGCAGCGCCGATGCGCCCGGGACCGGGCCTGCGGCGCAGAGCCCCGCGTCTCGCCGCGACTTCATCAAGGCCGGCGCGGCGGGGCTGGCCGCCACGACCCTTGCCACGGCAGGCTGTCGTACCGCGTCGGGAACCGCCGCCCCGGCGCCCGCGGGGCCGGGGCCGCTCGCCGGCGTCCGCTCGGCCACACCGGCGGCGCTCCAGAACCTGGTGGGCGATGACCGCAAGCGCCGCATCCTGCTGCGGGGAGGCGTTGTGCTCAGCCTCGACCCGAAGGTGGGCGACTTCGAAAGGGCGGACGTTCTGATCGACGGGAAGACGATCGCGCAGATCGGGCCAGACATTTCAGCGGCGGACGCGGAGGTGGTCGATTGCGCGGGCACGATCGTGATGCCCGGCTTCATCACCACGCACAATCACCAGTACGAGAGCCTGCAGCGGAGCATCATCGCGGATGGTCTTCTCGCGGGCGCCTGGCCGATGGAGAGCTATGGGTCGGTAGTGCAGGCCATCTGGACGGCCGGCCGAATCCCCAATCCGGCGAAGTCCGGCACCTTCATCTGGGACCTGGGGCGCGTGCCGTACGACCCCGAAGACTGCTACATCGCGGAGCTCGTCGCCTCTCTGAGCCAGATCAGCGAGGGCATCACCACGGGGACCGACACCTCGCAGGCCAATCACTCGCCTGCGCACACCGATGCCCTGATCACGGGGCTGATGGACTCCGGCCGCCGGACGGTGTTTGTCTACAGCGGAGGCACCAACCGCAGTGCCGAAGGCGTCCCGTACGAAGTGCCGGGGGCGATGAACGACACCACGAAGGGCATAGGCCGGATCGCGAAGACGTACTTCAGCTCGAGGGATCAGCTGGTGACGCTCGGCTTCGGAGGCGGTGGCGGAGCGGCGTTCCCAGGCGCGCCGTACACGGGATGGCAGCTCGGCCGCTCGTTCGGCGCGTTGATCAACAACCACAGCGTCGGCAACCCGAACGGCCTCGTCAATTCAGCGGCCGACGCTCGGAACGGCACCGACTGGTCCGACGTCACGTTCGTGCACGCGACTCGCTGGCAGGACAGCCCGGTGGCCCAGGTCGGCGCCGGCGCGTCCGGCTATCCGAACAACGGCCGGTCGAGAGCGTGGGAGATCGTGCGCGACCGCGGCGCGCACGTTTCCATCGCGAACCTCATCGAGATGCAGATGCGGCACGGAATGCCGCCGTTTCAGGAGGCGCTCAACCACGGCATCCTGCCCAGCCTGAGCCCCGACGTCGACTCGAACATGACGACGGACCCGTTTTCCCTGATGCGGGGCGCCTTCTGCCTGCAGCGCGCGCTGGCCAACAATCTGGCGTTCAAGGAAGCCAACCCGGGGAACATCCCGCTGCCGCAGCTCGTGACGTCCCGGCAGTGCATCGAGATGGCCACCATCGCGGGGGCGGCGGCCAACCGGCTGCTCGACAAGGTCGGCACGCTGACGCCGGGCAAGGAGGCCGACATCGTCATCCTCGACGCGCGGAGCATCAACACCTGGCCGATGAACAACGTGCCCGGTACGATCGTGACCATGATGAATCCGCGGCACGTTCGCGACGTCCTGATTGCGGGAAAGGTCGTCTACTGGCAGGGCGCTCTCGTGGGCTGGAATGTCGACCAGTTGCTGCGCCAGATCGAGCAGTCGCGCGACCGGGTGCTCGCGCGAATCAATGGTCCCGCGAAGGTGGGCGCGATTCCCCCGGGGAACAACAGTTTCAGCAATCCCTACCGGCCGAATTTTCTGGGCAACTGCTGCTACAAGGGAGAGAACACCACGGCTCCGGAGTACGTGCTCAGGCCGTGAGGCGCGTCGAGGCGGGTGAGGCTGGCGCGCAGGCGTGGTATGTCGCCGAAGGCAGACGCGGCGAACAGTTGCTCCACGGCGGTCATGTCGGCGAGGCGGCGGAGGTCTTCGAGAGTATCCTCACGCGGCTCGGCGATGCCCCCAGCTATGGCAGGGCCGTGGCGCTCGGACGGCTGGGCCGCTGCTGCCACATGCGCGGCCAGCAGGATCTGGCGATACGCCACCTGCGGACGGCGATCGACGTCGTCGGCAGGCTGGCGCCGGGCGACGGCGTGAAGAGCCTCCGCGGTACGTTGCGTTCCGAGCTCGGGGATGCGCTGCGCGCCGGCGGCGCCTACGGCGAGGCGAAGAAGGCCTACGAAGCGGCGCTCAAGGTTGCGGAGGAATTGAGCGACCTCAGGGCGCAGGGCGTGGAGCTCAGCCGGCTGGGTGCGCTCGCGCTCGCCGCCGGCAGCCTCGACGAAGCAGTCACCCGCCATCAGGCCGCGCGGCGCCTCTTTGAGCTGCTCCACGAGCGCGACCTGGAGGCGGCCGCCTGGCATCAGCTCGGCAAGGTCCATCACGCACGGCGTCAATGGGATGAAGCCGAGCGACACTACCGCGAGGCGGCGCGCATCAGCGAAGAGCGCGGGCGCCTCGTCGCAGCCGCCCACGACGGGATTCTCGCCGACTTTGCCCGCGAACAGGGTGAGGGCCGCGACGGCGAGGCGACGCGCATCGGCGCCACCCTCGCCCGGATCGGTGACGCCCCGACGCTCGGCAGGGCCGTGATCCTCGGACATGTCGCCCGCTTCCTCCACGTGCGGGGGCGCCCCGACCTGGCGCTGGCCTGTGAACGCGAGGCCGGTCACATTGCATCGCTCCTCCCGCCCGGCAGTGGCTCAGGAGGCCTGGCTGACACCGTGTCAGACGCCGGGGGGCCGCGATCTGACGGCGCCTCCGGGTTCGAACTCACGGTCGTCGAAGACGTGTCGATCGATTACGTCTTCGACACGGATCTGCTTGTCGAGGGCCCGCGCGTCCGGCGCACAATTCCGTGGCCGGGAGACCCGCTTGCGCTGGCCGATGGGCTGCGTCCGACGCTCCCGCCTGTCGCGCGCACGTGGATGGAAGCCAGCGGGTCGATCTGTGTCAGTCTTCCTCCCGGCGAACCGATCGTCGAACGACACGCCGGCTGCACGGCGATGCGGCGAATCCGCCGGGAGATACACATCGCTGCGAGCTCACTCCTCGTATGGCGGCTGATCCAGGGGATGGACGGCGTCGCCAGCGTCGCGGAGATTGTCTCGGGCCTTCCACCAGGCGAGCGCGCGATGGCGGCGCGCGCAATCGCCGCCCTGGCGTCGGTCGGCGCTGTCGACGTCTCGGGACGGGCGATCGGCCGGTTCCTCCACTTGGCAACGAAGAAGGGCGTTCTGCCGGCGGGCGGCCTGGAGGCCGACGACGTCCTGCGGCTGGCAACGGACGGGAACTACCGCGAGTATCCTGACGCGGCTCGGGTCGCCGTCGACCAGGCAGTGCCCGCTCGTCTCCGCACGTTCCACGCATTGACCCGTTCGCGTCGATCGTCCCGGGACTACGGCGGCCGGGTCGTGGACCGGGTCGATTTCGATGCGTTGCTGCACACCGCGTGCGGCGTGACGGGGGCGATGCCGTGGGCCGGCCGTGAAGTGAAGCTCCGCGCCTATCCGTCGAGCGGAGCCCTCTACGCTGTGGATATCTATCCCGTCGTGTTCCGCGTCGAAGGTCTCGAGCCGGCGGTCTATCATTACCGCGCAGTGGACAGCGTGCTCGAAGTCGTGAGACCGGGAATCGATCCTTCCCGCGTCGTCGGCGCTGCGCTGCCTGTCGAGCGGGACATGCTGGCGGGCGCGTCGGCGCTCGTGTGCCTGACCGGCTCGTTCCTCCGCCACGAACGGAAGTACGGCCAGGGCGGGTACCGGATGCTCGTGGCCGAAGCGGGGCACATCTCCCAGAACCTGGTGCTCACGGCGACAGCGCTGGGCCTCAGCGCGCGGCCGTTCGGGGGCGTCTTCGACGACGTGCTGAACCACGACCTCGGACTGGAGGGCACGGAGGAGCAGTTCCTGCTGGCTGTCATCGTCGGCCACGGCGGGGAAGCCACATGATGTGCCGGGTGGCGTATGCGCTCTTGTGCGGCGTCTACTTCGCCGTCCCCGCTGCAGCCGGGCAGGCGCCGGCGGCGGCGCCCGATCCGATGATGTTGCGGGGTGCCGACGGCGCAGTCACGCTCCGCGCCGTTCAGCTCACCGAGCCGCTCCGCATCGACGGCCGGCTCGATGAGGCGCTCTACGCCGACGTGCCGCCGATCTCGGATTTCATCCAGGTCGAGCCGCAGGAGGGGAGCCCGGCCACCGAGCGGACCGAGCTGTGGCTGGCCTTCGACGCCGACAATGTGTATGTCACCTTCCGTTGCTTCGAGACCGAGCCCGACCGGGTCGTGGCCAGGGAGATGCGGCGCGACCACACGTCCATCTGGACGGGCGACGACAATGTCTCCTTCGCGTTTGACACCTTCCGCGACCGGCGGAACGGCGTCGAGTTCACGGTGAACTCGATCGGTGGGCGGATCGACGGGCAGACGACCAACGAGCGGCAGTGGAACGGCGACTGGAACACCATCTGGGATTTCAGTGTCGGCCGGTTCGAGGGCGGATGGATAGTCGAGACGGCCATCCCGTTCAAGTCGCTGCGGTACCGCCCGGGCGTCGATCAGACCTGGGGCTTCAATGCGTTCCGCACGAACCGGTGGAAGAACGAGCTGTCGTTCCTGATCCCGGTGCCGAAGGAGCGCGGACAGCAGGGGCTGCACATGGCCTCGCTCGCGGCGCCCGTGGTCGGCATCGTCGCCCCGTCCGGGGCGAAGAATCTCGAGATCAAGCCGTATGCGATCTCGAACGTCACGGGACAACGGGCCGGGGCCTCGATGTCCGGCGACGTATCGGGCGACGCCGGTGTCGACGTGAAGTACGGCATGACGCAGAACCTCACCGCCGACCTCACCTATAACACCGACTTCGCGCAGGTCGAGGCCGACACGCAGCAAGTGAACCTGACGCGCTTCAGCCTGTTCTTTCCGGAGAAGCGGGAGTTCTTCCTCGAGAACGCGGGCACGTTCGCGTTTGGCGCCAGCGGCAATAACTTCACGGCGAACGCCGACACGCCGCTCCTGTTTTACAGCCGCCGCATTGGTCTCGAAGGCGGGCGTACCGTGCCGATCGACGCGGGTGGACGCGTAACGGGGCGCGTCGGGCGCTACAGCCTCGGCCTGCTGAACATTCAGACGGCGGGCGAGGATTCGCCGGCGATTCCGTCCACCAATTTTTCTGTCGTGCGGCTCAAGCGCGATCTCCTGCGGCGGAGCAGCGTGGGTCTCATGGCGACCGGCCGCCGCGAAGGCAGCGGCCTTGGGCGCCGAAGCCTCGGCGAAGGCGGCGGCGCCGGCGATAATCTCGCGTACGGCGTGGACGGCACGTTCGCGTTCTTCTCGAACCTGGCGATCAACACGTACTGGGCGCGGACCGACACGAAAGGATTGAGGGGGCGGGACACGAGCTATCGCGGGCAGCTCGATTACACCGGCGACCGCTATGGCCTGCAGATCGATCGGCTGGTCGTCGGCGACAATTTCAATCCCGGGGTCGGTTTCGTGCGGCGCGCCGACATGCGGCGGACGGTCGGCCAGGCGCGATTCAGCCCGCGGCCGCGCGCCAGCCGGGTGGTTCGCAAGTATTCCGGGACCGGCACCGTGGCGCTCATCGAGAACGGCGATGGGCGTCTCGAGTCGCGCGAGCAGTCGGCCGCGTTCGGGATCGATTTCCAGAATGCGGATCGGTTCAACCTCGATTACGGCGCCTTTTACGAGCGTTTACCGGCGCCCTTCCGCATTGCCTCAGGCGTCACGCTGCCGGCCGGCGGGTACCGGTACAGCGACGTGCGCGTTGGCTTTACCCGCGCGCAGTTGAACCGAATCTCCGGCAGCGTCTCGGTCGAGCACGGCACGTTCTACAACGGCCATAAGACGACGTTCGGCGTCAGCAGCGGCCGGGTGAACCTGGCGACGCGCTTCTCCGCGGAGCCGACCTACTCGATCAATCGCGTCGAACTCGTGCAGGGCGCCTTTACCACGCATCTGGCGGGCGCCCGCACCACCTGGACCCAGACGCCGCGCATGTTCACCAGCGCGTTCCTGCAGTACAACTCGAGCAACCATGCGCTGTCGGCCAACGTGCGCCTGCGCTGGGAGTACCGGCCGGGCAGCGAGCTCTTCGTCGTGTACAACGAGGAGCGCGATACGCTGACCCGGCGGTTTCCGCAGGTCGCCACGCGCGCCTTCATCGTCAAGGTCAATCGGCTGATTCGGTTTTGACGACACAGGAGATCTCCTTGCACACGCACGTCATGTCCGTTCTTGTCCTGGCGTCAGTGGTGGCCGCTTCGACCATGGCGGCGGCGCAGGCCCCTGCGCCGGGGACCCCGCGGAGCTTCCTGCCGATCGGCCGGCCCGCCAACCTGCCGCCGTCGGCCGTCCCGGACCTGTCCGGAGACTGGGCGCTCGGCCTCGGCGGGATTGGCCAGAGCCTCAGCGCCGCCGATCCCGGCGGCCGCATGCGGGGCAAGGAACCGGACATCGAGTACCTGCCCTGGGCGCTGGCCAAGATGATGGCGGACGTGCCGCCTACGGGACCCGACGCGCGGTTCGAAACAAATACCGATCCCAACATGCACTACTGCGAGCCGGTCGGCGTGGGACGCATCTATAACTGGCCGGCCAAGACACGCTTCGTCCAGACGCCCGAGGCGGTCTACGTCATCCACGAGGTGGGTCCGTCCGCCCGCATCGTCTGGCTGAATCGGGAGCATCCCGAGGATCCCGACCCGCAGTACTGGGGGACGTCAATCGGCTGGTATGAAAATGGAGACACCCTTGTCGTGGACTCGATCGGCTTCAACGACAGGACCTGGCTCGACCAGGTCGCGCACCCGCATACCGATCGCCTGCATTTCATCGAGCGCTACACGAGGGTCGGCGACACGATCGAGATCCGCATGACGATCGACGACCCTGGCGCGTACGCCAAACCCTGGCCGGGCCGCCGGAACCTGCAGAAGTCCAGCACCGGCTTCTTCCGATACCAATGGCCCTGCTCGGTGCGCGACAACAACGAGAATTACCAGAAGGTCGGCGCACCAGGCAACCCCGGAGCGACCACGTTCAAGTAGTCCATACCGGAGGCAAAAATGCGAAATCGGCTCGTGATGTCACTTGTTGCATTGGTTGCGGCCGTTGCCTTGTCCCCCCTGCTGCACGGGCAAGGGCCTGCTGCGCCGATACCGGACTTGTCTGGACCGTGGGTGCGCGGCCAGGGCGGATTCGGCAGCAGCCTCAGCCTGTCGGACCCCCGCATGCAGAAAAGGGGAAACGAAGACGACATTCCCTATCAACCATGGGCACGGGAGAAGACACTCGCCCAGCGGACCAGTACAGGGCCTGAAGCCCAGTATTACAACAGCACCAATCCGCAGATGTGGTGCGACCCTGTGGGCGCACCGGCCGTCTACGGCTGGCCGCAGAAGACGGAGTTCGTCCAGACACCGAAGGCCGTGTACATCCTGTACGAGTACGGCGTCCGATACCGGATCGTCTGGCTGAACAGCAAACATCCCGAGGACCCCGATCCACAGTACTGGGGACACTCGATCGGCTGGTATGAGAGCGGGGACACGCTCGTGGTGGACACGGTGGGACTGAACGACAAGGTGTGGCTGGACGAAGCCGCTCATCCGCAAACCGAGCAGATGCACATGATCGAGCGTTACAAGCGCGTCGATCAGGACTCCATGAGGCTCGACTTGACCCTTGACGATCCAGGCGCGTACACCAGGCCCTGGCACACGTTCAGGAACTTCAGGCGGAGCGATTCACAGTTCCTGCGATACCAGTGGGAGTGCACCGTGCGCGAGGTGCAGGCCCATACCGACACGCTGGCCGCGCCGGCCCTGCCCGCCGGTACGCCGGCATCGTTGGTCAGTCCGGACAAGCTGCCGGCCGCCAAGTAGCCGCAGCGGCCTACCAGTTGATCTTGGTCGGGTCGCCGATGTAGAGCGAGCGGATAAAGGCCAGAAGCTGCCAGACCTGCTCGTCGGGCAGCGTGCTGTAGACTGCCGGCATCGTCTGCCCCGTGATCTGGCCCTTGATCAGCCGGTAGAGCGTGTCGTCGTCGCTGCCGTATTTCCAGGCCGCGTCGATGAGCGAGACGGCCATGCCGCCGCCCCCGCCTCCGCCGTGGCACGCCTGGCAGCCGACCTTGAAGTACAGGCCGCGCCCCTCGGCGATCATCTCGGCGTTGCCCTTGAAGGGGTTCGCGCGCGGTGCCCCGGGATCGCCCGCCTGCGGCGCCGGCGGCGCGGCCGCGGGCACGTGGGCCGGGATGAGCGGCACGCCGAATTCCTCGAGAATCGTGCGGATCTCCGCCTGCCGGCGATCGATGGCGGACTCCAGGCGGGTTTTCAGCTCGTCGTTGCCCTTCTTCACGCCCATGGAGATGTCGAAGGCCAGCGGGACGCCGGGCTCGTCCTCGAGCGGCACGATCGCGAGCGGCGCATTGAGCTTCTTGGCGTAATAGCCGGCCAGCGGCCCCCACGGCACGGCCGCGTCGACGACCCCGGCCACGAGGTCGGCGAGGAGCTTGAGCGGCCGATCCTGCGTGCCGAGCGGATCGAAGAACAGTGAATACAACGAGAGGTTATTCAGAAGGCCGCGCCGCGCCAGGCTTTCCTCCGGCGGTGTATTCGCATACACGCCCAGCCGAAGCCCTTTCAGCTCCGGCGCGTCGAGCGACGTGATGCCGTAGCCGCGATCGGTGCGGTATGCGATCACATACGACGTGCGGTAGTAGGGCTTCGTCCAGAGCACGAAGTCGAGCCCTTCGGGCACGCCGAAGATCACGTCGCAGGTGTCCGCATCGATCGTATTGCGGACCAGCCCGCGCTGGTGCGGCCACCAGGCGTAGATCGGCGTGGCGCCAAGCTCGGCGGCAATGACCGCCGCGATCCTGTTCTCGAACCCTTCCAGCCTGTCGTTGGAAAACGGCAGGTTGTCCGGATCGCCGCAGATGCGGAGCGGCGCGGGCTGCGCGGCCGCCGTGCCGGCGAGGACGGCGCAGGCCGTGATGATTGCGGCCAGCGGCCGGAGGAAGTGTGTCAGGGGCATCTCACGTCTCCAGGGGGATGCCCGGCGCGGCCGCCACCCGCGCCGGGCACACCAGTGAGCGGTTACGGAAGCGCGAACACGTGCAGCGTCCCGCCGACCGAGGTGGCCTTGTCGAGGCCTGAGCCGTAGGCCGCGCCGACCGCGCCCAGGGCGCCAAGCGGATCCTCGCGCGACAGGTTGCCCGCCACCGGCAGGCCGAACCAGCCGCCGATGCCCGAGTAGATGGCGATGTACTGTTTCTTGTCCGGACCCATGAAGGTGATCGGGTTGCCGATCGAGCCGGACGCCAGCTTGTGCTTCCAGAGCGGCGCGCCCGTCTTGGCGTTCACGGCCTTGAACCAGCCGTCCATCGTGCCGTAGAAGACCACGTCGCCGGCGGTCACTACCGTGCCGGTCCAGACGGGGAACGGCTCCGTGATGCCCCACACTTTCTTGCCCGCGGCCGGATCCCAGGCCATGAACTCACCCTGATGCCCGCCCGGTCCCGCGAAGATGCGGACATTCGCGCCAACGTACGGCGCGCCCGCGATGTACTGCACCTCGACGCCCTCATAGTTCATGCACAGGTTGTTGGTCCCGGCATAGATCAGCCGCGTGCGGGGCGAGTACGAGACCGGCTGCTGGTTCTTGGCGCCCATCGCCGCCGGGCAGATGTCCTTGGTCTCCACGCCCTGGCGCGTGCGCTTGCTCGGGACCTCGACGGGACGGCCCGTCTTCAGATCGATGCGCTCGGCCCAGTTGGTCGTCGGCACGAACTTTTCGGCCGAGAGCAGCGTCCCGTTGGTGCGGTCGAGCAGATACGCGAAGCCGTTGCGGTCGAAGTGCACCAGCGCCTTCACGGGCCGCCCGGCCATCGTCACGTCGATCAGCACGTGCTCGTTGATGCCGTCGTAGTCCCACGCGTCCCACGGCGTCATCTGGTACGCCCATTTCGCCATCCCCGTATCCGGATCGCGGGCGAAGATCGACATCGACCACTTGTTGTCGCCTTCGCGGACGGTCGGATTCCATGTGCCCGGGTTGCCGGTGGAGTAGTACACGAGGTCGAGATCCGGGTCGTAGGCGTACCAGCCCCACGTGCTGCCGCCGCCGTTCCGCCACCGCTCCCCGGGCCACGTGGAGGTCCCGACCCCCTTCTGGCCGTAGTGCGGATTGGCCTGGTTGAAGTCGGGCGCCAGCATGAGGTCGGCGTCCGGTCCCATGCTGTACGCCTTCCATAGCTGCTTACCCGAATTGATGTCGTACGCGGCCACCCAGCCGCGGATACCGAACTCGCCCCCCGAGACGCCCACGATGTACTTGTCCTTGATCACCAGTCCGGACATCGTCATCGTCTCGCCCCGCGTCGGGTCGGCGTTCCGGACGTTCCACAACTCCTTGCCGGTCTCGGCGTCAAGCGCCAGGACGTGGCCGTCGAGCGTCGACATCAGGATCTTGCCCTGCACGTAGTTGACGCCCCGATGGACCAGGTCGCAGCAGGCCACGGCGACCGCGCGCTCATCCTGGACGGGCGTGTACCGCCACTTCATCGGCCACCCCTCTTTGGTGAGATCGAGGGCATACACGTGGTTGGGGAACGCGCTGTGCACGTACATGGTCGTCCCGACCACCAGCGGCTGCCCTTCGTGCCCGCGCAGGGCGCCTGTCGAGAAGGACCAGACCTGCCTGAGGTTCTGGACGTTGTTGGACGTGATCTGACTGAGCGTGCTGTAGCGCGTCGCCGAGTAGTTCTTGCTGGGCAGCGCCCACTGATTGTCGTCGGTCTGCCTCGACATCAGGTCCTGGTTGGCGGCCACCGCCCAGGGCAGCCACAGCGCCGCCGCCACGAGTGCACAGATACTGCGCTTCATACCGGTCTCCCTTCTGCGTCAGACACGCAGAGATTTATTCAAGTCAGTTGACGACTATGACCCCCCAGGGACTTCCACCAATTGCGACGCGCCGCTCGACCGTCCCCGTGGCGAGGTCGATGATCGACACATCGCCTGAAGGACCGTTGGCGGTGTACAGCTTTCGCCCGTCGGCGCTGACCGCGATGCCCCACGGCCGCGCGCCGACGTCCTCAATGGTTCGAACCAGCCGGCGCTCCGCGACGTCAATCACCGCGACCGACCGCGCGCGGCCGAGCGAGACGAAGAGCTGCTGCCCGTCAGGGGACAGCACCGCGCCCATCGGCCGCGGCGGCGTCGGCGTTCCGGCGGTCGGCGGAATGGCGATCGTGCCCGACGGCGTGTGCGAGGCCGCGTCGATCACCGTCACGGCCCCGCTGTTTTCCGCCGTCACGAAGGCGACGCCGCCGTCACGGCTGAAGGCGACCGAGCGAGGCCTCGGTCCGGTCTCGATCCTTGCCTTGACGGCCAGCGTGGCGGTGTCAATGGCATAGACCGCGTTGTCCGCCTCGGACGTCACGTACACGACGGCGCCGCCGGGATGGACGGTGACCCCTTCGGGCTCGCCTCCGACCTTCACACGGCCGCGAATAGTGGCGCTCGCCAGGTCGAGGGCCGACACCTCTGCGGTTTCCTCGTTCGAGACGTAGATCGTCTGCCCGTCGGACGACAGATCGAAGGTCTCGGGGTCCTGGCCGCTCGGGAGGGTCCGCACGAGCCTGCGTGCCGCGAGGTCCACGACCCCGATGCCATCGGCGGATCGATCGGCGGGCGGCAGCGTGGATTCATCCACCCCCGGCCCCGCGATGGGTGAGCCGGACAGGGCGACCGCCACGTGGACGCCGTCTGGCAGCAGCAGCAGTCCGCGCGGACGCTTGCCGACGGAAATGCGATCGAGAACCTGACCGGTCTCGGGATCGACCGTCACCAGGTTGCCGCCGGTTTCGTCGGTGACGACGAGCCGGACGCCGGTCGGCGGCGCGCCCTGGTCCGGAGGTTGCTGCGCAGTATCCCGTCCGCAGGCGACGGCAAGAGCGGCCACGAGGAGGGAACCGGCCGCCGCCCGGCCGAGGCGCGTCGTCATCGCAGGCTCCCTCTGGAACGGCGCCCGTCCAGTGAAAAGGCGCCCGCACCTGCCACCAGGAGTACGAGCGCACCAAGCAGATACAAGGCGGGCAGCTCGAACGGGTCGCCGCCCGTCGCCTCGAAGTACACTGCAACCGTCATATTGATCGCCATCACCGCGGAGGCCCAGCGGGTCAGGAACCCGAGCCCCGCAAGAAAGGCGCAAATTGAGTCGGCCGCCGTGGATAGTAGCGCAAACGCCAGCGGGAATGGTAATCCCAATCCTTCGACCAGCCCGACGAACGTCCATGGCTCGCCGTCCACGAAATACCTGACGGCCCGCGCCAGTCTCGGCCCGCCGTGGAGGCCGATCAGCAGCGAGGCCAGCCCCACCCGCAGGAGCAGGAGGCCCCAATCGGCCCCGGACGCGCGCGTCATGTGCGTCGCCGCGCGCGTTTAGCGCACATCGAGTCGCAGTTCCAGCAAGGCGGTACGGGGGGCGCCAAAATGCGTCCCGCTGAACGGGTTCCCGAAGTTGAACGCGTACGCCCGGTTCGTCACGTTGAGCACCGTCAGGCGCACCGACAGTCCGGCGCGTGCCGCCTGCCGGAGCGACTGCGCGATGGTGACATCGAACACCATTCGCGGCCGCACCCGGCCGCGGGCGAAATCGGCCAGTCCGGCGCCGGGGCGCCGCGCAAGCTCCTCTTCATCGTCTTCCTCGATCTCCATGGGTGTGCCGCTTCCATACCGGCCGGTCACCGCTGCTGAGAATCCCCGCTCTGCCTGTTCGTACGACACCCCGCCGGCCGCCACGTGCCGCTGGTCATGATCCGGCACGAAGGCCGTGCCGTGGCCAATCTCGAGGATCTCATCCTCCAGGAAGAGGCCCCCGTTGATGGGGCCGAACTGCACGACGCGCGAATTCGTGTAGCTGAGATAGGTCGACCACCCGCGGTACCGCGGAACCTCGAGCCGCACGTCGACGCCTTCCGCACGGCCGCGGGCGACGCTGTTCGGAAAGACGATGGTGGTCCCGAAGAAGACATTCGGGTCGCTGTAGTTGCGGACGTGCCGGCGCCAGTACTCCGCATCCAGTCTCATGACGCCGGCGATCCACTGTTCGACGCCTGCCTGCCACGCGGTTTGACGCTCGGGCGCGATCTCGGCTCCCCCGAGGCGGGCCTCCGGGTTGATCTCGTCTTCCTCCTCCTCGTCGTCGTGATCGTCGACGAAGGGTGAGAGCGCGCGCGCCGCGGGCGAAGACGAGAGCAATAGATGCTCGGGCTGCGGCGGCTGGAACAGCCGGTTGACGGACGCGCGGATCGTCGTGCCCGTTCCGGGCCACCGGTACGCGGCGCCGGCCCGCGGGCTCCATTGGGAGGCCGCGAGGAGCAGCCGCGTGCGGTCGAACCGGACCCCGAAATCGAGGGTCAGATCGTTCGATGCGCGAACCTGATCCTGTGCGTACCAGGACCAATGCACCCGGCGAGCCCGGTCCTGAAACTGAAAGGGCGCCGCCGGTGTGAACGCGGCCGCGCGCGTGCTGAGGCCTGCTTCCTCCGCATGCTCCGCATCCGTCACGGCAAAGCTGAAGCGCTCCCGGATATGCAGGCGCGCCACGTCGATCCCGCTCTTGACCGTATGGCGGCCGGCCTGCCGCGTGAGGCTCGCCAGCAGCCCGGCTCGCGCCTGGCGCCGATCGGAGGTGCTGAAGAGCGGCGTGTCGTGCGGGCTGCCGTGCAGGCGTGCATCGATCGCGCGCCGGTGCACCGCAAGCTGCGAGACCGTCCGGCCGGACCAGTGACGCTGCCACGATCCTGATTGCGCGTTCTGCGCGAGGCGCTGCCGCTGATCCTGTCCCGCTTCTTCCTGGTCCGCGCCATGTGGGACCAGGAAGCGGGAGCGTCCTGCGCCGAGGTCGGCCCTGACGAGGTCGCGCGGCGAGGCGACGAGACTGGCGTGGACGTTCGTCGACAACACTCCTCCGAGATTGTGCAGGTTGTCCGGATGAACGGCGTCCAGGAACCGCCCGGACCGCTCGGCGGCGATGCTTCCGCTTACGCTCAGCCGGCCGCTCATCGGCCCACCTCCGAGGGCGCGTGCCGACGTCGCGCGTTCGGTGCCAATCCCGAGGTCGATGGTTCCGAGCCAGTGCGACCGCGGCGGCGCGGAGGAGTGCACCTCGATCACCGCACCTGATTTGAGCCCGAACTCGGGCGGGATGTATCCCGTCCGCACCTGGATCGCCGCCACGCTGGCGGGATCCGAGGCAATCCCGAACAGCGCATCGATCCGGTCGTAGAGCGGCACGCCGTCCTGGACGTACAGAAAACCATCGTCCACACCGCGAACGTGGAGCAGCCCGTTGTCTTCGGCCGACCACCCGGGCAGCGTCGCCAGGGCGTCGTGGAGGGCGCGACTTCGAAGCCTGGTGGGCATCTGCCGCAACGCAGAGCCGGCGAGCGTCGTACGGGTCGTCACCGCCGCACGCTCGGCGGCGCTCTCGACAATGACCGTTTCGGCGGCCCGCGCGGCGAGACGCAGCTCGATGTCGACGGGCAGGGCCGTTTGAACACTGACGACGTGAGCGGCGGATCGCTGCGACGGCCCCTCCGCCAGCAGCGTGTACGTGCCGGGTGGCACGGATCCGAATACGAATCGGCCGCCGGCGTCGGTTGCCGTGGCGGCGACTTCGAATCCAAGGCTGTCGAGCAGCAGGACTGCGGCGCCGGGTACGCGGTCCGACGCGGCGTCGAGCACCGTCCCCCGAATCGCCGCAGACTGCTGCTGCGCCCGGGCGGCGCCAGGCAGCAGGGTCAGGGCGATGAGAATCGCAGCGAGCATGCGCAAAGAGAGGCCTCCGTCGGGATGGACGACACCGGGGTGTCACCGAGTGTTTAGCACGCGGGGGCCCTGGCGTCTACGACGTCTACGACGTTGATTGACATTCGAGAATTGGAGGTCTAGGCTTCGCGCGGGCGGTCCTCTACCCTGATCTTGGATCGGAAACTTGCGCAGCGTAAGGAGATCTGGAATGGCGACGAGTATCGTTCTGCGACTGTTTTTGATCGGTGCAATCCTGGCGACCCCGTCCCTTGCACTCGCGCAGGAAGCGGTGCTCACCGGTACCGTGACCGATTCCACCGGCGGCGTGCTGCCCGGTGTCACGGTGACGGCAGTCCACGAGGCCTCCGGCAACCGTTTCGTCGGCGTGACCGACGAGCGCGGCATCTACCGGATTGCCGCCCGCGTCGGCGCCTATCAGATCACGGCGGAGCTTCAGGGCTTTACGACCGTGGCGCGGACGGGGGTCGCGGTCCTGGTCGGGCAGGTGGCCAGCGTGGACATCCGGATGGCGCCTTCGAGCGTGCAGGAGACGGTCACGGTCACCGCCGACGCGCCGCTGCTCGACGTGACGACTTCGTCGCTCGGCGGCAACGTCGATCCCCAGCAGGTCCAGGAGCTCCCCATCCAGGGGCGCAACTGGATGGCGCTCGCGATGGTGGCGCCCGGCAGCCGGATGAACTCCGATGCGGAAACCACGCCGCTGGCCGCCAGGAACACCGGCGAGCAGCCGGAGTTCCAGTTTGCGATCGACGGCCAGCAGGTCAACTCGGAGCAGGGCTACGGCGGGCAGCCGCGCTACAGCCAGGATTCCATCGCGGAGTTCCAGTTCATCTCGAACCGGTTCGACGCGACGATGGGGCGATCGACGGCGGTGCAGGTGAAAGCCATCACCCGATCGGGCACCAATCAGCTCGCGGGGTCGGTTCGCGGCAATTTCCGCGACAGCCGCTTCAGGGCGAAGAACCCGGTCCTCAACCGCGTGGTGCCCATCGACAATCAGCAGCTGGCCTTTACGCTGGGCGGTCCCATCATGCGGGACAAGCTCCATTTCTTCGGACACTTCGAGTACGAGCGCGAGCCGACGACCTCCGTCTGGAACACGCCGTTCCCCGCCTTCAACGTCGAGCTGCAAGGCAAGGAGACGGTCAAGATGGGCGGCGGCCGGCTGGACTTTCAGATCTCGCCAAGCGTGCGGGTGATGGCCAAGGGCACCGAGGCCCGGCGGTTCGAGCCGTTTTCAGCGGGCAACCAGAATCATCCGGCGGGCACTGGATCCAGCGCCGATCTCAATCGGGACTACCTCGGCCAGCTCACACAGGTGCTGAGCAACCGGGCCCTCAACGAAATGAAGGTCGGGTACGTGAATTACCGATTCGACCAGAAGAACCTCACTACCTGGTCCAACCATTGGCAGCGCGCGCACGGGGTGACGACTGGATCGCCGCGCATCACGTTCTCGAATTTTTCGGTCCCCGGCAACTCGTTCTACCCGCGGTTCGGCGCACAGGACATCTTCAGCGTCCGGGATGACTTCACCTTCTCCTACGAGGCGCGCGGCCGCCATGACCTCAAGGCGGGAATGGACTATCTGCACATGGTGGACAGCGGCGACAACTGCCAGGCCTGCATGGGGCAGATTGACGCGCGGAACGGACGGATCGCCGACCTCCCGATCCCGATCGAACAGATCTTCCCGGACGCGTTCAACGCCGACACGTGGAACCTGGCGGCGATCTCGCCGCTCGTTCGAAACTACCGCATTGGCGTCGGCGACTTCACGACGCACGACACGCGGCCGAAGATCGGTGCCTGGCTGCAGGACGACTGGCAGGTCTCGTCCAGGCTGACGCTGAACCTCGGGTTCCGCTACGACCTGAGCCTGAACGCCCAGGCCAACGATTACGCGGTGCCCCCGTTCATCGAAGCGGGGCGGCCCAACGACACCAACAACGTACAACCGCGTCTGGGCTTTGCGTACCGGCTGAACGATCAGACGGTCGTGCGCGGCGGCACCGGCCTGTACTTCGCCGAGCCACTCGCGATCGACACGTTCTGGATGGCGCAGGCGACCAAGCTCGTGGTGATTGAGATCACCAATGACGGCCGCCCGAATTTCGCCGCCGATCCGTTCAACGGCCAGCCGTTGCCGACGCTGCAGGAAGCACAGCAGCGGTTCTGTCACGTGCGAAACGTGCCCGGATGTCTGCAGCGGTCCATTGCAGAGTTGATCGGGTTGCCTGAATACAGCACGCACCTGGCGCGGACGTTCCAGACTTCGATCGGTGTCGGGCGGCAATTGGGCGGCACCATGGCGTTCGAGGCCGACTACGTCTACAGTCAGGGCCGTAACGAAAAGGACATCATCGACAACACGAATCTGACCTTCAATCCGGAGACCGGCGCCAACTATCCGTTCTCGGACGTCAGCCGGCGGGCGTATCCCGAGTACGGCCTGATCTCGATGAGCGTGCGCACCGGCTGGTCGAGTTATCACGCGCTGCAGACCAGCTTCACCAAGCGGCTCAGCGACCGGTGGCAGGCGGCGGCTACTTATACCCTGGCCGGATTATGGGATGCCCACGCGCCGCCGCACAGTGGCCTGCAGCAGGTCCCGTTCCCCACGGCGCCGGACCTCGGCGGGGAGTTCACGGTCTCCCAGTACGACCAGCGCCACCGGGCGGTCTTCAACGGCATCTGGCAGGTCGGGGGCGGGTTCCAGGTCAGCGGC
>Ga0214472_10001696_pt1 | contig 24221 bp, 20 predicted proteins | sample RVTome_6_FD_207662 | JGI IMG/M metagenome (GOLD analysis project Ga0214472, IMG submission 207662) | Soil microbial communities from uranium-contaminated site in the Upper Colorado River Basin, Wyoming, United States - RVT140D175 | ecosystem: Environmental > Terrestrial > Soil > Contaminated >...
CGTTGAACGGGCGGCGTCGGGTGGGATGGTTTATAGCAGCGGGTTTTCAGGGGTGTCAACGGAAAAACCCCGTGAACATTGGGCTCCAGCGATGGATCCGGGCCCTATGGTGGCCACAACCGGTGAACATCACGCGCCCGACGAGGTGCTGGGAGACCCCATCTGAGGGTGAGACTGTTTCGGAAGGTTAGGCCGCAGGTACATGATGCGGCTCGGAAAGTATGAAGGCCCCGCGGCGCACAGTCAGTGTGGCCGCGTGCCCTCACCTGCGTCCTCGGACTCATCTCGCTTGCTCTCGGTGGCCTCACCCTCGCCGGCGGTCATCGGCTGCGGAAGATGGAGCAGCGCGATCTCCAGGACCGAGTCGATCCACCGCACGGGCCTGATATCGAGCTTGCCCTTGATCTGCTCGGGGACCTCCGCGAGGTCCTTCTCGTTCTCAGCCGGGATGATCACGGTCTCGATGCCACCGCGGTGCGCAGCCAGCAACTTCTCCTTCAGGCCACCTATCGGGAGCACCTCGCCGCGCAGGGTGATCTCGCCGGTCATCGCCACATCGGCTCGCACAGGGATGCCGGTGAGTGCGGAGACCAGCGCCGTGCACATCCCCACGCCTGCTGACGGGCCATCCTTGGGCGTGGCACCCTCCGGGACATGGATATGTACGTCCCGCTTCTGGTGGAAGTCCGGGTCAATCCCGAGTACGGCGGCACGGCTGCGGACCACCGTCAGCGCGGCCTGGATCGACTCCTGCATCACCTCACCCAGCTTGCCGGTGTGGATGAGCTTGCCCTTGCCGGGGACCGTGGTCGCCTCGATGGTGAGTAGCTCGCCACCCACCTCGGTCCACGCCAGACCGGTGACCTGCCCTACCTGGTCGTGCTCCTCAGCGCGGCCGTAGCGGAAACGTCGGACCCCGAGGAACTGGTCCAACAAGGTCTCATCGACTTCGACCGGCGCATCCAGCTCACCGAGTTGGATGGCCTTCACCGTCTTGCGGCAGATCTTCGCGATCTCGCGCTCCAGGTTCCGGACGCCCGCCTCGCGCGTGTAATGCCTGATCACGTCGTGGACCTGCCCCTCGGAGATCGCCAGCTCCTCCTCGCGCAAACCGTTGGCCTTGCGCTGCTTCGGGATGAGGTAGCGCTCAGCGATGGCGGTCTTCTCCTGCTCCGTGTAGCCCGGCAGGCGGATGACCTCCATGCGGTCCAGCAGCGGCGGCGGGATGTTCAGGCTGTTCGCGGTCGCCACGAAGAGCACGTCCGAGAGGTCGAAATCCACCTCCAGGTAATGATCGTTGAAGGCAGAGTTCTGCTCAGGATCCAGGACCTCGAGCAGGGCCGAGGACGGATCGCCGCGGAAATCCATCGACATCTTGTCGATCTCATCGAGCAGGAACAGCGGGTTCCTGACCCCGACCTTGCCCATGTTCTGAATGATCTTCCCTGGCATCGAGCCGATGTAGGTCCGGCGATGGCCGCGGATCTCCGCCTCATCACGGACTCCGCCCAGGCTCATCCGGACGAACTTCCGGTTGGTCGCCCTGGCGATGCTCTGCCCCAGCGAGGTCTTGCCGACGCCCGGAGGGCCGACCAGACAGAGGATCGGTCCTTTGATCTTGCGTACGCGCTGCTGCACCGCCAGGAACTCGACGATGCGCTCCTTCACCTTCTCCAGGCCGTAGTGATCCTCAGCGAGGATCTCCTCGGCGCGCGCAACATCGTGACGGACACGGGTGCGCTTCTTCCAAGGTACCTGCAGCAGCCAGTCGACGTAGTTGCGGACCACGGTCGCCTCGGCGGACATCGGGCTCATCAGCTTCAGCTTGCCGAGCTCAGAGGAGACTTTCTCCTTGACCTCCTTCGGCATACCAGCTTCCTCGATCCGGCGCTCCAGGTCGTCCATCTCGTTCGGTGCTTCGTCCATCTCACCGAGCTCACGCTGGATCGCCTTCATCTGCTCGTTGAGGTAGTACTCGCGCTGGCTCTTCTCCATCTGCTGCTTGACCCGCCCACGGATCCGCTTCTCGATCTGCAGCACGTCGGTCTCGCCCTCTATGAGGCCGAGCACATGCTCGAGGCGCTCGCGCAGGTCCACGATCTCCAGGATCTGCTGCTTCTCCTCCAGCTTCAGCGACATGTGCGCTGCGATGGTGTCAGCAAGTCGGCCCGGCTGATCGATCCCCGCGAGTGAGGTCAGGATCTCCGGCGGGACCTTCTTGTTGAGCTTCACGTACTGGTCGAAGTTGGTGACGACGGTGCGCATCAGCACATCCATCTCACGTTCGTCCTCCGGGGCCTCCTCGAGCACCGTGGAGATCTCCGCCTGCAGCAGGTCGGCATCCTCCAGCGACTCGATGTGGGCCCGCTCGGCGCCCTCTACCAGGACCTTCACCGTACCGTCCGGCAACTTCACCAGCTGCAGGATCGTAGCCAAGGTGCCATCCGCGTAGAGATCATCTCCCGCAGGCTCCTCCACCTCGGGCTGGCGCTGGGCGACGAGCAGGATCTGCTTGTCCATCTCCATCGCCTGGTCCAGCGCTCGGATGGACTTGTCCCGCCCCACGAACAGTGGGATCACCATATGCGGGTAGACGACGACATCCCGCAGCGGCAGGACGGGGACGACCTGGCGCTTGCCAGTCACGCGTAGGGACTCGGTCTCTCGGGCCACTGTGGGGGCACCTCTGAGTGTCGGTTGGCTTCGCTGGGGCTCGGCGGCTCTGATGTAGGAGCGTGGGGGTCACGGAGGCGGGATTCAAGTGCTGGAGGCACCGTCCGGTCCGGAGGTCCGACCGCCCAGCAGGAGCGCCGCTGACGCGGCACCTCAGTCCTCGGCTGCGAGGCGCTTCTGCTCTTCAGCCTGATAGATGATGTAGGGACTGGTCTCGCTCCTGATGACGGCTTCGTCGACCACCACCTTGGCCACGTTGGCCATGGATGGCAGGTCGTACATGGTATCCAGCAGCACCCGCTCCAGGATGGTGCGCAGGCCGCGAGCACCGGTCTTGCGCTCCATCGCCCGCTTGGCGACCGAATGCAGCGCGTCTTCGCGGAACTCCAGCTCCACGCCCTCCATCTCGAACAGGCGCTGGTACTGCTTGGTGATCGCGTTCTTGGGCTCCTGCAGGATCTTGACCAGCGCCGCCTGGTCCAGTTCCTCCAGCGTCGCGACCACCGGAAGGCGACCGACGAACTCCGGGATCAGCCCGTACTTGATCAGATCCTCCGGTTCAACATCGACCAGCACCTCGCCGACGTTCACGTTCTCATCGCGGGACTTCACCTCGGCGACGAAACCGATCCCGCTCTTGGAGGAGCGATCGCGGATGACCTTCTCGAGTCCGGCGAACGCGCCGCCACAGATGAACAGGATGTTCCCCGTGTCCACCTGCAGGAACTCCTGCTGCGGATGCTTGCGGCCACCCTGGGGCGGCACCGAAGCGACCGTCCCTTCGATCAGCTTGAGCAACGCCTGCTGCACGCCCTCGCCCGAGACATCACGGGTGATCGAGGGGTTGTCGGACTTGCGCGAGATCTTGTCGATCTCGTCGATGTAGACGATGCCGGTCTGCGCCTTGTCGACGTCGTAGTCGCACTTCTGGAGCAGCTTCTGGATGATGTTCTCAACATCCTCACCGACGTAACCAGCCTCTGTGAGCGTGGTCGCATCAGCGATGGTGAACGGTACGTTCAGCAGCCGCGCGAGCGTCTCCGCCAGCAGCGTCTTGCCTGAACCGGTCGGACCGATCAGCAGGATGTTGGACTTGGCGAGCTCGACCTGCTCGCGACCGCGCACGGTCTTCTGGTGGCGCGAGTCGAGACGCTTGTAGTGGTTGTACACCGCGACCGCAAGCACCTTCTTGGCGTTCTCCTGGCCGATGACGAACTCGTCCAGGACGCCCTTGATCTCGTGCGGACGCGGCAGCTTGGAGCGGCCGGTCTCCTCCTGCCCCTCGAGCTCCTCACGGATGATGTCGTTGCAGAGATCGACGCACTCGTCGCAGACGAACACGGATGGGCCCGCGATCAGCTTGCGGACCTCATGCTGGCTCTTGCCGCAGAACGAGCAGTACAGCAGCTTGCCGTCGTCCCGATCCCGCGTGTCGTCACTCATCCTGGGGCCCTCATGGATGGCTCAGTTTAGGGACCGCGCGGTCCCGCTCTGTATAGCAGGATGCGCACATCCTGACAAAGGTCTCCTGACCCAGCTCAGCTACCCGCCACCGGCGGGACCCGGCTGGCCAGAACGGTGTCCACCAGGCCGTAGGCCTTGGCGTCCTCTGCGCCCAGGAAGCGGTCACGATCAGTGTCCTCGCCGACCTTCTCCACCGGCTGCCCGGTGTGGTGCGCCAGGATCTCGTTCAGGCGCGCCTTGGTCTTCAGGATCTCGCGGGCGTGGATATCGATGTCGGTCGCCTGACCCTGGAAGCCGCCCAGGGGCTGGTGGATCATCATGCTGCTGTTCGGCAGGCAGTAGCGCTTGCCGGCAGCGCCGCCCGCCAGCAGCAGCGCGCCCATGCTCGCAGCCTGTCCGACGCAGATGGTCGAGACGTCCGGCTTGATGAACTGCATGGTGTCGTAGATCGCCAGGCCAGCCGTCACCAGACCACCGGGCGAATTGATGTAGAGGTGGATGTCCTTGTCGGGGTTCTCCGACTCCAGGAACAGTAGCTGGGCGATGATCAGGTTCGCCATGTAGTCCTCGACCGGACCCACCGCGAAGATCACACGATCCTTCAGCAGCCTGGAGTAGATGTCGAAGGCGCGCTCGCCCCTCGCCGTCTGCTCGATGACCATGGGTACCAGGTTCAGCGCCTTGGTATCCGTACGACCTGCTCCCTGCTGCGACATCACGACCTCCATCCCGGGCTTCAGCCCTCGAAGTTCATCAGATCCTTGAAAGGCACCGTCTCGTCGGTGATCTCCGCTCGCTCGAGCAGCCAGTCGAGCACCTGCTCTTCCAGGACCATCAGCTCTACCCGTTGCATCATCGCACGGTCACCACGCATGGCCCGGATGATGGCATCCGGATCCTGGTACTCGTCGGCCATCTCGCGCAGTCGGGCCTCCACCAGGTTGCGGTCGAGGCTGATCCCGCGACTGCGGATGATCTCACCCACGATCAGGCCCAACGAGACCCGCCGGCGGGCAGCAGGTTCGAACAGCGCGCGCGACGGGCGGCCCTCCAGCGACTTCGGGTCGCGGCCAGCGCGCGTCATCGAGTCGGTCTGCAGACCCTCGATCTCCTGATCCACCAGTGCGTTCGGCAGGTCGATCGGGTTCGCCTCGAGGACCGCTTCCAGCACGATGTCCTTCAGACGACGGCGCACGGTCTGGTCGCGCTCGCGCTCCATGCTCTGGCGGACCTCGCCACGCATGCGCTCGACGTCCCCATCCTCCACGCCCAGGGAGCGCAGGAACTCATCGTCGATCTCGGGCAACTTGCCCTCGTAGACCTCATGCACGGTGACCGAGAACGCTACGGTTGCGCCCTGCATCGACTCCTCGTGGTAGTCGTCGGGGAAGCGTGCATGGAAGCTGTGCTGCGCGCCCTTGGCGAGACCGATCAAGGCATCCTCGAACCCTGGGATGGTGCGACCGGCACCCAGTTCGAGCATCTGTCCGGTCGCCGACGCGGATTCGAGGCGCTCGCCATCGCGCTGCCCTTCGAAATCGATCCGCACCTTGTCGCCCTTCGCGGAGGCGCGCTCCACCGGCAGCCATTCGGCGCGCTGGCGGCGCAGGTTCTCGACCATCCTGTCGACATCCGCATCCGCCACCTCGGCCACCGGCCGGGCGATCTTCAGGCCCTCCAGCCCCTTGATCTCCAACTCCGGGTACACCTCGAAGGTCGCGGTGTACTCGAGGTCGGTGCCCTCGTCCGTGCTCAGCGGCTCGATCAGGGGTGCGGCTGCCGGGTTCAGGTTCTCCTGCGCCAGTGCTTCCGCGTAGCTGGACTGGAGCAGATCACCCAGCACCTCGCGACGCACATCGTCGCCGTACTGCTGACGCAGCACCTTCATCGGCACCTTACCGGGGCGGAAACCCTTGACCTTGCTGCGGCGACCCAAGTTCTTCAGGCGCTTCTCCACTTCGGAGTCCACGCGCTGCGCGGGCACCTGAACCTTGAGACGGCGGCCCAGGCCACCGGTTGTTTCGACTACGACCTGCATCTGACTACCTCAACGTTGCCGTCCGCGTTACCGGACGGCGATCCTTGATACGGACGCCTATGACCCGAACGACCACGGCCTGTCCATCTATGGACGGGCCGTGCTAGCGGCCCGCTCGAACTGGTGCGAAAGGCGAGACTCGAACTCGCACGGGTTACCCCACTGGCACCTAAAACCAGCGCGTCTACCAATTCCGCCACTTTCGCGGGGTCCGACCGCCAGCGGGTCGCCGGGAGCGGAGCATTATATAGGTATCGGCGGGCATCAGCCCCCCGCCCCGCCGCCTCTCAGGCTCGATCCGCGGGCGCCGGCTGACCCGGCCGGCACCTCGGGCTGCGCTGGCACCGGGACGGCCCGGTGCGGTTTCCTTGCCCGCCCCGCAGCGCATCCGTACAATCCCGCCCCTTAACGCGGGCCGCGGGTCCAGCGAGTCCGATGCTCACGACGGGGTATGGCGCAGTCTGGTAGCGCGCCTGCTTTGGGAGCAGGAAGTCGGGGGTTCGAATCCCTCTGCCCCGACCAGACTCGACCCGGCGGGTTCGTCTGCTGGATCGGGACCTGCGCCTGTAGCTCAACCGGATAGAGCATCGGCCTTCTAAGCCGACGGTTGCAGGTTCGATTCCTGCCAGGCGCGCCAGTCTTCGGGACCCTGCGGTCCTCGCGTTGTGTTTATGGTGGGCGTAGCTCAGTTGGTAGAGCTCAGGATTGTGGCTCCTGCGGTCGTGGGTTCGATTCCCATCGTCCACCCCATAGAATGTGGCGCTCGAAGGTTCACACCGAGCGTCGGGAGTGCCGTCGCTGCGCCCTGCGCAGCGTAGCGAGCTGAAGACCGCGCTCTTCAGCGAGCGGGTGAGCGATCGGAGGCTTCGTCCGATCGCGAACAGTTAGTGGGGGCATTAGCTCAATTGGTAGAGCAACTGACTCTTAATCAGCAGGTTGTAGGTTCGAGTCCTACATGCCCCACCAGACCGGAGCCCCGCGACTGACGTCACGGGGCTCTTTTCCTATCTGGATTCAGGACGCGGGACTGGGGACGGGCGACGCCTCAGTCGGGAATCGCCTCAGCCATCTCGCAGGCTTCCAGCGTATTGCGCATCAGCATCGCGACCGTCATCGGTCCGACCCCACCGGGGACCGGTGTGATGTGCCCGGCACGCTGACGCGCAGCTTCGAAATCGACGTCGCCGGTGATGCTGCCATCAGCCAAGCGGTTGATGCCGACATCCACGACCACCGCGCCCGCGCGGATCCAGTCACCCTGGACCAGGCCGGGTTTCCCCGCGGCGACGATCAACACGTCGGCCATGCGCACGAAAGGCTCGATGTCGGGCGTGAAACGATGCACTACCGTGACCGAGCACTTCGCGAGCAAAAGCTCCAGCGCCATCGGCCTGCCGACGATGTTCGATGCGCCGACGATCACCGCATGCAGCCCGGTGAGGTCGATGCCATGCCGCTCCAGCAGCGTGGTCACGCCGTAGGGCGTGCAGGGTCGGAGCCTGGGGATGCGCTGCGCGAGGCGACCGATGTTGTAAGGGTGGAAGCCATCCACATCCTTGTCGGGCGAGATCCGTTCGATCACACGCGTGGTGTCGATGTGATCCGGCAGCGGCAGCTGGACCAGGATGCCATCGACCAGCGGATCGGCGTTGAGATCATCGATGTGCGCTAGCAGGACGGCCTCGCTGGTGTCATCCGGAAGCGAGAGGTGTCGGTCCACGAAGCCGCATTCCTCGCAGGCCTGCTGCTTGCGCTTCACGTAGACCTGGGAGGCCGGGTGCTCTCCGACCAGGATCACCGCCAGCCCGGGTGGACGCAGCCCCTGCGCCACCCGCGCAGCCACCGCGTCCCGGACCTCTCCGCGGATGACGCTGGCGACCTTGCGACCGTCGATGATCTGGGCGGTCATGGGTGGAACCTCTGCATGTCGAGGATTCTATCGGACCGTCGCGGGCCCTGGGCCCCGGGCCCCGGGCCGGAGGCGTTCAGCTGCGGCGCCATGTGGTGCCTCCCGGGCCGTCCTCAAGGATGACGCCCTGGGCCGCGAGCGCATCACGGATCCGGTCGGCTTCGGCGAAGTCGCGCGCCCTGCGCGCCGCCTCGCGGGCCTGGATCTGCGCCTCGATGGCTTCCGCGTCACCGTCGCCCTGGGCCCACCGCGCCGGATCCTGCTGGAGCAGCCCGAGCACCGAGCCCAGCGCACGCAGCCGAGCAGCCGCGGTCGCCGACGCCGGATCCGCCGCATCCTTCAGCCTGTTCAGCTCGCGGGCGAGGTCGAACAGCACCGCCACCGCCTCCGGGGTGTTGAAGTCGTCGTCCATGGCCGCGCGGAAGCGAGTGTCAGCATCCGCGTAGGCATCGCCTGCCTCCGCTGCGGCCTCCACGCCGCGCAAGGCGGTGTAGAGCCGATCCAGCGCCTGTACTGATCCGCGCAACGCGGCGTCCGAGTGGTTCAGCGGGCTGCGGTAGTGGCTCGCCAGCATGTGGTAGCGCACCGCCTCCGGCGGGAACACCGCGAGCACTTCGCGCACCGTGAAGAAGTTGCCCAGCGACTTGGACATCTTCTCGTCGTCGATGTTCACGAATCCGTTGTGCATCCATGTGCGCGCGAAACCGTCCTGCGCGGTGCATCCGAACGCGCCGCAGGTCTGTGCGATCTCGTTCTCGTGGTGCGGGAACTTGAGGTCCATGCCACCACCGTGGATGTCGAAGCGTTCACCCAGCATGGCGGTGGACATCACCGAGCACTCGATGTGCCAGCCTGGGCGGCCGGGCCCCCAGGGCGAGTCCCAGCTCGGCTCGCCCGGCTTCGCAGCCTTCCAGAGGACGAAGTCCAGCGGGTCCTCCTTGGCTGCGGTCACCTCGACGCGGGCGCCGGCGCGCAGGTCCTCCAGGCGCTTGCGGGAGAGCTGGCCGTAGCTCTCGAACGCGCTCACCCGGTAGTACACATCGCCACCTGCCGCGTAGGCGAGTCCGCGCGCTTCCAGCATCTCGATCATCGCGACCATGGCCGGCACGAAGTCGGTCGCTCGCGGCTCCGAGTCCGGCGGCTCGATCCCGAGGGCCTCGCAGTCCGCGTCCATGGCTTCGATGTAGCGCGTGGTCAGCGCATCGATCGACTCGCCGTTCTCGTTGGCGCGCGCGATGATCTTGTCATCGATGTCGGTGATGTTGCGCACGTAGTCCACGTCGTAACCGGAAGCGCGTAGGTAGCGCGCGACCATGTCGAACACCAGCAGCATGCGCGCATGGCCCAGGTGCAGCAGGTCGTAGACCGTGATCCCACAGACGTACATCCCGACCTTGGGCGGGTCCAGCGGCTCGAAGGGCCGCAGTTCACCGGAGAGGCTGTCGTGGATCTTCAGCATGGGTCCCGCTCAGTTCGCGCCGCGCGTATCGTAGCAGCGGCGCACCGCGTCAGCTGGCGCCGCGCGCGATCTCCTCGGCGCGACTGAGCCGGGTACGGATCCGCTCCACGCCCAGGTAGCCGAGGACCTTGGCGAGCTCGGGCCCATCGGCGCGACCGGTCAGCGCCGCTCGGATCGGCATGAACAGCGCCCGCCCCTTCTGACCGGTGGTCGCACGCAGGGTATCCAGCCAGGCACCGAGGTCGCCGCCCTGCTCCGGGAGGTACTCCCGTGCCTGGGCCAGGAAGCTGCAGCCGGCTTCGACCAGCGCAGCCCGCGCCGCCTCGTCGGGTGCCAGTGCGCCACTCATCGCCGACACCCAGTCGCGCAGGCTGGCACCGTTCTGCACGTTGGGTCTCAGCATGAGCAGCAGCTCGTCATCGTCAGGCTGTTCATCGCCGAGCCGCGCATGCGCCCAGGCCAGCCAAGCGGACTCGTCCAGCTCGCGTAGTGCGAGCCCCTGCCAGTGCGCCAGCTGTTCAGCGTCGAACCGTGCGGGTGCGCGACCCAGATGCTCCGGCGCGAAGCGCTCCGCCATCGTAGCGAGGTCCAGCAGCTCGCCGGAGGCCTCGTGATGCCCCAGGCGGAACAGCAGGTTCGCGAGACCCAGCGGTAGCAGTCCGTCAGCGCGCAGCGCGCCGACCGCTACCGACGCATCCCGCTTCGACAAGGGCCGGCCATCGCCATCCACCACCAATGGCAGGTGACCGTAGACCGGGACCGGCAGCTCCAACGCCTTCAGGATCAACACCTGCCGGGGGGTGTTGGAGAGGTGATCGTCGCCTCGCAGCACATGGGTGATGCCCATGTCGGAATCGTCCACCGCATTGGCGAACAGGAACACCGGCGCGCCATCCTCGCGGGTGATGACGAAGTCACCGATGTCCGCGACCTCGAACGCGACTTCGCCGCGCACCATGTCCTGGACCTTGATCGTACCGACGCCGTGGGTGCGCATCCGCCAGACCGAGGGCTCGCCGGCTGCCAGCAGCGCGGTCCGCTCCGACTCATCCATGTCCCGACAGCGCCCGTCGTAGCGCGGCGGTGCGCCCGCCGCGGCCTGCTGGTGTCGCAGTTCCTCGAGCCGCTCGCGGCTGCAGAAGCAGCGGTAGCAGCGCCCGCTGGCGATCAGCGCGTCCAGGCGAGCGGCGTGTTCCAGCGCGCGATCCGACTGGCGGACAGGATCCGCGTCCGCATCCAGGCCCAACCAAGCGAGGTCATCCAGCTGTCCTTCGGCGGTGGTCAAGTCCGAGCGCTCGCCATCCGTGTCCTCGATGCGGATGAGGAAGCGCCCGCCTTCGCCACGCGCGAGCAGCCAGGAGAACAGCGCCGTGCGCAACCCGCCGGGGTGTAGCGCGCCTGTGGGTGACGGTGCGAAGCGTGTGGTGATCGGCATCGGGCAGTTGGATCCGGGTGGGTGGCGGTCGTTGATTGTCGGTCAGCTGGCCGCTGCGGGCTACAGCGCGAAGGCTTCCAGGCGCTCACTGCCATCGGGATCCAGCCACAACCGCCAGCCTTGGTCGTGCCAGGCGCCCAGCACGATGCGCCGCGCTGCGCTGCCATCTTGGTCTAGTTCGTGCACCGCAGGCCGGTGGGTATGACCGTGCACAAGCCGGCGCACGCCGGCTGCTGCCATCACCCGACGGACCTCATCCGGCGCCACATCCATGATCTCCTCCGCCTTGCCCGCGGTGGCCGCTGCGCTCTCGGCGCGCGCCGCGCGCGCGAACTCCCGACGCGCGGCCAGCGGTTGGGCGAGGAATCCTGCCTGCCAGGCCGGGGCGTGCAGCTGCTGCCTCACGATCTGGTAGTCGGTGTCACCGGTACAGAGGGTATCGCCATGCATCAGTAAGGTGTCCTCGCCGCCTAGCGAGTGCACCGTCGGATCTGAGAGGATCGTCATGCCGGTGTTGGCGGCGAAACGCTCGCCCACCAGGAAATCCCGGTTACCGGCCATGAAGTAGCAAGCCGTGCCACGCGCAGCGACCTCGGAGATCGCGGTCTGCACCTCGCGCGCCAGGGGTGCGTCGTCATCGTCCCCGATCCAGGCTTCGAACAGATCGCCCAGCACGTAGAAAGCATCCGCTGATACGGTGTCGGTCCGCAGCAGGCGCAGGAAGGCCTGGGTCCGCGCGGGTGCGCCCGGATCCAGGTGGAGGTCGGAGATGATCAGGGCGCGCAAGTCGCGCGGGCCTCAGCCCGAGTCCTCGACAACGGTGGCACGGATCAGTATCACCGGACGATGCGGCATGTTCTCCCCCAGCGGTCCTTCCTGGGTCGGGATGCCGGCGATACGATCCACTACCTCCATCCCTTCCATCACTTCGCCGAACACCGTGTAGCCCCACCGTCGCTCGCTGGGATCCAGGCGTTCGTTGTCCACCAGGTTGAAGTAGAACTGCGAGGTCGCGGTGTGCGGCTCGTCCTCGCGCGCCATCGCGATGGTCCCGCGCCGGTTGGAGAGGCCGTTGCCCGACTCGTTCACGATCGGGTCATGCGTCGGACGCTCCTCGTTATCGGGGGTGTAACCGCCACCCTGGACCACGAACCCGGGCATGACGCGATGGAAGATCGTGCCGTCGTAGTGCCCCTCGCGGACGTAGCGCAGGAAGTTCTCCACCGTGATCGGTGACCGGCTGCCCTTGAGGTCCAGCAGGATGTCGCCCTCGGAGGTCTCCAGGCGCACCGTGGCGAACGCGGGTGCATCCGCGTGCACCTGCGTGAGGCCGATCAGCGCCACGATGGCGAATGCCGACAGTAGGGTCGTTCTCAGGTCCATGGGATCGCTCCGGTTCGGGATTTGGAGATGATAAGGGCCAGGCCGCCGCTCAGCCAGGCGGCCCGGAGTGGAAGCGGAGCTCTTGCTCCGGCGTCTCGATCAGCGTCGCCTCCAACGCACGCAAGGCCTCGATCCGCGCATCCAGATCAGGGGCATCCAGGGACCTCGCCGAATCCAGGTAGTGTTGGAAGTGCCGCGCCTCGGAGGCGAGGAGTCCGGAGTACAGGCGAGCGACGCCGACTTCTCCCGCAGCCTCGAGCACGGGCACCATCGCCGCGAAGCGCTCGCAGCTACGCGCCTCGATCAGAGCGCCGATGATCAACTGATCCGCCAAGCGACCCTCAGGATCACGGCGGGCCACTGCGTGCAGTGCGGCCGCGTAGCGCGGTGGCCCGATCTCCCTGAACGCTACGCCCCGCGCACCGAGCAGGCTGAGTACCTGCTCGAAGTGACGTAGCTCCTCGCGGGCCAGGCGGGACATCCGCTGGAGCAGCTCGGGGCGATCGGGGTGCCGATGGATCAGGGCCAGCGCAGCGGCAGCAGCTTTCTTCTCACAGTGCGCATGATCGATGAGCAACAGGTCCAGGTTGCCGGGCACTGCTGCCAGCCATGCCGACGGCGTCGGCGCCGCCAGGAACGTCGTCAGCGCAGAGAGCGCCGCATCGAGGTCGGGTGTGGACATGGTCGCGCAGGATAGCCCAGCATCAGTCGCAGTCGGCGGGGATGCCGATGAACAGGTCACCGACGTTGGTCCCGGTCGTACCGGTGTCCAGCAGGTCGCCTGCGGCCTCCAGCGCAGTCCCCGCATCAGCACGACTGAGCGCGTTGGCGGGATCGAGTCCGGCATCGAGGATGCGCTGCCAGGTGCCACCATCGACGAGCGCGCCTGCCGCACCGTAGGGACCGTCATCCCCGTCACTGCCGGCAGCCAGCAACACGTGGTCACTCCCCGCCAAGCGCTTCGCTGCCGTGAGAGCCAGCTGCTGACAACGGCCGCCGCGGCCAGGATGCGCTGGCAAGCGCATGGCGCATTCGCCGGCAGCGAGTTGGATGGCATCGGCGCCGGCGGTACGGTCGGCGAAGGCGAGTCCCGCAGCCGCGACCGGCCCGACGATCGGTCGCTCGCCGACCTCTACCGAGAGTGCCAATGCGCGCGCCCGCGCCGCCATCGCCTGTAGCGCATCCACGGCGCTGAGGATCAGCTGGCTATGATCTTGCGGCAGCGTCGTCGTGGGGACCGGAGCGCGCGGGGGGCGCGGGAGCCCTAGCGCTGCGGTGAGCGATTCGACCCGGGCACGCTGGCCCGGGCTGGGGTGTAACAGACCTGAGCCGATCACGCTGGGGTCATCTCCGGGCACGTCACTGATCGCGAGTGCCCAAGTGCGCTCCGCTGACACCAAGCGCAGCAGGCCACCACCTTTGATCCGCGAATAGGCGCTGCGGACTGCGTTCACCGCCGCGATATCCAACTCCTCGGACAGCAAGCGGCGGTTCACTTCGCGGAGGATCGCCAGATCCACGCCGGGCAGTGGCACCTCGACGCAAGCTGACGCACCGCCAGATAGCAGCAGGAGCAGCGGACCGTCCCAGCCGGCGACGAGATCCATGAGCTCAGCCCCCGCAGCCAGTGATCCTTCGTCCGGGATCGGGTGGCCACCGATGATCAGCCTGGCGCCCAGCGCCGCCCCGTCCTGACTCGGTGCGGCCGGGGTCGCGATCAACGCACGCTCGATGCGCTCACCGAGCGCGGCGCTCGCGCCCGCGTACATCCCGACCGCAGCCTTGCCCAGTGCGACGACCCTGACTCGGCCTTCGGACGCAGCCGGGTGCTGCGCCAGGGCACGCGCGACCGCCGGCCCCGGTGCCACAGCCGCGAGGCCGTGCTGGAACAGGTCCAGCGCGACAGCCCGCTTCGCGATCCAGGCTCGGTCTTCCATGGTCCGCGAGTGTAGACTGCCGGCGTCCTGGGCCGGGTGTTCCGGCCGCCGAAACGGGGGTGAAGGACATGTTCAGAACTCAGCGGGGCGCCGGCGCCATCAAGCAGATCCTTCTCGGACTGGTGCTCTCAGTGATGTTGCTGGGCGGGATCTTCCTAGCCAAGCTCATCTGGTTCAAACCCTTCAACCCGGACCACTACTACGACCGGGTGTTCATCAGTTTCGCCTTCGCCAGTCCCGAACTGATGACCCAGACCGGGATGTTCCCGCGTTGGATGGGGTTCAACGACGAGCTGGGCGAAGTCTCCGTGCAGACCACGCTGGATGGCCTCGCGACGATGCGTGAGGCGCTGGAGATGTCGCGCAGCTACGATGCGGATGACCTCAGCGAGACCCAGCAGCTCTCGAAGCGCATCTTCGAGTACTTCATCCAGACCCAGGTGGATGCGGAACGGTTCGCGTTCCACGACTACCCGGTAAACCAGTTGTTCGGTGAGCAGAACCAGCTGCCCGAGTTCATGATCGAGACCCATCAGGTCCCTGACGAAGGCACGGCCGAGGACTACATCGCACGCCTGAACCTGTTCACCTGGAAGTTCGACGGCTTGCTCGGATCGCTGCGCTACCGCGAGGAGCACGGCATCCTGCCGCCCACCTTCGTGGTCGATCGCGTCCTGACCGAGATGCGCGCTTTCATCGATCAGGCACCGGAGGAGCACCCGCTCTACACCAGCTTCGTCGAGAAGCTCGCGGACACCGACATCGCGCCCGAGCGCGCGCGCGAACTGGAGCAGCAGGTCATCGCGGCGATCGCGAGCAACGTGTACCCCGCGTACCGCAACCTCATCGCCTACTTCGAGGCCGTGCGTCCCGCCACCGACGACCGCGACGGCGTCTGGAAGCTGCCCGATGGAGACGCGTTCTACGCGGCCCAGCTGCGCCAGTACACGACTACGGATATGAGCGCGGAGGAGATCCATGCCATGGGGCTGGCCGAGGTGGAGCGGATCCGCAGCGAGATGCTGACCATCCTCCACGATCAGGGCTACGAGGGCGACGACCTCGGCGCCATGATCCAGGCGCTGGGTACCGAGCCGCGCTTCGTCTACGCGGATGAGGAAGGCGTCGACGAGCAGATCCTCGCTGACTACCAGGCGATCGTGGACGAGGTCGATGCCGGTCTCGGCGACTGGTTCGACGACGAGACCCGGCCCAGCGTGGGCGTCGAGGTTCGTCGCATCCCGGAGTTCAAGGAAGCCACCGCACCGGGTGCCTACTACAACGCGCCCTCCCGCGACGGTTCACGCCCCGGGATCTTCTACGCGAACCTGCGCGATCCGGCCGCCATCCAGCGCTTCGGGATGCGCACCCTCGCCTACCACGAGGCCATCCCGGGCCATCATTTCCAGGTGACCATCAACCAGGAGCTGGAAGGGATCCCGATCTTCCGGACCTTCTCCCTGTTCACCGCCTACACCGAGGGTTGGGCGTTGTACGCCGAGCGCCTGGCTTGGGAAGCCGGCTTCCAGGATGACCCCTTCAACAACCTCGGTCGCTTGCAGGCCGAGATGTTCCGCGCGGTCCGCCTGGTCGTGGACACCGGCATCCACGCCCAACGCTGGACGCGTCAGGAAGCGATCGACTACATGGTGGCCAACACCGGCATGCCCCTGGGTGAGGTCACATCCGAGATCGAGCGCTACATCGTCATCCCCGGTCAGGCCACTGCCTACAAGGTCGGGATGATGAAGATCCTGGAGTTGCGCGAGTACGCACGTGCAGCGCTGGGCGATGCCTTCGACATCCGCGAGTTCCACCGGATCGTGTTGTCCAACGGCGCGGTGCCGCTGTCGATCCTGGAGGATCTGGTACGCGCGTGGGTCGCCTCGAAGCAGGTCTGACCTGGCGGGTCCAGCTCGGCATCCCGTCGTTGCAGACGCCCCTGATCGGGCTCACCTACTCCCGGTAGGCTGCGCCGCTCAGGGGCGCCTGCGCCTAGGGCTGCCTTCGCTGACCACCGCCAGGACGAGGTGGGAGACAGCGGCAGCGCCTCGTCAGTAGGGATTGGTACCGGAGCGGAACGAAGGTCTGCCGAGCGCAGCCCGTCTGTTTCCTGGCGGTGCGCAGCGATGGCAGATCGAGGCGCGGGTGGCCGCGAGCAGCGGAGCCTAGATGGGCTAGGTGAGCATGCGAGCGGGCGACCGCAACGAAGAGCTGTCGAGCGGAGCCCGCCAGCGTCAGGACATACGGTACAGCTCGCGGAACTCCTTCTGCGTCGGCGGCCGCTCGCCCTCCTCCGCCGTAGCGCTCCGGTCGCGGCTGGACTTCGCCTCGTCGGACCGACTGGCTTCCAAGCGCGCGAGGTAGTCCGCGGTCACATCCCCGGTCACGTACTCGCCGGAGAAGCAGGATGCGTCGAAGCGGTGGATCTTGCGATTGCCTCTGCCGACGGCCAGCAACAGGTCGTCGAGGTCCTGGTAGATCAGCCGATCGGCGCCGATCAGTTCGCAGATCTCGGCATCGTCGCGGCCGTGCGCGATCAGCTCGGGGCGTGAAGGCATGTCGATGCCGTAGACATTGGGATGGCGGACCGGCGGCGCAGCGGATGCGAAGAACACCTTGCGTGCGCCCGCATCGCGGGCCATCTGGATGATCTCCTTGGAGGTGGTGCCGCGCACGATGGAGTCGTCTACGATCAAAACGTTCTTATCCCGGAACTCCAGGTCGATCGCATTCAGCTTCTGACGCACCGACTTCTTGCGTTGCTGCTGGCCGGGCATGATGAACGTACGCCCGATGTAGCGGTTCTTGATGAAACCCTCGCGGTAGGGGATCCCGAGGTCCGTCGCCATCTGCAGAGCAGCGGTGCGTGAGGTATCAGGCACCGGGATGATCACGTCGATGTCATCGACCTGCCATTCGCGCCGGATCTTCGCAGCCAGCGTCTCACCCATGCGCATGCGCGCCTTGTACACCGAGACGTCGTCGATGATCGAGTCGGGCCGCGCGAAGTACACGTATTCGAAGATGCAGGGGTTGGTCTCCGCAGCATCGGCGCACTGCTTGGCGAACAACTGTCCGGTCTCTGTCACGTAGACCGCCTCACCCGCTGCGATGTCGCGCAGCAGATCGAAGCCCAGCGCCTGTAGCGCCACACTCTCGGACGCGACCATGTACTCCGGGCCAGCCTCGGTGTCACGGCGTCCCAGCACCAGCGGGCGGATGCCGTGCGGATCCCGGAACGCGACCAGACCATGGTCGTTGATCACGGAGACCACAGCGTAGCCGCCGCGGCAGCGGTGGTGCACCGCACGCACCGCGATGAAGATGTCCTCAGCCTGCAGCTCGCGCTTGCCGACGCGCTGGAGCTCGTGCGCGAACACGTTGAGCAGGATCTCGGAGTCGGATTCGGTGTTCAGGTGCCGCAGGTCGTTGCTGATGATCAGGTCCGCGAGCTGCTCCGCGTTGACCAGGTTGCCGTTGTGCGCGATCGAGATCCCGAACGGGCTGTTCACGTAGAAGGGCTGCGCTTCCCAGGAGCTGGAGGAGCCTGCCGTCGGGTAACGCACGTGGCCGATGCCCACGTTGCCGACCAACCGGAGCATGTGCTCCTCGCGGAAGACGTCCCGCACCAGGCCGTTGGCCTTGCGCATGTGCACCCTTCCACCCTGGTAGGTGAAGATCCCAGCGGCGTCCTGACCTCGGTGCTGGAGGACCGTCAGCGCATCGTAGAGGGTCTGGTTGACCGGACCCCGTCCCACCATGCCGACGATGCCGCACATGCGCCCGGCCTCAGCGGTCGGGGACGAGGTCGCCAGCGCTGTCGATCAGCGCGGCGGTCTCCTCGTCCGGCATGTAACGCTCCAGCCAATCTGCCACCGGCTGCAGGTAGGGGCGGAGCTGGGAAGCCTCCCAGGGCTGGGATTGGGTGATCTCGGTCATCCCGGCGAGCATCACCACCACCGCGCTCATCACGATGCCCCGAGCCAGGCCGAACACCACGCCCAGCGCCCGGTCCGTGCCGGAGAGGCCGGAGGAAGCCACCAGCATGGAGATGATCATGTTGACCAGTGCGCCCACCAGGATGACGATGATGAAGATCGCTGCGAAGCCTGCGATGTTGCGCAGGGTCGCGTTGGCGATGTGCTCCACGAAGTAAGGTGCAGCTTCCTCGTGGAACAGGATGGCGAGCCAGATGGCCGCGATCCATGTCGCCAGCGAGAGCGCTTCCTTAACGAAACCTCGGATCAGGCTGATCATGCCTGAGACCGCGATGATGGCTATGAGGACGTAGTCGACTGCAGTCATCGGTCGTGCCCGGGCGTTGCGGGACGCGCATGGTACCCCAAGTCGCGCCATCCTAGATGTGGGGACCCTCCGGGGCCGGCGTGCCCCTCGGACCCGGCACGCCGAGCGGTACCGGATCAGGGGTGCTGGACGACCTTGGGCGTGGCCTCGACCTCGCCCGCCAGGCGCTGCGCCAGCACCTCAGCGCGGGCTCGATCCTGCTCCGGACCCACGCGGACCCTGAACAGGACGCGACCCCCCTCCTCCACCCGGACGATGAAGGCGGCGAACCCGCCTGCGGTGAGCTGATCGGAGAGGCGTTCCGCATTCTCGCGACTAGCGAAGCTGCCGACCTGGACGGCCCAGGCTTCGATCGGCGTCGGTTCGGCGGCGGGTGCCGGGGCTGCAGCTTGTGGTGCGCTGGGGCTAGCGCTGGGCGCCGCCCTCGCTATCGAACGCTCTGGCTCCGCGCTAGCGGCTCCAGCTGGCGTCTCGGCGGCCGGGTCCTCGAGGGTGTAGCGATGCTGCTCGGTGGCCGCACCGCTCTGCTCGGGCGCAGGCAGCGCCAGGCCAACCTCGGTGGTGACAGGGCCATCCGGCCCGTCCAACACAGCGGGCACGAAGATCACCGCCAGCACCACGAGGACGATCGCACCAGCCAGTCGCTTCCTCAACGTCTCTTCCACCCATCCCTCCGTATCAGGCGCCGGAGTATAGACCGGCAGGGGGTAGCGACCCCGCGCAATGGAACGATCCGAGTACCAGGACCGACCCGCTCGCACCTACCGCAGCGCGCGCGAGTGCCAATCCAGCGGTCGGATCGGTCGCGCTGGCCAGCACGCGCGATCCGCGCGCCTGGATCACCGCGGCCAACTCGCCAGCGGTCGCAGCACGATCTGTGGGGAGGTCGACCACCACCCAAGCGTCGATCCGGTCCGCCAGCGCACCCACGAATCCATCGATATCCTTGTCCCGCATCATGCCGAGCACCGCGATGCGGGGTCGGGGAGCGAGGCCGTCCACCGCGACCGCGAGCGCTGCGGCAGCTTCAGGGTTGTGCCCCACATCCAGGATGACCCGCGGCTGCTCCGCCGCGACCTGCAGACGACCGGGCAACGCGATGCCCTCCATAGCGGTCACGACCGCCGCCCGCGTGAGCGTGGGTTCGAGTAGGCGCGCCGCGGTGATCGCACAAGCCGCGTTCCCTAACTGGTGCGCGCCGACGCTCGTCAGCGCAGGGAGGTCCCAGGTGACGTCCGCGCTGTAGGTCCATCCGCCGTCGGTCCCTGGCTGCGCGCTGAAGTCGCGGCCGATCCACCGCGTCCGGGCGGTATCCGCGATACAACGGAGGCTCTCCGGCGGGGCGGGTTCGCCGATCACCGCTGGCAGACCCGCCCGCAGGATGCCGGCCTTCTCGCGACCGATCGCCTCGCGGTCCGGACCCAACCAATCCATGTGATCCAGTCCGATGCTGGTGATGAGCGAGACGTCGGGGCTGACGATGTTGGTGGCATCCAGCCGACCGCCGAGGCCGACCTCGAGTACCGCGACATCGAGGACGGCTTCGCGGAACAACCACATCGCGACCAGGGTCCCGAACTCGAAGTAGGTCAACGGAACCCCGTCCCGTGCCGCATCCACCACCGCGAAAGCCTCGCAGGCCCATGCCTCCGTGACCTCCTCGCCCTGGATCAGGATGCGCTCGGTGTAGCGCCAGAGATGCGGTGACAGGTAGGTGCCGACCCGCAGTTCACGCGCCCGCAGGATCGCCGAGAGCATCGCCGCGCAAGACCCCTTGCCGTTGGTCCCACCGACGAGCACCGTGCGCGGTGCGCAGGGCAGCAGATCCAGTGCGTCCGCGACGACCCCTACGCGCTCCAGCCCGAGCACGATCTCCGCCGGATGAAGTGCTTCCGCGTAGCTCAGCCACGCAGCGAGCGGGCCACCGGGACCTGGCGGCGCCATCGGGTTCGCGGGACGAGGGCTCAACCTGCCGCCGGCAACCTGTGGCCGAGCAAGGAGAGCAAGTTGTGCAGGCGATCACGCAGTTCGCGCCGGTCCACGATCATGTCAACCACGCCGTGCTCGAGCAGGAACTCCGAGCGCTGGAAGCCTTCCGGTAGGGTCTGTCGCACGGTCTGCTGGATGACGCGAGGACCGGCGAATCCGATCAGTGCTTTCGGCTCCGCGACGTTCACATCGCCGAGCATCGCGAGGCTCGCGGAGACCCCACCCGTGGTCGGATCCGTGAGTACTGAGATGTAAGGGATGCCGGCCTTCGACAGCCTCGCGAGCGCGGCGGCAGTCTTCGCCATCTGCATCAGGGAGAGCAGTGCTTCCTGCATGCGCGCACCGCCACTCGCGGTGAAACAGATGAAGGGCACGCGTCGTTCCAGCGCGACCCGCGCGGCGCGGACGAAACGCTCGCCGACCACGCTCCCCATCGAGCCGCCCATGAAGCGGAACTCGAAAGCGCATGCGACGACCGGCATGCCCTTGAGGCTACCCGCCATCGCGATCAGCGCATCGTCCTCACCCACCGCTTTCTGCGCGGCCGAGAGACGCTCCTTGTAGCGCTTGCTGTCCTTGAACTTCAGAGGATCGGTCGGCATCACCTCCGCACCGATCTCCTCGCCGATCCCGTCATCCAGGAAGCTGGTGAGGCGCTGCCGCGCGCCGACCCGCATGTGGTGGCTGCACTTGGGACAGACGTGCAGGTTGCGGGCGAGTTCGGCCTGGTAGAGGACCGCGCCGCAGGCCGGGCACTTGCTCCACAGCCCCTCGGGCACCGAACGCGTGCGGCGCTCGGTGGTGATCCGTGAAGGCATGATCTTCTTGAACCAGTTCATGGGCTAGTTCGGCTGCAGGTCCCGGGGCCGCAGAGGATAGCAGGGATCACGGCCAGTCCCCGAGCGGCGAGGCACCAGCGGGGATCCCGACGGCATCGGGGTAGCTGACCGAGGTCAGGTACAGGCCGCTGGCTGGCGCGGTGATCCCGGCCGCGCTCCGGTCACGACCATCCAGGACCTCGCGGACCCAAGCCGGCTCGGCCTCGCCCTCACCGACCCGGATCAGCGCGCCGACCAGGTTGCGGACCATGTGGTGCAGGAAAGCGTTCGCGCTGGCTCCGATGATGATGCGGTCACCTCGCCGCTCGACCCGCAGTTCGCGCAGCTCCCGCACAGGTGACTTAGCCTGGCAGGCCGCTGCTCTGAACGCGCTGAAATCGTGCTCGCCTAGCAGCAGCTGCGCCGCAGCGTGCATCGCAGCAGCATCCAAGGGGCGGTGCCGCCAACAGCTGCGATCCCGTAGCAGCGCCGAGGGGGTCGCAGTATTGAGGATCAGGTAGCGGTAACTGCGGCCGGTCGCGCTGAAGCGGGCATTGAAGTGCTCATCCACGACCTTCACCCAGTGCACGCGTACCGACGACGGCAGGTTGCTGTTGGCGCCAAGCAGCCAGTTGCGCGGCTCACGCTGCGCCGTAGTGTCCAGATGGATGACCTGGCCCAGCGCGTGGACGCCAGCATCGGTCCGACCCGCACAGAACACCGACACCGCCTCATCGGCGACTGTGGAGAACGCAGCTTCCACGCAGGTCTGGACGCCCTGCGCATCCTGCTGCGCCTGCCAGCCACAGAAGCCGGAACCGTCGTACTCCAGACCTGCAGCGAGCCGCACGCTCATAGCCCCAGCGCCACCGCGGCGAGCAGGCAGAACGCCCAGATGGCAGCGATGACCCATGCGCCATCCGGAACCGTCGACGTCGAACCCGCGGTGAGGGGCGCCGGCGGCCCCGCTTCCGCCTCCCGCACCAGTGCCGCGACCCCACCGAGACGATCGCCGCCCGGTGCGCGCAGCGCCTGCACCCGTACCAGCGTGGCCGGGATCGCCGTCAGGGTGCCTGTGAGGATGGTGGCGGGTCGCAGTGGATCCAGGCCGATGACGCGTAGCGGCTTCAGCGCGGACCCGAGCGCGCCCGCCAGGCTGTCACGGTCATGTGGGCTGACCCAGACCGTGACCGCCGTGATGAGGATGAGGAGCGGCGCGAGGTGCGAGGCCGCTGCGATCCAGGTCGGGGTTTCGAGCGCGTGGCCGGCGATCACCTGGGGTAGTGCCGCCGCGACCGCCAGGGCCAGCAGCAACCAACGTGCGCGTACCAGGGCATCGACCAACGCGCGGATGCGGTCCGGATGTAGCAGCATCAGCGCGAGCAGCAACGCCGCACGACCGCCATCGTGCAACCACGGTAGCACCGCTGCGACGATCAGCAGCTGGAGGATGCCGGTGATGGGGTGCTGCAAGCTGACCGCGCTCCGTTGCCAGGGCGGCCGCCCGCGAGGCGTACCTCGTCAGGCGGCTGGATGCTGCGCCGGGCTCAGCCGATCTGGCCCAGCAGGTCCTGAGCTTCCTGCTTCTGAGCCGCGTCACCCTCCTGGAGCACTTCCTCCAGGATCGAACGCGCACCATCGGGGTCGCCCATGTCGACGTAGGCCCGGGCGAGGTCCAGCTTGGTACCGACCTCACCGAAGCTGGTGGTGGATGAATCCTCGGCTGCATCGCCGTCCATGCTCAGGTCGAAGTCCGCACCGCTCGCTTCGCCACCGTCGAGATCCCCGAGGGAGAACTCGCCGTCGTCGCTGGTACTCAGATCGATGCTGTCCTCGCCATCACCGTCCTGACCGAAGATCGAATCAGTGGAGGGATCGGCGCTCGAATCCTCGACACCTGTGTCCACATAGGAGGAGAGCTCATCCATCGCGGCATCGAAGCCACCATCGCCAGCTGCCGGCTCGGACTCAGCCTCGACGATGGAAGTCAGCATGTCCTCATCGAGCAGGCCGGTCAGGCCCGTATCGACCGGCGGATCCAGCGGATCGGTGCGCTGCGTCGCGTCCATGGGGATATCGTCCCCGGTCTCCATGTCGAAGCCGGTGCCGCCATCGAGGTCGGCGCCGGTATCGAGGTTCAGGCCCAGATCCAGCGAATCCTCGCCGTCATCGGCCGCTGCCGAAGGTGCCGGCGCCGACGCAGCGGCGCCGCCGCTCAGATCGCCCAACTCGAAGTCGAGCAGGTCGGCCTCGGACGCCGCCATGGTGGCCTCATCCTCACCGCCCAGGGAATCGAGGTCGATGCCGAGGCTGTCGCCATCGCCGCTACTGGCCGCAGGTGCCGCTGCAGGCGCCGGTCCGGCAGCGCCGCCGCCGAACACATCATCGTCGCCGAAGATATCGAGATCCGATTCAGCCGGCGCCGCGTCCTCGTCGCCGAAGCCCAGGTCGACATCCGCGCCGCCGCCACCGATCGAGCCGGAGAACAGGTCCTCGTCCGGGCAGATCTGCTTGCCCATGATGACGACCTTGTCCCAATCCGGATCGCCGACACCGCCGACGATGTCCTTGAAGCTCTTCGCCGAGACGACGAACTCCTCGGTGTTGCCCCATACGAAGTAGACCTCGAGGAGCTTCAGGGTGAGATCGCGGCGACCCGGCTCGTCGGCCAGCGCCTTCTTTAGGCCGTCCGCCGCCTGATCGTAGAGGCCGTAAGCCATGTTGAAATCGGCTTCGGCGATGGCGTCGGAGTCATCGAGGTTGATGGGTGCGCCCGCCGCCATGGTGCTCTCGAGGTCGTCCGCAGGC
>Ga0214472_10001697_pt1 | contig 24218 bp, 20 predicted proteins | sample RVTome_6_FD_207662 | JGI IMG/M metagenome (GOLD analysis project Ga0214472, IMG submission 207662) | Soil microbial communities from uranium-contaminated site in the Upper Colorado River Basin, Wyoming, United States - RVT140D175 | ecosystem: Environmental > Terrestrial > Soil > Contaminated >...
TCCATCGTCGCCGGGACCACGCCCCCGTGGTCTTTCAACAATGCCTGCGCCATCGAGATGATGTTCTTCGCCTTGTTCCTGTAGAAGCCGGTGGAGCGGATGTCCTGCTCGAACTCCTCCTGCGATACCCCGGCGTAGTCCTTCGCCGTCCTGTACTTTTTGAAAAGCGCCTTTGTCACGACGTTCACGCGCGCGTCCGTGCACTGCGCGGAGAGTATCGTCGCGACAAGAAGCTCCAGCGTGGTGGTGTAGTCCAGCGCGGTCTTCGGGTCTTCCGGGTACCGCTTCTTCAGGAGCTTTACTATCTCCGCCGCGCGGGATTTTTTTTGGTCGAGGGATTCAGATTTAGATACCATATGCGGCCTCAGTGTTAATGAGATACTATGTGGTAATTTCGTCATTCCCGCGAAGGCGGGAATCCAGGTTTTCATAACACCCCCAGCCCCCTCTTATCTTAAGAGGGGGGAAACCTCCCCCCTTAGGTTAAGGGGGGAGCGAGGGGGGTTACTGCACCTAATAACATAATCGCGCCCCTATTTCTTCCTCCCCTTCAGCCACCCCTCGAACTCCGCAAGCCCCATAGCGTTCAGCACGTCCGCCTTCCCAAGCCAGCCCTTCCGGGCGATGCCTACGCCGTAGCGCACGTCGTTCAGCCCTCCAAGGTTGTGCGCGTCCGGGTTGATGGCTATCTTCACGCCAAGCCCTTTCGCGTAGCGGATCTCGCGCCAGTCTATGTCCAGCCTTATCGGGTGCGCGTTAAGCTCGATGGCCACGCCGTTCGCGGCCGCAGCCTCGATTACCTTCTTCATGTTCACCGGGTAGCCCTCGCGCGCGAGCAGGAGCCTTCCGGTCGGGTGGCCGAGTATGGTGCAGCGCGGGTGCTCGATAGCCTTCACGAGCCTCCTGGTAGCCTCGTCCTCTGTCATTCCGAACTTCGAGTGGATGGAGCATACCGTGAAGTCGAAACCGGCAAGCACACCCTCCGGGTAGTCGAGGCCACCGTCCGGGAGGATGTCGACCTCCGCGCCCTTGAATATCCGGAAAACCTTGTGCGCGCGGTTGAACTCGTCCACCTCCGCCTGCTGGGCGGCAAGCTCCTTCTCCCTGAGCCCGCCGGCGTATGCGGCGGCCGGGCTGTGGTCGGTCAGGCCCAGGTAGCTGTACCCGAGCTTCATGCACGCAAGCCCAAGCTCCTCTACCGTGTCCTGGCCGTCCGAGTACCGGCTGTGGACGTGGAGCACGCCCTTTATGTCCGTTTCCTCGACGAGCGCGGGCAGCTCGCCCTTTTCGGCGGCCTCTATCTCGCTCATGTCCTCGCGAAGCTCCGGAGGGATGAACGCAAGCCCGAGCGCCCGGAATATCTCCGCCTCGTCCGCGCAGGGTACGAGCTTCCCGGCCTTGCCCCTGTAAAGCCCGTACTCGTTCATCTTCATGTCCATCTTCTTCGCGCGGCCGCGCATGGCGGTATTGTGGAGCTTGCTGCCGGTGAAGTGGTGGAGCGCGTATGGGTACTCCTTGTCCGTCACGACCCTGAGGTCGGCGGCTATCCCGCTCGCGAGCGCCACAGAGGACTTGGTCTCGCCCTTCGACACGACGGTCTCGACTTCCGGGAGCTTAGTGAAAAGCTCCATGACGGCGGCGGGGTCGCCGGAGGACGCTAAGAGGTCGATGTCCTTGGTGGTCTCTTTCCTTCTGCGGATGCTTCCCGCGACGGTTGCGCGGATTACTTTCGGAGAGTCCGCGATCGGACGGATGAGCTTCCCGGACTCCGCGAGCGCGAACGCGTACAGGTACTGGCCGGCATGTTTTTTCAGGAACTGGATGCCGGCGAGGATTTTTTCCTGGGTCTTCGCTCCGAAGCCCGGCAGGTCAATAAGCCGGTTCTCGTTGCATGCGTACTCGAGCTCGCCTATCGAACCGATGGAAAGCGAGTCGTAGACCGCCTTCGCCTTCTTCGGGCCCATGCCGGGTATGCGGAGTATCTCGACCAGGCCGGCCGGGATGGACGCCTTCAGCTCCTCGTAGTATCCCGACCCGCCGGTCTCGTGGAGCTCTATTATCCGCTCCCGGATGCCCTCGCCTATGCCCTTGATGCCCTTAAGCCCGGTGGTCTCGACAAGCGTGTCCAGGTCGCCTGGCTGGGCGAGCAGCGTCCGCGCCGCGTTTTCATAAGCGCGGGTCTTGAACGGGTTCTCGCCTTTAAGCTCCAGCAGGACGCCTATCTCTTCGAGGATTTCAGCAGCCTCTTTTTTGTCCATCGCATCCCCTCAAGGCAGCGGCCGGGTTTTCATGCGCAGGCGTTCAGACCTTCTCGAAGTCGTCCTTGGACGCGCCGCATATCGGGCAGGCCCAGTCGTCCGGCAGGCCGGCGAACGCGGTCCCGGCAGGTATGTCGTTGTCCAGGTCGCCCATTTCCGGGTCGTACACGTATCCGCAGATGGTGCATTTGTACTTGTCCATTTACTGTTGCCCCCATAGTCCTATTGAAGGTCGCCCGGCGAAGAAAGACGCGCCGGATATCGATGATATAAGCCCTCGTCCTAATGTCCGGGTCCGGGGCATAGCCCGGTCAGGGCCGGGTCTTGCGGAGTTTTGAAAGCTCATCGAGGTGTTTCTGCTCTTCCGTTGCGAGGTTCTTGAAAAGCACCCTTGCATGCGTGTTCTCCATCCTCTTCGCGGCCTTGTTGTAGAAGTTGTAGGCATCGCTCTCGTGCTTGATGGCGATCCTCCTCGCGTCCTCCTCGTCCAGGAACGCCACGTCCAGTTCCCTGAGCGCGTTTTCAAGGAGCTTCCCGCCCTCCACGTATGCGCCGGGTACCGCCTCCCCGAACTCCTCCATCGACGCGGGGCAAGCCTCGTTTTCCATGCCGCAGTATATCAGCCTGACCATGCCCATGTGGCCGAGTTCGAGCTCCGCCATCGAGTGGAAGAACTCCCTGGAGCGCGGGTCGTCCATCTTCTCGGCCGCCTTTTTGTAGAATGTGTACGAGCCCTTCTCCAGCCCGAACGCGAACAGCAGGGATTCAGCCAGGGTTTCGTCGCCTCTTAACATCGTTCCTCCGTCATGTTCGTTGTAGGGGCCGTAGGACATATTCCACCGTCAATATGCGCCTGTTATTGGGAGTACTGTATATTATACCAGAAAAGCCGATAAAATCTACTGCATGCCACATATTATTTGAAGCAATTACGATTAACGCCCTCATGAGCGCAATAAACACTGAACGGGCACTGGTTTTGAGCGGTTGCGCACATAAAATTACAGGCATCATATTAACTGCGGCTGTGGCCGATAACCCTATTGGCTTACTTTATCTAATCCGAAAGCCTTACTATTCAATTATATTGGGAATTTTGTCGTCCAGACTTGCCAATCCGGAAAGACCTGCTATATTTATATACATGTTTGTGTGGTAAGAAATAATTAAGCTCTATGGGAAACGGAGGTAAGTGGATGAAGATACTTGTAACAGGTGCGTCGGGATATGTCGGGTCTGCGGTAGTAAAGGAACTCTCAAAGCGCGGCCACAAGGTCATGGGCCTTGTGAGAAGCGCCCCCAAGGCGGCATTGGTGGAGAAGGCGGGCGCCACACCCGTGGTCGGCAACCTGTTCGACACCGGACCCTGGTCCGCTGCCATAAAGGACGCGGATGTAATAATAAGCGCCACAAGGCCAGTAAGGCACGGCGAGAAGGTCAGCGTGGCCGAGTCGCACCGCAGGTCATACAACCACGGCAAGATGGTGGGCAACCTGCTCACCGCGGCCCAGGGCTCAAGGGTAAAATGCCTTTTAATGACATACGGCATCCAGGGCTTCGGGGACCGTGGAGACAAATGGGTGGACGAGACCGCGGAGCTTATGCCGAAGGGGTACGAGCGCACCGTAAGCGGGGCGTACTGGCACATCGACAAGACGTCCAGAAGGACGAGGATACCCATAACCAACATGTTCGTCGGCTGGCCGTACGGCTCCGACGGCTGGTTCGGGAGCATCGCCAGGGGCATAATGCGGGGGTCCTGCAGGATAGTCGGCGCCGGCGGCAACTACCTGAGCCTCATCCACATCGACGACCTTGCCGCTGCGTACGCGGAGGTAGCCGAGAAGACCATGTTCGGCAACAGGTTCTGCATCGCGGACGGGAACCCGGTCACGCAGCGCGAGCTGCTCGAGTTCGTCGCCGAGCAGACCGGTTCGGAACCGCCCAAGGAGGCCGGTTTCGAGGCCCACGCCAAAAGGACGAGCGAGCTTGCCGCGGAGCTTTGGACATGCTCCACCAGGGTCTCGGGCGAGAAGATGAAGGAGCGGCTGCTGCCGGAGCTGAAGTACCCGGACGTGTTCGGCGGCGGGCTCGCGATGCTGGAGGAGCTTGGCCTTCTGGCGTCGGACAAGGATACGCTTCCGGAGGCCGCGGGCTTCTGATGCGGCTTCCGGGCCTGTTGCGGCCTGGATAATTTTACGCAAACTTAAAGCCGCCCGGTTTATCGCCGGGCGGCTTTTTTATTTCTGTCAGCTTTCATTTTCTTACAAGCCGTACTTTGCCGGAAGTCCAAGGCTTACCCGTTTCTACATCTTCGGGTGGCAGCTCCCGCAGTTCGTCGCGTCGAACGCGGCCGACCCGTTGTGGCATGTCCCGCAGGCCTTGCCGGAGTTTATCGCGTCCATGTCCGTGACGGTCTTCGTGTACTTTATCGGGAATATGCCGGTGTGGCACTTGTTGCACCTGAACGCATCGTGCGAGCCGTGGCGGAACACCGCTGCCGTTTCGTCCGCCCCCAGCACGATGTCCTCTTCGGGGCCAACCACCTTCAGGCCTGGCTCCACCTTTGCGCCTCCCTCTCCGTTGTGGCATTTCCCGCAGTATGCGTAATCGCCGGTCGAGAACGCGGTCTCGCCGTCATGGCATTTCCCGCAGTAATCGCCGTCCTGCATCACGGACATCTTGAAGTCGCCCTTGTTCTTCGCCGCATACGCTTCGAGCTCGAACAGCCCGCCGTGGCACGCGTCGCAGGAAAAACCGAGCCCGCCTACGTGCATCTCGTGGCTGAATACGACCGGTTGGCCCGTGCCTCCGTATACTATGTCCGAGGGGTAGGGCGCGGTCCTGGGGCCTTCGCCGGACGCGGACGAGTGGACGGAAACGGCCAGGCAGAGGGTTGCAAACGCGATAACAAGCGCCGGTACGGAAAAATTATTTTTCATGGCATGTCCTTTAGCCTAATACTGCGTTTTAATACCCTGGCGGTCAGCCCAGCCTTGCCTTCAGCTTCAGGTACGGCCCGCCGTCGGTGACCTTTACCCATTCCTTGTGGCCCTTGCCGCAGTACCCGAGCCCGAATATCCCGGCCTTGTCCCCGACCATCGATATCGAGTTAAGCATGTCCGGCAGGTAGCCCGTAACTATCACCGGCGTGAATACCTTGCCGGTCAGTTTCCCGCCCCTGACCTCCTCCGCCATGTAGCCCTCGAGCTGGATGCCCCATCCCTTGGGGTCCTCCATCCCGTTGGACGGGCGCGTGAGGAGGTAGCCGGACTCGATGCTTCCCACCATGTCCTCGAACTTGTCGCTGCCCGGCCCGAAGAAGGTGTTCGTCATGCGGGCGTACGCCTTCCGCTCGTAGGACTCCCTCCTGCCGTTCGCGGTCCTCTTGCAGCCGAGGGCCGTTGCGGAGTTCAGGTCCGTGATGCCCGATACAAGGACGCCGTCCTTGATTATATGGGTGCGGGATGCGGGCTGTCCCTCGTGGTCGAAGAAGAAGCTTGCGGCCTCGCCCGGTTCAGACGGCGAGTCGAACATGTTTACAAGCTCCGAGCCGACGCGTTTACCCATGTACTCCGCCGCCAGCGAACGGCCCTTCAGGAACATGTCCGTCTCGGTGCCGTGTCCGAAGCATTCGTGCGCGGTGATGCCCGCGAACTCCGGCGAGAAAACGCAGTCGTACAGCCCGGGCTTCAGCCTCGGCGCGCCAAGTATCCTCCCGCAGTCGCGCACCAGTTCCTCGAACTTCCCGGCCGGTATCTTCGAGTTCTCGTACCCGCCCTGGCGCGAGTCCCCGGCGTGAAGCTGTACGGTGTCGTCGCCTTCCTTCATCACCGCCTGTACTATCCCCTGCCCGCGGCGCAGGTCCTGGTACATAGTCTTGTTGCGGTTGACGTACAGCTCGCGGCACTCCACGTGCGCGTACATCGCCACCGCGTTCACTATCCGGCTGTCCATCCCGGCGAGCTTGTCCCTGTAGACGGTGCAGCGGTTGACCTTTTCGGAGAGCCCGGCGGATGCGTTCGGGATTATCTCCTCGACCTTGTAGTCCATCTCGACCTTCTGGCCGGGGTCTATCGCTGCGTCCCCGCCGATGCCGGAGAACCCGGCCAGTTTTACCAGCTCCTTTGCGGCCCTGGAAAGCCCGCCGGGCGTCATGTCGCCAGTCGCGTATTCCAGGAAATGCCTGCCGGTATGCACGGTGAATACCACCCCGCGGGACGGGTCCAGCGGCTCGACCCGCGACTCCCTGGTCATCACCACAATCCGCTCGCCCGCGTTCTCCATCGCGAGCGCGGAGGCGTAGGGTACGGTCTTCTCCATGTCGGAGACCAGTTCGTTCAGCACAGGTTTGAGTTCTTTAATGTCCATGCGGCTAATTTTGGCGAAACCGGCCGGTTTTGTCAAGCGCCAATACAGGTGGTATAATTTAATTGTTAACGCTGTACGGGTTACCCCCTGCTGTACGTAGGCGACATCGTATTTTCACGGAGCCTCTGGCAAGCAAACGGCGCCCGGCCCTGCATGCTTAATTCCAAGACTGACGGGCCGTTATGCAACTTTTTCTGGTGAAGGAGGTATGAAATGAGGGCATTGGTTATATCGGCGGACGGGTTCGAGGACATGGAGCTGTTCTACCCGGTTTACAGGCTTAAGGAAGACGGCTGGGACGTGACGCTCGCCTCGCCTTCGGACAATACGATTACCGGGAAGCACGGCTACACGATAACCCCTGACATCACGGTCGCAAACGTCGTACCGGAGGATTACGACCTGCTGGTCATCCCCGGCGGCAAGGCGCCGGAGGCCGTAAGGTCGGACAGGGACGCGCTCGCCCTGGCCGGCAGCTTCATGGACGCGAGGAAGCCGGTCGCGGCTATATGCCACGGGCCGCAGGTCCTGATATCCGCCGGGGTGATGAAGGGCCGGCGCGCGACGTGCTGGGAGTCCGTTAAGGACGAGCTGGTCGCGGCGGGCGCCAGGTACACGGACAACGAGGTGGTGCTCGACGGGAACCTGGTGACCTCGCGCATGCCGGACGACCTGCCCGCATTCATGCGGGAGACGCTGAAGCTCGCGAATAAGTCATCCAGGAGGATGGCCGCGTAACTTTTGCCACGCGTTTTCTTGCGCTGATGGAAAAGGCGGGGCGACCCGTCTTTTTTCATAACGCCCATAGCCGGAGGTACCTTATGGCCTGCAACATCGGCGGCGCGCCTGGCGAATACAGGCTCTTGACCGTAGTAATCTCCGCGCTTGCCCTCGCCGTATCGATGCTGGCCCTTTACAACCCGGGCGTAGTGCGGCCAGGAGAAGGCCTGCGGACAACGCCCGCGCACGACGGCCCCGTGGACTTCTCCGTTGCTGCCGAGGCTGTGATGCCCGCGCTCGTGAAGGTCGAGAACCTGGCGTTAGGCGAGCACCCGGAGATCCCCGCTTTCGGCGCGGCTGTCGAAGTACCGCATACAAGCGACGGGACCGGCTTCTTCATAGACAAGGAAGGGCTGGTCCTGACGAACTTCCACGTGGTGGACGGGGCACAGGTGTTGAAGGTCGTAACCCGCGGCCAGAGGGAGTACCCGGCGGAGCTTGTCGGCTCCGACCCGCTCACCGACATCGCGCTAATCCGGATTAAGCCGGACTTCGACGTGAAACCAGTAGTCCTCGGCGACTCTGACAGCCTGAAGGTGGGACAGTGGGTGCTCGCGATGGGGAACCCGCTCGGCCTCGAGTTCTTCACGTCGGCAGGTATAATATCCGGGTTCGGGCCGCCGGGCGCGGGATACGTAGGCATCTACGACTTCATCCAGGTGGACGTCAACATAGAGCCGGGGAACTCGGGCGGCCCTCTCGTGGACTACCAGGGACGGGTGGTGGGTATCAATAACGCGTACCTGGGCCCCGGGACCGGCATAGGCTTTTCGATACCGATAAAGCGCGCGATAGATATACTCCCGGCGCTCAGGACAAGGGGCGCCGTGTCCAGAGGGTTCCTGGGCCTTGTAGCACAGTCTTTAACCCCGGGGCTTGCAGAGCGGCTCGGCCTTGCGGGCACCGAAGGCGCGCTCATCAGCGGGGTGCAGGAAGGCAGCCCCGCCGATAAAGCCGGGCTCAGGGCGGGGGACGTCGTCGTATCTTTTAACAGAAATCCGGTGAAGGACGACCGCGGCTTCTACGAGCGGATAAACAACTCGCCCGCTTATGCGAAGGTATCGCTCGGCATCATCAGGGACGGGCGGCGAAAAAACATGGATGCCCTGCTCGGCGAGCTGAAACCCCGGCAGATCGCCAGCCAGCGAGTGATAAGGCAGTGCGGTATCACGCTCAAGGAGGTGGACAAAGAGATCGCGGCCAGGCTCGGGCTGCCGAAACCGGGAGGCCTGATGGTACTGAAGGTGGTGCCCGGCTGCCCGTCGTTCGAGGCCGGGCTCAAGTTCGGGGACATAATTCTGAAGGTCGAGGACGCGGAGGTGAACACCATCGAGGGGTTCTACCGGGAATATTCGAAGTCGAAAAGAGGCAGCCAGGTCCTCATCCAGGTTTACAGGGACGGGCGGCCGCAGTTTTTGACCATCGAGCAGCTCGGATGAGCGGGGCCTTCAGTCCCGGTACCTTCTTAATGCCGCGACTTCCGGCCATACAATGCATACGGATGCCGCCACCAGACACAGCACAAGTACTGCAAGTACAAGCTCGCCCATAACGCCTCCTGAAACCATGGGAGTTGACGTTGCGGCCTAAGGTGGCCGGACTTGCCTGGTACTTGGGTGGATAATACCCTGGCTGCCGGAAGGTACTCTATGGTTAAATATATTTTCACATACAGCACGGGGTTTGTCAAACCGGGCACGGAGGACACCCGGCCTTCGGGCCTATTTCAGGCTCTTGGAGTACACCCGGTACTTCTTATAGAGTATCGCGCCCATCGACTCTATACCCTTGTTCACGGGGTCGTTGTCCTCGAGCGTCCAGGAAAGCTCGCCGCCCGTGACGCCAAGCTCCCTTCCCTTGGTGAGCGCGGCGTAGTTCAGCACCGCGTCGAACCCCTTGCCACGGTACTCCGGGATGATGCCGAGCGCGAAGAGCCGCATCTCCCTGACCTTCCTCCTGTAATACAGGAACTTCAGCCAGCCGAAGGGGAGTAGCCGGCCGCCCATCTTTTTCAGCACCCGGTTCAGGTCCGGCACCACGATGGACACCCCGACCGGCCTTCCCTCTATCTCGATGAACTGTATGAGCTCCGGGATTACGATGGGTTTAAGCTTTGAGGCCATGTAGTCCACCTCGGCCTCGGTCATCGATGCGAAGTCCCAGTTCCGCTCCCAGGCGGAGTTGTATATCTCCTTTATCCGGCCCACGTCCGCGCGGAAGTTTTTCATGTCCACCGGCCGGATATTCAGTTTGTAACGGGACTTCACCCGTTCGACCACCTTTACGACCCTCGGGTCCGGCTCGGTTTTCGCGTCCAGGTGCCACGCGTAGAGGTCCTTCACCTTTTCGAACCCCTCCCGCTCGACCAGCGTGTTGTAGCAGGGCGGGTTGTACGCCATCATGATGTACGGGCTCTTGTCGAAGCCCTCGATCAAAAACCCAGCCTGTTCGTTCAGTGTGGGGCTGGCGGGGCCGTAGACCTCTTCCATCCCATTGTCACGGAGCCACCCGCAGGCGGCCCTCAGAAGCCCCCTTGCGACGTCCTGGTCGTCCACCGACTCGAAAAACCCGAACCAGCCGGCCTTCTTGTCGTGGTATTTGTTGTAGTTGTGGTCTATTATCGCGGCGACCCTGCCGACCGGCGTCCTGCCCTCTCGCGCGATGAAGTACGCCGCCTCGGCATGCTCGAAGAACGGGTTCTTTTTGCGGTCGAGCACCTCCTTTATATCGAACTTGAGGGGCGGGACCCATAGAGGGTCGTCTTTGTACAGGGAAAAAGGGAGGTTTATGAAGTCCTTCAGTTCGTCGCCGCCGTAGACGGTGTATATGGCAGGAATGCTCATAAGCCGTTAATATACCACAGCTACTAAAGATAGTTAAGGGTTATTTTAGTTGCAATGCAGGGTAACGTGTATAATAATATTAAGGGACGTGCAAAGCGCCTGGAGCTCTACCGCGGCAGCCGGGTTTGCAGGCCCGGTTTATCGCCCGGCCCCTTGCTTATCAATGGCCGTTTGCTATAATATTATATTAGACATCGTACAATCAGGAGGAAACAACCAATGCCCGAGCTACGGAAAGACCCCATAATCGGAAGATGGGTTATAATATCGTCCGAACGTGGCAAGCGCCCGTCGGACTTTCAGCAGGTGATACCGGCGAGGAAGGGCGGATTCTGCCCGTTCGACCCCGGCAACGAACAGACCACCCCGCCGGAGATACTGTCGTACAGGGACAACGGCACGGAGCCCAACACGCCCGGCTGGAACCTCCGGGTCGTCGCGAACAAGTTCCCGGCGCTCCAGATAGAGGGAAACCTCGACAAGAAGGGCGAGGGCATGTTCGACAAGATGAACGGCATAGGCGCGCACGAGGTCATAATAGAGACGCCGCTTCACGACGCGACGCTTTCGACGATGAGCCTGAAGGACGTCGAGAACGTCCTCTGGTCGTACAGGGACCGGATAGTCGACCTGAAGAAAGACAAGCGGTTCAAGTACGTGCTGATATTCAAGAACGAGGGCGAGGCGGCCGGGGCATCGCTCGAACACTCGCACTCCCAGCTTATCGCGCTCCCCATCGTACCCAAGCGTGTCCGCGAGGAGATAGACGGCTCGAAGCAGTACTACGACTACAAGGAGCGGTGCGTGTTCTGCGACATCATCCAGCAGGAGCTGGAGGCGGGGACCAGGGTAGTCAGCGAGAACCGGGACTTCGTGGCGCTGGAGCCGTTCACGCCCCGCTTCCCGTTCGAGACGTGGATCCTCCCGAAGCACCACGACTCGTGCTACGAGGACGCGAAGTCGCACGAGTTCAACGCGCTCGCGGACATACTGCAGTCCACGCTGAAGCGCATAGACAAGGTGCTGAACATACCGCCGTACAACTATATACTGCACACCTCGCCATTCGGGGAGCCGGACAACGACTACTACCACTGGCATATAGAGATAATGCCGAAGCTTACCAAGGTCGCGGGGTTCGAGTGGGGCTCCGGGTTCTACATAAACCCGACCGCGCCCGAGGAGGCCGCCAAGTTCCTGAGGGATGCCAAGATATAAAAAAGCAACGGACGGACTAACCCTCCCAGTAACCATACAGGCACAGGAGACCGGACCATATGAAGATTGCCATAGTATCACCCGAGGTCGTGCCGTTCGCCAAGACGGGCGGGCTTGCGGACGTGGCGGGCGCGCTCCCCAAGGCGCTCGCGCGGCTTGGCCATGAAGTCGTGGTCGTTATGCCCCTGTACAAGGCCGTCGACAGGGTAAAGCACGGGCTCGGGAACACCGGCAAGACGACCTCCGTACGCATCGACGACCGGGCGGTAACAGCGGTGGTATACGAGGCGCCCCTGGGCGGCAATGTGAAGGCGTACTTCATAGACAAGCCGGATTACTACGGCCGCGACCAGCTCTACGGCACGCAGGCCGGAGACTACCCGGACAACGCGGAGCGGTTCATATTCTTCTCGAAGACGGTCCCGGAGGCGCTGAAGGCGGTCGGCTTCAGCCCGGACGTGGTCCATTTGAACGACTGGCAGAGCGCGCTCGTCGCGCTTTACATCAAGGAGTCCTACAAGGGCGACCCGTTCTTTGCAAATACGGCGAGCGTATACACCGTCCACAACCTGGGCTACCAGGGCCAGTTCTGGGCGGCGGACATGCACCTGACCGGGCTCGGCTGGGAGCACTTCACCCCGGACGGGATAGAGTTCTACGGCGACATCAACCTGATGAAGGCCGGGCTCGTTCACGCGGACGTGATAAGCACCGTGTCGAAGACCTACAGCAGGGAGATAAGGACCGGGGAGTACGGCCACGGCATGGAGGGCGTGCTCACAATGAGGAAGGGCGACCTCTACGGCATAGTGAACGGCATCGACTACGAGGAGTGGGACCCGGAGAAGGACAAGGACATCTACCAGACTTTCGGCAAGGGCGGAGTTACGGGCAAGCTCGCCAACAAGAAGGGGCTGAAGAAGTCTCTGGGGCTCGCGGCCGGGAAAAAGCCGCTTTTCGGGATAATTACGAGGCTCGCCGGCCAGAAGGGGCTGGACATACTCTCGGAGTCGATACCCGCAATGCTGAAGGTGGGCGTCCAGCTCGTCGTGCTCGGGACAGGCGAGAAGAAGTACCACGAGGTCCTCACGAAGCTCGCGAAAAAGCACCCGAAGCAGGTGTCCGTGACGCTCGGTTTCGACGCAACGCTCGCCCGGAGGATATACGCCGGCTCGGACGTGTTCATGATGCCGTCCCGGTACGAGCCCTGCGGGCTGGGCCAGCTCATCAGCCTCCGCTACGGCGCCGTCCCGCTCGTCAGGAAGACCGGGGGCCTGGCCGACACCGTCAGGAACTACAGCCCGAAGACCGGCGCGGGCAACGGTTTCGTGTTCACCGGCTACTCGTCGCGCGCGTTCATGACGGCGGTCAAGGCCGCGGCCGGCACGTTCCAGGACGCCAGGGCGTGGAAGAAGCTTGTTGCGGCGGGCATGGCGGAGGACCACTCGTGGGAGCAGTCCGCGAGGGAGTATGTGAAGCTTTACAAGAAGGCGTACGGCATCCGTGCCGGAAAATAGGGGCTGAGGGGATGATCACCTCCGAGAAGGTGGAGCTGGAGATACTGAGCCGCGTAAGCAAGATCGCCAACTCCTCGCTTGATTTCGACACCAAGCTGAACAGGATAGTCGGCGTTATCGCGGACCGGCTGGGCCGCGACGTATGCTATATCGTGCTCAGGGAGCGCGGCGCGGACAAGCTCGTGCTGAAGGCGGCGGTCGGGCTGGAACCGGACTCGGTCGGCAAGGTGATGCTCAGGATGGGCGAGGGCGTCACGGGCTGGGTCGCGCTGAACAAGCAGCCCGCATCGCTCGAGGTGGCCTCCGAGGACCCGCGCTACAAGCTGGTGCCGATGACCGGCGAGGACCGGTACAAGTCGCTCCTGGCCGTGCCGATAATATTCAACAGCGAGTGCATAGGCGTCATGACCGTCCAGACGGTCGAGCCGCACCTGTACTCCGAGGACGAGGTGACGCTCCTTTCCACGATAGCGAACGACGTGGGCGGGATAATAAACACCGCGCAGCTCTACCAGGAGGCGCGCTCGAACCTGGAGGCGCTCTCCGCGCTGTACAACGTCAGCCGCGCGCTGATTTCCACGCTCGACCTCCAGACGCTCCTCGACACCATTGCGAGGCTCTCCGCCGAGGTTATCGGGGCGAAGGGGTGCATCCTCAGGCTCTTAAACAGGCAGACTGGCCTCCTTGAGATAAAGGCTTCCTACGGGCTTACTGTCGAGCGCGAGGCAAACACGGAGCTCCGCATGGGCGAAAGCATCGCAGGCAAGGTAGCGGCCGAGGGTAGGCCCATGCTTATAACCGACATCCACGACTACCCTGAGTTCCTTAACGCAACCGGCGCCATAGTCGAATCGCTCCTTTGCGCCCCGCTTGTCTCAAAGGGGAAGGCCATGGGCACCATCGCGCTTTACGACAAGGCGCTCAAGGAAGGGCGCGGCGACAGCCGGTTCACGCAGGATGACCTGAACCTGCTGTCCACGCTGGCTTCGCAGGCATCGATATCCGTGGAGAACGCGTCGTACTTCGAGCGCGCGGAGTACCTCGCCGTCCAGAACGAGAAGAAGGCCCAGGAGCTCGCCTTCCTCTACGACATGGCTAACGCGATGAGGAGCACGCTCAAGGTAGACAATCTGCTGCATATAATACTGACCGCGCTTACCATGGGCGGTGGCATGGGGTTCAACCGCGCGATGCTTTTCCTGGTGAACGACCGTACCAACACGCTCCAGGGGATGCTGGGCATCGGGCCGTCATCGGCGTGGGAGGCGGGCGAGATATGGTCCAGGCTTACGGACAAGCCCGCAAGCCTCGGGAACTGGTCGGTCACGGATGCGGAGATAACCGAACAGAAGAACTCCGCGTTCAACAGGATGGTGAAGGGCATGCGCATCTCCTACGAATATGACGGAGGCGTGTTCGCGGAAGCGATACAAAAAAAACGGGCCATAGTGATAGAGGACGCGGAGACCGACCCGCTGGCCGGCCCGGAGACGATGGTGCTGATAGGCGCGCGCAGCTTTGCCGCGGTCCCGCTCGTCGCGAAGGACAGGGTGATATCCCTCGTGGTGGTCGACAACAAGTTCACGGGGAAGCCCATCACGAGGGAAGACCTCGGGCTCCTCATGATGTTCGCCAACCAGGCGGGCCTTGCGATGGAGTCGAGCATCTCGTACTCCAACCTGGAACAGGCCAACAGGGAGCTTAAGGAGACTCAGGGACGGCTGGTCCAGTCCGAGAAGATGGCCGCGCTGGGCGAGATGGCGGCATCGGTCGCGCACGAGATAAAGAACCCGTTGACCGTGATAGGCGGCTTTGCCGCCAGGCTTTCAAAGAAGCAGCCCGAGGGCGAAGGCGGCAGGTACGCCAAGATAATCAAGGACGAGGCGGGAAGGCTCGAGAAGATACTGGACAACGTGCTTGACTTCTCCAGGGACAAGAACCCGCACATGGAGCTTTGCAACCTGAACGAGCTTTGCGAGGACACCGTGGCAATGTATGCCGAGCGGTTCTCCGACAAGGGCGTAACCATGAACCTCGAACTCGACCCGGCGCTCGCGCCCACTTACCTCGACCACAGGCAGATAAAGCAGGCGATAATAAACGTGCTGACCAACTCCGAACAGGCCATGGAGCACAGGGGTGGCGGCGTGATTACCATAAGGACCATGCAGGATACCGCCGAAGGGATAACGGCGCTTGAGATATCCGACACCGGCGGAGGGATACCTGCCGACGTCATCGGCAACATATTCAACCCGTTCTACACCACCAAGGACAGGGGGACCGGGCTCGGGCTTGCCATAACAAACAAGATAATAACCAGGCACGGCGGCAGGATAGACGTCGTGAACAAAGAGGACATCGGCGCGACTTTTATAATCACGCTGCCGCTTCTCCGGGAGAAGCCGGTGGCAGCGGGGATGTGACCCGCGCTTTTACCGTAACCGAGGACACAACCAAGCGCATACCCTAAAGGGGGTGTTATCATGGCCAAGAAGATCCTTGTTGTGGACGACGAAGAGAACATCCGCCAGCTTTACAAGGAAGAGCTGACGGAAGAGGGGTACGAGGTATACTTAGCGGGCAGCGGCGAGGAGGCTATCCGCATGGTGGAAGAGGTCCAGCCGGACCTGGTCACGCTCGACGTCAGGATGCCGGGCATGGACGGGATAGAGGTCCTGAGGGCGCTCAAGGAGAAGAAGAGGGACCTCCCGATGATAATGTGCACCGCGTACCCGGAGTACAAGCACAATTTCGGCGTATGGGCGTCAGAGGCCTACGTGGTAAAGTCCACGGACCTGAAGGAACTGAAGGACACTATAAAGAAGGTGCTGGGCGTCTGAACGACCCGGACGAAAGGTATCTTTTATGGATTCGGCAAGACTGGACGGCATCATCGAAGGCATACGCTCCGGCCCGGCGGATGAGCTGCAGGGCTGTTGCGAGGATATTATGCGTCTGTGGCGCATCGCGCCGGTGGACGAACTCCTCTCGCTCAAGGAGCAGTTCAGGAAACTCGGCATGGAACAACGCGAGGCAAGCCTGGAAGAGGCGCTAATCAGCATCGCGGAGAAACGCCCGGACCCGTTCACCAGGATCGTTACCGAGCCCGGCCACCCGCTCTGGCGGCCAGCGGTCGAGGTTTTGTCCATGGTGGACAACAAGGAGTACCTGGAGCTTTTCATATCGCTTTTGCCGCTCTGCCCGAAGAAGGACCTGTGCGACCTTGTGCGCGCCATAGGCTGCTTCGACTGCGCGAGGGCGGTCGAGGCCCTGGACGGGCTTCTGGGCTCCCAGGACGAGTCCGTGGCGCTGGAGGCTGTGCTTGCGCTGAAGAGGTGCGGCGCTGGAAGCGTAGCGGAAGAGGCGCGCGAGGCGCTCAGGGAAAGCCTGTCCAAGGGGACTTCAATTGCGTCCGTGGTCGAGGCCGTGCTGAAGGACATGGAGTGCGGCGCCAACCGTATCAACCCTCGTTCGAACTGACCGCCTTCTTGCTGCGCTTCGAGCTGTACATGGACCCGTCGGCCATCTTGATGGTATCGGTGAGGTCGGTGCCGTATATGGACGAGTTCAAGCCGTAGGACACGCTCAGCGCCAGGCCGGCCATCCCTTCGGACAGGTCCTTGGTCCTGTTCCATTCCTCCGCCTGGCGCTTGAACCTGTTAAGGAGCACCTCGCCCTCTTCCGGCCCGCTGTGCGGAAGGATTATCACGAACTCGTCCCCGCCCACCCTCGCGATGATGTCCTCGTGCCGGGTGCTGTCCATGAATATCTGGGCGGCCTTCTTGATAAGTATGTCTCCGGCCTCGTGGCCGTACCTGTCGTTCGCCACCTTCAGGTTGTCGATGTCCGCGTATATCACCGTGTACGGCCCCCTTCTCCTCTTCTCCTGCTGGTTCTTCTTCTGTTCGTTTTCGAGGAACAGGGTGAGGTAGTGGTTGTTGTACACGCCTGTCAGCGCGTCCCTGTTGGCCCTTCTTTTAAGCTCGTCTTCTTCCTTCTTCTTGGCCGTGGCGTCTATTACTATCTGGAGGACATGCGTAACGACGCCCTCTTCGTTCTTGATGGGAATGCTCTTGTTCTCTATTATCATCTTCTTGCCGCTGACGACCGCGCTTCTCGTGTGGGTGGCCTCCTGCCCGGTCTTGAACGCCTTTATCGCGGCGCATTCCTCTATGCAGACGCCGCCCCCGTCGCCTATCACGTCGTAACATTTGTGGCCCAGTATCTCGATAAGCGGTTTCCCGATAAAGCTCCTGCTGCCGTACTCGTTTATCTCGACGTAGGACATGTCGGAGTCGAGGAGCGCGAGCAGCATGGGGACGTTGCCCGCTATCTTGCGCTGTATCTCTATCTGCCTGAGGAGCTTCGAGTTCGCGGACTTGAGTTTCCTGGAGGCATCTATAATCTCTTCCCTGCCCTCGGCCACCTTCTTTTCGAGGTTCTCGGTCAGGTCCTTCAACTCGGCCTGGCTCCTGCTCAACTCCTCGTTTTTTGCCTCCATGTCCGCCTGGTGCCTGGTGTCCCTTTCGCGGATTACGCCCACCAGCATGCCGGCCCCGCCGACCACGAATATGGTGCCCATCACGAATATGTGCGAGAAAAGCTCCTCGGAGCCGAGGTCCCCGAAGTACTCGCCGAAGCTCTCGCCGCTGTGGAAGATATAGAAACGGACGAGTGTGTATATTACCGGGGCGGTCGCGCCCAGAAGCGCGCCGATGAGTCCGTATTTGACTGGCTCGTTGTTTTTTATCCCGCCGGGCATGCCTGATGGACCTTTCGGAAGAAAATGCATGGATGCGTTAAATTATTCTAAGCAACGGCTGTGGCTTTGTCAAGAAATATGACGAAGGCTGCCCCCGCCGGAAAACGCGCATGCTGCTTTAAATTTCTTGTTGACAATACCGCGGACTTGATGTAATTTTAATATGTATCGAAGGCTTGCCTATTAAAAGCATCCCAGGCTATTCGTCTCTATCCAGTATTCCAATTAAAAGACTGGACCATATTCAAGACCAGGCCGCTGCGGGCATCTCAGTTCTAAGGGTTGAAAAAAATCACTGCAAGGACCGATATCATACAGACATCACACTGCCAAGTGTCATGGACCTGTTATCTTAATATACCCATGGGAAAAAGGGAAGGTACAGAATGAACGACGAAGGAGTACAGATGAACATCGTTGAACTGAAGGAGAAGAGCATAACCGAGCTTACCAGCATTGCGAAGGACCTCAAGGTCGAGGGCGCCAGCGTGCTCAGAAAGCAGGAGCTCATCTTCGCCATACTACAGGCCCAGACAGAGAAAAACGGGCTGATATACGGCGCGGGCGTACTCGAAACGCTCCCGGACGGGTTCGGGTTCCTGCGCTCCCCCGACTACAACTACCTGCCGGGCCCGGACGACATATACGTATCCCCGTCGCAGATAAGGAGGTTCAACCTCCGTACCGGAGACACCATCGCGGGGCAGATAAGGCCGCCCAAGGAAGGCGAGCGTTACTTCGCCCTCCTCAAGGTCGAGACGATAAACTTCGAGACCCCGGAGGACGTGCGCGGCAAGACGATATTCGACAACCTGACCCCGCTCTACCCCAACGAGCGTATAGTGCTCGAGGTGCCGGGCGACATGTCCACCCGCGTCATGGACCTGGTAACGCCCGTCGGCAAGGGCCAGAGGGGCATGATAGTCGCGCAGCCGAGGACGGGCAAGACGATGCTCCTGCAGTCAATCGCGAAGGCCATCACCAAGAACCACCCTGAGATCATGCTCATCGTGCTCCTCATAGACGAGCGGCCCGAAGAGGTGACGGACATGACCAGGCAGGTGAACGCGGAGGTCGTGTCGTCCACCTTCGACGAGCCGCCGCAAAGGCACGTGCAGGTGGCCGAGATGGTCATCGAGAAGGCCAAGAGGCTGGTCGAGCACAAGAAGGACGTCGTCATACTGCTGGACTCGATAACGAGGCTCGCAAGGGCGTACAACACGATAGTCCCGCCATCCGGCAAGGTCCTGTCCGGCGGCATCGACGCGAACGCGCTCCAGAGGCCGAAGAGGTTCTTCGGCGCGGCCCGTAACATAGAAGAAGGCGGCAGCCTGACCATCATCGCGACCGCGCTGGTGGACACCGGCTCCAGGATGGACGACGTCATATTCGAGGAGTTCAAGGGCACCGGCAACATGGAGCTTCACCTGGACAGGAAGCTCGTGGACAAGCGCGTGTTCCCGGCCATAGACATAAACAGCTCCGGCACAAGGAAGGAAGAACTCCTCGTGGACCAGAACATGCTGAACAAGATGTGGGTGCTCAGGAAGGTGCTGAACCCGCTGACCACCGTCGAGTCCATGGAGTTCCTGATAGACAAGCTCCGCTCCAACAAGACCAACAAGGACTTCATCGAGTCGATGAACAAGTAGGACACCCTCTGTTCCCTCCCCTGGTGGGAGGGATTAAGGGAGGGGGAATGATTTTGTAGGGGCCGGCCATCGTGTCGGCCCTTTTTGTTTTACCCTCTTCTTCCAATAACCCGGTTCCCTGTTCATCTGCATAACCGCTATGATAATGATTTCTTCATCGACTGTTTGGTAAATTACACCGAAAGGGAAACGGTTGGTCAGGCACCGCCTCGTATGCTTTGAAAATTCAGACCATGCTAAAGGAAAATGGACTATCCGCTGGACCGTAGAGAAGACTTCCTTTGAAAATTCCAGGACAAGCCCGGGGCGGCATTCCTCGAAATAGTCAATCGCTTCAATAAACTCTTCCCTGGCGGAGGGATGAAACGAGTACTTCATCAGGAAAATCTTTTCTTGACTTCCCCGAATACATCTTCACCCGGCACGGTTTTAACCTTACCGGACTTTATCTCCTTTACCCTCTTCTCGGCCTCCTTTGCCCACAATGAGTCTATCTCTTTTTGTGACGGGTGCAGGCTGTCGAGGATTTTCTCGACCAGCTTGGTCTTTATGTCCACAGGCAGTGACTCGACCATGGATATCAGGTCGTTTGTTTTGACGGCCATAACATTACCCCTTGTTTATTAGAAGCCGACGGTTTTGAGCAGTTTCTTTATTCTGGATTTATTATAAGCCCTCGCGGTAAAGCCCGTCAAGGAATAATAGGACGGTATCACCCCCACCCCGGCCCTCCCCCCGTCCAGAGGGGGAGGGTGTAGAATGGCGCCCATGACAAAAAAGACGGCCCCAAGGGACCGCCTTCAAGTTTCCGTGCATATGCGCGTCAGAAGCCCGACGCCTTCTTCAGCGTAGCTGTCCTGTGCTTGACACCCATGATGTCCAGCACCTGCGGGATGCCCTCGTGGAAATGCTCGTATACAGGCCTGAACCCAAGCTCGTTCTTCGCCTTGGTGTTGGTCACGCGCACCGAGGAGTCGAAAGCCTCCGCGAGAATCTCGCCGTACTCCTTGGCGAAGAGGGTGTAGTCCTCCCCCTGCGGCGCGTTCACCATCATCTCGTTCGCAACGTAATGCAGCAGGTCGGACTGCGTCACGGGGTTGCCGTCCACGAGGCAGAACCTCTCCCCGATAGGCATCTTGTCCAGTATCAGCTTGTAGCCCTCGGCAAGGTCGTCGATGTGGATAAGGCTCATGTGGTTGGTACCCGCCCCGACTATCCTGGCGGTGCCGTTCCTGATGCCTTCCACCACGATCTCCTTGAACCAGCTGCCGGGCCCGTATACCCAGCCGGGGAACACCTCGATGACGTTCAGCCCGAGCTTGCGCGCGGTCTTCTCGATATCCCAGTACGACCCGGCAACCGGCCTCGCGAGCCCTGTCGGGTCTATGGTCAGTATCTCGCTTGCCCAGCGGTCGCCCTGGTTCCCGAACGCGGTGACATGGTAGCTCAACACCACCGCCTGGACGTGACCGCCCGTCGATGCGTGCAGCAGGTTCTTCACCGTCTCGGCATGCGACTCCGCGCGCCTCGCGGCCTCGTTTATGGAGAGCTTCTCGCCAACTTTGTAGGGGCTCGTGGCGCTGATAACGGCGTCGCTGTCCTTGACCTCTTCCTCCCATTTCGCGGGCGCCATAAGGTCGCCCACCACGGGCTTTCCGCCCCACTTCCTGACATCTTCGGCCATGTGCTCATCCTGCACAAGGCCCTTTACGGTGTGGCCGGCCTTCACCAGCCTCTTTAGCACGGCAGAGCCCATAAAGCCCGTCGCGCCGGTAAGGAATACTTTCATGACGCACCTCCGCGGCTCCCGAGGTTGACTTATCCAGGTGCCCTGCAAGGCGCCTGCCCTCCCCAGTTAACCCAATACGCTCTACTATATAATTATACCACTAACTGCCGGCTTGACAAGCCGGGGCGCACTGGCATGGACGCACAAATTACGCAAAATTAGCCGGTTACGGCTGCATGCGGGGCGCATGGTGGGGAGCTCGTGGAATATGGCGTCCATCTCCCGCTCCGCGGGACCCATTTCGGCCGGGCCGTAATGGGTTCTGATAAACCACCCCGGCGCGGCCATTCGCCCGCCGGAGATATGGACGGCCCAAATTACCCGAAATAATCACGAACATCCAATATTTTTCCGTGTGCAAGCTTTATGTTGCTATATTCTTCATAAAATGCTACAGTATAAAACCCGTCGTATGTAACAGAACTGGAGGCTATACAAGCAAGTTTATGGATATAGGTACGCAAATAGGGTCGGTGGACCTGGAAACACCTGTTTTGACAATCGGAAAACACACACCCAGGTACCCGCTCATACAGGGCGGGATGGGCGTGCGCGTCTCCGCCTCCCGTCTTGCGGGAGCGGTTGCCAGGGCGGGCGGCATCGGCACCATCGCATCTGTCGCGCTCGGGCTTTCGTCCAAATATTTCACCGGCAAGCAGAGCTACTTCGAGGCCAACAGGCTGGCGCTTGCGGACGAGATAGCGGCCGCCCGAAAAGCAGCCCCGGACGGGATCATCGCGGTCAACAACATGGTCGCGCTCACCGACTACGAGACGATGGTAAGGACATCCGCGGAGCATGGCGCGAACGTCATAATATCCGGCGCGGGCCTGCCGATGCAGCTCCCGGAGTTCACCAGCGGCTTCCCGGACGTGGCGCTCGTGCCCATCGTCTCCTCCATGAAGGCCGCGAGCCTCATCGTCAGGAAATGGGAGAAGGCATACCACCGGCTGCCGGACGCATTCATCGTCGAGGCGCCGGGCACTGCGGGCGGACACCTTGGTGCGAAGCTTGAAGAGGTCGACAGCGCCGCGATGAGCCTGGACGCCGTCGTACCCGCGCTGGTCAAATACGTCTCGGAAGAGCTGAAGGCGGACATGCCGGTTATCGCGGCGGGGGGGGTCTGGAACCGCGAGGACGTCCTGCACAGCTTCTCGCTGGGCGCGAAAGGCGTGCAGATGGGCACCCGCTTCGTATGCACATACGAGTGCGACGCAGCCGATGAATTCAAGAAGATGTACATGGACGCGACCGAAAAGGACGTCGTACTCATAAAGAGCCCGGTCGGACTTCCCGGAAGGGCCATAAAGAACCCGTTCACTGAACAGATACTCCTGGGCCCGTACCCCGGCCACAAGTGCATCGCCAACTGCCTGAAGCACTGCTCTTTCAAGAAGGACAAGATAGGGTTCTGCATCGCGACCGCGCTCACAAAGGCACACACCGGCGACGTGGACCACGGGCTGGTCTTCTGCGGCAGCAACGTCGGAAGGTGCACCGGGCTTGTGCACGTGCAGGACATTATGGACGAGCTTTTTCCAGCCGTCTGACGTAGTTACCGGTCTGGTTTACCGATAAATCTAACGAGTTACCGGCCTCACCCGCATTGGTTAACTGAGCGGGTGGGCTTTTTTTATGGCAGGAGGAATGAAATAAAATGGATAGAAGGCAGGACATCAGGAACATCGCAATAATCGCGCACGTCGACCACGGCAAGACCACGCTGGTGGACGCGATGCTGTGGCAGAGCGGCACGTTCAGGGAGAACCAGGCGGTGGCCGAAAGGGTCATGGACAGCATGGACCTCGAGCGCGAGAAGGGCATCACCATAATGGCGAAGAACACCGCCATCCACTTCGGCGGGGTAAAGATAAACATTGTGGACACGCCGGGCCACACCGACTTCGGCGGGGAGGTCGAACGCACGCTCAAGATGGTGGACGGGGTGATGCTCCTCGTGGACGCCTCGGAAGGACCGCTCCCGCAGACCAGGTTCGTCCTCAAAAAGGCGCTCGAAGACAGCCTCCCGGTAATACTGGTCATAAACAAGATAGACCGCCCGGACTCGCGCATAACCGAGGTCATTAACGAGGTATACGACCTTTTCATCGACCTCGACGCCAACGAGTCCCAGATAGAGTTCCCGGTGCTCTACACGAACGCAAGGGCGGGCATCGCAAAGACGGACCCCGATGGAGAGGGCGAGGACCTGAAGCCGCTGTTCGAGGAGATAGTAAGGGCCATACCAGGCCCGAAGGCGGTAGCGGACGCGCCGCTCCAGCTCCTTGTCACGTCTCTCGACTACTCGGACTACGTCGGAAGGCTGGGGGTCGGACGGGTGTTCGCGGGCAACATCAGGAAAGGTGACCAGGTCTCGCTCTGCAAGACCGACGGCCAGATAAAAAAGGGCAAGATATCGGTGCTCTACACATACGAGGGCCTGGGCAGGGTGGAGGTAAACGAGTTGTCCGCAGGCGACATCGTGGCGTTCGCCGGGCTCGAGGACTTCACGATAGGCGACACCGTCTGCGAGCTGGACAACCCCAGGCCGCTTCCGGCGATACACGTCGAGGAGCCTACGCTCTCGATGAACTTCTCGGTCAACTCATCCCCGTTCGCGGGCCGCGAGGGCAAGTTCGTGACCAGCAGGAACATAAAGGACAGGCTGGAGAAAGAGATACTCTACAACGTCAGCGTCAAGGTGGAACCGACCGAGACTCCGGAGACGTTCAAGGTGTCGGGCAGGGGCGAGCTCCAGCTCGCGATACTTATCGAGCAGATGCGCCGCGAGGGGTTCGAGCTCGCGGTATCGAGGCCGGAGATAATCGAAAAGGTGATAGACGGCGTCCGCTCAGAGCCGTACGAGCTTCTTCTTGTCGACTGCCCCGAGGAGCACATCGGTATAGTTACCGAGAAGCTCGGCATCAGGAAGGGCCGGATGACCAAGATGGTCAATAACGGCACCGGACGCGTCAGGATAGAGTTTGAGATACCATCGAGGGGGCTTATAGGTTTCAGGTCGGAC
>Ga0214472_10001699_pt1 | contig 24194 bp, 13 predicted proteins | sample RVTome_6_FD_207662 | JGI IMG/M metagenome (GOLD analysis project Ga0214472, IMG submission 207662) | Soil microbial communities from uranium-contaminated site in the Upper Colorado River Basin, Wyoming, United States - RVT140D175 | ecosystem: Environmental > Terrestrial > Soil > Contaminated >...
AGTCGATGTAGGCCCCGGCGCTATCTTTCTCGCGAAAGAAGACGTTCTTGTGCCGCCCAACGCGGTCCGCGAGACTGCGATCAGCGAGGGCGGCACTGGCGTGGCCGGATCGGTCCAGTGCGACGATGTCGTACCAGTGGCGCGAGAATCGATCGTCACCACGAAGTTTTCCCCCTCGACAGAACACATGGATGGCCGTCGCCTTTTCCCAAAATGTCCGCCCCGGCCGCATTACGGCTGGAGTGACAGATGGAAAGACCACGTCGGGCAGGAACGGCGCCGCATCACAGGTCACTGGCCGGGGCTCCGAGGGCTCGCCGGTCGACCGCGCTCCAAATTCGAGGAGCACTACCGGACCGACATAACCTGTACCAGCCGCCAACGGCTCGTACGTGATCGTCGCCATCGCGCCTTGTGCGGCTACGGTGGCGGTGAGCCCAAGCTCCGAGAGGCGACGCGCCAATGTCGGTACGACCGTATCTGTGGTCCACGCATCAAGTCGTGTCCTGATGGTCTTCGTCCATTTCTGTTCCTGGCTCTGGTTGGCCGGAAGGCCTTCGCTACCAGGCTCGGCGAGATCAGGCGCAATCGCCCTGATGTCGTACGTGAGGTCTACGTCCTCAGAGAATCGGGCGATGGCTTGGTATGCCTTCGACAGACTTGTCCCTCCCTTGAAGACAAGGTGCGGTCCGAAGGGCGCCGCGAAGAGGGTTTCAAGCGCCCACACGACCCAGACATCCTTCTGAAGGAGATGCACTGGTCGGCCGGACCGGTCAGCCGCAACACCCAACGCGTCCGCTTGGTCACGCCGCGAAAGGGATAGAAAGGCCTCAGCCACGCGCCACCAGTGCGCTGAGCCGTTCAGCCATCCAGGTTGGCAGTTGGCCACGCACACTCGAGAGCTCACCAACCGTTTCTGGCGACAGCTTGCTCTTGAGCTGAGCGGCCAGAGCACCGCTACGCTCGCGGCCGCCCCACGCCAACGCGCGAATCACAGCACCTGCCGGTCGTTCTGCAAGGGTCAGCTGCCATCGCGGAGCATGTCGAAGTTCAACTGTTTGCGCGCCGAGTTTCAGATGACGTGTGCGTCCGGACGTGAGATACAGCGGGCGTAGGGGCACCTGCGTTGTGAGCCCCAACTGATTGGCTGTAGCAGCTCCGCTTGCCGCAACGACCTCCCCGCTCTCCGCCTGAAGAGCGTTGAGTACAGCGGAGACTTCTGGTGTCCGCACACCAAATCTCGTCTGAATCGGACGGACGTACAGTCCACGACCAACCCTCAGCAGCTGTTCACGGCGAGCCAAGCGCGACAGAGCTTGATCAACCGCCGCTCGGCTGCCTAGGTGCAGCAAGTTCTTGGCGGAAATCGGCACAGTCTCGGGCCATGTGGCTACCTCTGACACGATTCGCTCTGGAAGACGCCCTTTCATGATGTCAGAAGTATAGCATAGTTTCTGACGTTGACTCCAAACACAGCAATTCACCCAAGACTGGTCATGCAAGTGCCGTTATTGCAATAGTTTATGCGGCCAATAACGCCAAGTTGGCGCGGCGCTCGAGTTGACGAATTTGCACCCACCGCGGCAATCTCGAGAACTCCGCGAGGGCAGACGATCGGCGGTCGGCTCCGCCGAAAAGCAGGCAAGGCCCTGGTCGGCGCAGCGCCGTATAGTCTCACTGGTTGAACTCGAGCATGCGGTACTGGTGGGGTTAACCAGAACCAGACGTATCGGGCCGAAGTCCGCGGGAGCTTCATGTGGTCGCCGAAGCAGAACGCGAATGGAGCCCGCAATCAGTTCTACGAGAACATGCGAGAGGTGTCCCTTGGCGACGTCGTGTTCTCGTTCTGCGACACGCGCACGAAAGCGATTGGAGTCGTAACGGGAGCTGGAACGATGTGCACGAGATCCGAGCACGAGCCCAGGCCGGGATCGAGCAAAGGGACATCGCGACAGCGTTCAAGATCTCGCGACCGCTGTGCAGTGCGATCGTCCGCGGTCACATCTGGAATCCGGAGGTCAAGCTGACCACTGGTGACGAGATGCGCGACCGGATCATCGGAGCCCTCGACACGGGCTGCCGTCGTGGCGAGATGCTCAAGATCCAGAACAAGCAAGTCGATTGGCGACACCGCTGGATCCGAATCCTCAAGGAGCACTCGAAGACCGAAGTCGCACGTGTCATTCCGTTCGAGGCAAGCAGCCGACTCGAGAAGCTCTTGCGCAGGCGAGCATTCCTCGGACCGGACGGGCACGTGTTCGGCGAGGCAACGACCGGCGCGTACGTGGCAAGCCTGAAGTCAGCCTGGGAGACGCTGCTCCTCCTGGCCAACGGCATCAAGCCAACGCGGGCCGGCAGTGACAAGTGAGTGTCGAACCGAAAGGCACTCGCGCAGATCGACCTCCACTGGCACGACCTCCGACACGAGGCGCTGTCACGGTTGGCCGACGATGGCGTTCCCGTTCACGAGCTGCAGTTGCTCGCCGGGCACTCCAGCATCACGACGACCCAGCGCTACATGAACGCTCGTGCGAGCTCGCTGGCCGAGTCGATGCGCCAAGCGCGCGAACGACGGGTCAATCGTGTCGAGCACGCTGATGAAGCGACCGCTCAGATTGGGTGAGGGAATGCGCGACGAGCAGGGTTGGCACGCTACCGATTGTCAGCCAATTGTCAGCCGACGCTCGATCCGCGTTCGCCAGATTCACAAACGTGTGAAGACGTTAAGAATTTTGGTCGGGGCGACTGGATTCGAACCCACCTTCGCCGAGGCTACGGCGGGCAGGCCAGCGGCCCCTGCGCCCAAGGCAGGCGCAATCTCCCGTGGTTTGTAGGCCGGGCGTTGCTCTATCCATCAGGCGGCCGTTGGCCGCCGTCACCGGCGCTTTGGCCTCAGCCGCCTAAGCGACAGGCTCGGTGCCTCGGTGTCTCGGTGTCTCGGTGTTCCCGTGATCAGTGCAGTCAGTACAATCGGGAGAATCAGGTGGCGATTAACCCGTGGCTGGCTTGCCGAGCGTGGCCTTGAGTTTGTCGTACGGGTCCACGAGCGGATCGCGCTTCGTCCAGTCGATGCCGACGATGCCGTAGAGCCACACCGGCATCGTGACCGGTTCGATCACGAGCGGAATCAGCCGGCGCCTCCGATCGCCCATGTCGAGCACCTTGGTGATGATGGCCTCTTCCTCGGTGTTCCCGCTTTCCAGGTAGCGCCGCGAGATCACCGCGACCGTGAAACGGCTCTGGCGGATGGCGCGCTCCATTTCCTGCAGGAAGCTGGCATTGGCGGGAAAATCCCGCTCGTCAATCGCGACGCGGTAGCCCTCGGCTTCGAGCGCGGCCACCAGGTCGGTGGCAAACCGCTTGTCTTCCCCCTCGTGCCTGTAGCTCATGAAGACGTCGTAACGGATCGGCAGATCCGCAGGCGCCTGCAGCGCGGGCGCATCCCACTGCATCGGAGCCAGGATCGACGTGGGCACGGCCTGGGCGGTCGCCACCAGGCAGACGACGAGGAACGGCACCCACAGGAAATAGCTGCTGCTGATGAAGACCGTGCAGCGGCCGATCGAGGACCGCGTCCAGATTCTCTCCGGCACCCCGGCCGCATCGAACAGCAGATCGTCGCTGGAGAGGTCCGGGTTCGCCTGTCTGTACGCGCCTCCCAGCGGTGTCAGGTCCGTCCCGATGACGACAGGCCTGTCACCGTATCGCGCCGTGCACGCGCGCTGCGCGTAGCCGCCGGCGGCGAACGCCGCCAGCCCGAGTGCCAGCGACGCCGCGGCCATCGCCACCCAGACGCGCGGCCGGGCGGCGGAGCGCCACACGATGAACGGCAGGATGGCGAGGGTCACGATCGCGGCGGAGGCCAGCGCGGCAAAGGCCCAGGGCGCGCCGGTCGCGGCGCCGGCAATCGCCGGCGGCGGGGGCACGAGCGCCGCGCCGATCCCTGCGAGCAGGACAGCTCCGGCCGCCAGCCACACCCGCCGGTGGCGCCCGAATAGACGGGCGCCGCTCGTCATTGCACCAATGCAGCCGGAACTGGAAGATCCAGGAGCAGCTCTTTCTTCCCCTCGCCAACCTTGACCACGGTCCGTTCGCCGAGTCGCGCGGTTGCCGGATCACGGACCCACATGACGTATCTGCCCGGGACCAGCGTCTCTTCGGTCGGACTGCTCAACTGGGGGAACAGATCGGGCGTGGCATTGCTGGCGGCCTCGAAGACTCTCGGCATGTAGAACACCTGCCAGCTCCGGCTCTCGGTGCCCCCCTGCACCGTCCGCACGCGAACGACGACCGAACCGCCCAGTCGTCCTCCACTCAGCGTGCAGTGTTCGAGCTTGACCTCGAGATCGTCGGCAACCGCGTCAACCGTCGCGGCCAGCGTGTCGGCGTCGCCGAGCCTCAGGGCGGCTTCCAGCGCGGCCACGTATTCTGCCAGGTTGTCGCGGTAGTCGTCGGGCGACTCGGCCGGCCACTTCGCGGACAACGCCTGGAGCCGTGACAGCGCCGTGGTCGCACGCCGCTGGGCCGTCCTGACGGGCGCCGACGCCGGTGGCACGCGCGCCAGCACCGTGGCAAGCGTCGCCAGGCTCGCCTTTACCTGGGGTGACGGGGGCGGCGCACTGGCGCGCGGCATCTCCTTCCTGGCGCCGCGTTCGAGCAGAAATGCCACGACGAACTTGGCGGTCGTCGGCGAGGGCTCGGCCCACTCGAAGGCCGTTCTTCCCTCGGTGTCGCGGACCGACGGGTCCGCGCCTCGCGACAACAGCGCCTGGAGCATGCCGAGATCCCCGTTGCGCGCCGCGATCATCAGGGCCGTCGTCCCCCGCTCGTCGGCCACGTTGACCGGCGCACCCATCGAGAGCACCTGGCGGACGACCATGTCGTGTCCTTCGGTTGCGGCCTGCAGCAGTCTGCGACCGAGCGCCTCGGCCTGTTCGAGGAGCATGGCGGCGTCCACATGCCCGCGTTCGAGCGCGAGCTGGCGCGCCGTCACCCCGCCTTTCGCAGCCGTGACGTTGGCTCCCTCGAGCACCAGCGCGCGCACGATTTCAGTGAATCCATTCGCCGAGGCGAGCATCAGCGCGGTGGAGCCGTCGCTGGCGCGCCGGTCCACCACCGCGCCGCTGTCGAGAAGCTGTCGCACCACCTCGGTGTTGCCGCTGGCTGCGGCCCACATCAGCGGTGTCAGGCCGCGGCGGTCCGCCGCGTCAACAGCTGCGCCCCGTGAAAGGAGGTCGCGGACCCTGGCGAGGTCTCCGAGTTTTGCAGACTCCAGCAGGTCGGCGGCCGGGGTCTGCGCCGGCGTCGTCGCCTGGCCGATGAGCAGACCAAGAAGGACGACGGATAAGAACATGATGCCAGTCTACGTCAGGCGGGCTTCGTCGCCTTCCAGGGCTTAAGGGCGTTGTCGAGCCCCCTCGAGCGCCACCGCCAGGGATCGAAGCCTGTCAACGATCGGCGCGCTGATTCTGTCACGAACAGTTCGAGTTGCGGAAGCAGACGCGTACGATAGAATCCGCGCACTCAACATGACCTACGAAAAGATCTTCTCACCGCTGAGCTTCAACAACCTCACCATCAAGAACCGCATTCTGCGCTCGAACCTCGCGGGCCGTTTCGACAACTATGACGGCACCGGCGCGCAGGCGCGCATCAACTGGGAAGTGAAGTTCGCCCGCGCGGGCGTCGGCGCCATTGTCTCGTCGTTCGTGCCGGTGCACCCGCGCGGGCGGATCCTGCCGAACTACGCCACGATCGACAGCGACGATCGCATTCCGTTCTGGCGGGCGCTGGGCACGGCGGTCCACGAACACGACTGTAAGTACATCCTCCAGCTCAGCCATGGCGGCCGCCAGCGCGACATCCCGACCATCGACTACCCGCCTCCGGGCCTCAGTTCGACGGCCAAGCGCGACCCGTTGCACGGATTCGAGTGCGAAGCCATGACGCTGGCGCAGATCACGGAAACCGTGCAGGCGTTCGCGGAGGGGGCGAGGCGCGCCCGCGAGGCGGGGCTGGACGGCGTCGAGCTGCACGGCGCCAACGGCTACCTGATCACGCAGTTTCTGAGCTCCGGGATCAACGACCGGACCGACGAGTACGGCGGGGTGCTGGCGAACCGCGCGCGGTTCGTCCGGGAAATCGTCCAGGCGATCCGCGCCCGCGTCGGACGCGACTTTCACCTGCAGATGAAGATCAGCGCGACGGAATACAACAACGCGCTCCTCCCCGAGGAAGGCCCCGGCAACACCATCGAGGACTCGATCCAGGTGTGCCAGTGGCTCAAAGACGACGGCGTGGACGCCATTGTCGTGTCGTCGGGCGCCTCGTTTCCGCATCCGAAGAACCCGGCCGGCGACCTGCCGATCGACGAGCTGAAGAAGACCTACGACAGTCTGATATCGAGCGGCGTGCTCGCGCTGCGCAATTACATCCTGTTCTCCGGCAGGCTCACGGCCGACCTGTTCAAGCGGCGATGGGAAACGGCCCGCGGTCCGAAGGATCGGATTGAGGGAATGAATATTCCCGATGCCCGCGCGATTAAGAAGGCGGTGGGCAGCCTTCCCGTGCTGGTGACGGGAGGATTCCAGACGGCCCAGATCATCGAGGACGCGATCACGCGGGGCGATTGTGACGCGGTGACCATCGGCCGGCCGCTGATCGCCAACAACGACCTGGTCCAGCAGTTCGCCAGGGGGATCGGCCGTCCGGCGAGCCCGTGCACCTACTGCAACGCCTGCCTGGTGAACGCCGTTGAGAATCCGCTCGGCTGCTACGACGAGAGCCGGTTCCCATCGCGCGACGCGATGATCGCGGAGATTCTGAGCGTGTACCGTCCGCAGACGTTTCAATAACCGCGCCGCTGACCATGAACGATTTCGATGCGTGGCTGAAGACGCTCGTCTCGACGCTCGCGTCGACGGACCGGGCGCTGGCCGACGAGATTCGCGCAATCCGCGGATCCCGGTCCATTGCCGCCTCCGGATCGCGGTCGCTTCCCGCGGCGGTCCGCAATATCGTGCTGCGCGTGGGCCGGCCGGTGCTGGCGATTGTCGGCAACGCCCCTCGGCTCGATTTCAAGGACAGCGAGAGCGCCGTCTGGCGGGCCAGGCTGCAGGCCTCGGCGCCGCTCCTGACGCGCGCCGCGCAAGCGGTCGGCCGCATCGAAGTGACGGGGCTGCCGGGTTTCTCGTTTGTGGGCACCGGCTGGCTCGTGGACAGGAACACGGTGGTGACGAACCGCCATGTGGCGCTGGCGTTTGGCCGGCGGACGGGCGCCGGCTTCACGTTCATGCAGGGCAGCCGTACCAGACCGATGACGGCCGCCATCGACTTTCTCGAGGAAACCGGCCGCCTCGCCGAGCGCGAGTTCCCCATCGTCGAGATCCTCCACATCGAGGACGAGACCGGGCCGGACTTCGCGCTGCTGCGGGTCGAACGTCGGGGCGGACTGCCCGCGCTGGCGCCGCCGATCCCGCTGGCCGTCTCGTCCGTGAAGCCCGAGCAGCAGGTCGCCGTGATTGGGTACCCGGCGCGCGACAGCCGCGTGCCCGACGCGCAGCTGATGCAGTCGATTTTCGGCGACGTCTACGACAAGAAGCGGCTGGCGCCGGGACAAGTCACCAGGGCGCAGAAGGATCTCGTGTTCCACGACTGCTCGACGCTGGGCGGCAATTCGGGGTCGGTCGTCCTCGACCTGGCGACGGGGCAGGCGGTGGGGCTGCACTTCGCGGGACGCTTTCTCGAGGCCAACTACGCGGTGCCGGCGGCCGTCGTCGCCGCGCGTCTCGAGCAGGTGCTGCGTCCGAAACCGGGCCGGCCTCCTCATGGTTCCCTGCCCGCCACACCTGCTGCGGCAGGGCCGCCCGCCGCTGGCACGACAACCGGTTCGGAGTTGATTGTCGAGGGCGTGCCCGACGATTACATCGGGCGCGCCGGCTACTCGCCGACGTTTGTCGGGCCCAGGATCCCGCTCCCGGTCGTGCGGAACAAGAAGGACGTCCTGACGTTCATGTGGAAGGGGCGGCGGGAATCCGTGCTGAAGTACCAGCATTTCTCGGTGGTCATGTCGCGAAGCCGGCGCCTCTGTATTTACAGTGCGGTCAACATCGACGGCCGCAAGCCGCGCCGCGGCCAGCGCCCGTCATGGCGGCTGGATGCCCGCATTCCGGCGGGCCAGCAGATCCGCGACGAATGCTACGGGAACGAACCGCTGTTCTCGCGGGGGCACATGACGCGCCGCGAGGATCCGATCTGGGGCACGCCACGGGAAGCGGAGCGCGGGAATATCGACTCGATGCACGTCACCAATACGGTGCCCCAGATGCAGCCGTTCAACGCCGGCATCTGGCTGGCGCTCGAGAGCTATGCGCTCGACAACGCGCGCGCCGACAAGATGCACATTTCTGTCTTTACCGGCCCTTTTCTCCGCCCCGGCGATCCGGTCCGGGAGGGTGTCCGGATCCCGCGTTCGTTCTGGAAGGTGATTGCGTTTATTCACGATAAGACCAGGAGGCTCGGTGCGACCGGCTACACGATGTCGCAGGAGGCCTTCCTGCGCGACGAGGAGTTCGTGTTCGGCCGGCATACGACGTCGCAGACGCGGATCGCCGATATCGAGCGGCGCGCGGGCCTGTCGTTCGGCCGGCTCGCCGCGCTCGATCCATTGAAAAGCGACGCGAGAGGGCTGGCGGCGCCGTTGACCGATCCGTCGCAGATCAGGTTTGTCTAGGAGGGTGTGATGGCAAAGCGTGCGTTTCTGGTCGGCATCAACCGGTATCGGATAGCCGGCGCCGACCTCAGGGGCTGTGTCAACGACGTGAAGGATGTGAGCGCCGCGCTCGTCCAGTTCCACGGGTTCAAGAAGCGCGATATCACCGTGCTGACCGACCTGGCGGCCACCAAGAAGGCCATGCAGGCGGGCATCAAGGCGTTGATCCGCGATTCGAAGAAGGGGGACGTCGCACTGATCCATTATTCGGGCCATGGCTCGCACGTGCCCGACGACAATGGTGACGAGGCGGATGGCCGCGACGAGATCCTCTGTCCGACCGATCTCAACTGGGACGATCCGCTGCGGGACGACTGGTTGCGATCGACGCTCGACGGGGTACGCGGGGGCGTCAACCTGACCGTCATCATGGACTGCTGCCATTCCGGGACCAACACGCGCGAGGTCCTGCCGCCGGATGCGCCGGTGAAACAGCGGTATCTCCCGAGTCCCTCGGCCCTGAAGGCCGTTGAATCGGGCCGCAGCGTGCCGAAGAAAGTCAGCAGCGAGCTGCGCGGTTCGTCGCGCGCCTCGCGGAAGGCCAGGGACATCGTCAAGGCGGAGCTGCCCGAAGTGCTGATCACCGGCTGTCGCGACACCCAGACGTCGGCCGATGCGTTCATCAACGGCCGGTTCAACGGCGCGCTGACGTTTGCGCTCGTCGACGCGATTCGCAGGGGCCGGGGCCGTCTCACCTACCGGCAACTGCACGACCGCGCCGCGGCGGTGCTGAAGGCGCGGAAATTCGACCAGGTGCCGCAGCTCGAGGGGCGGTCCGAGCGGTTCGAGCAGCCGTTGTTTTCGGTCTAGTGCGGCGCCGACGGTCATGAAGCCATCGTCAGAAAAGCGTCTCCAGCAGCTCCATCCTGCACTGGCCTCCGCCGTGCGAGCGATGGTCGCGGACCTCGCGGCCCAGGGCACGGTAGTCGAAGTCGTGCAGGGACTCCGCACATTCGCCGAACAGGACGCACTGTATGCGAAGGGGCGGACCACGCCGGGCGCGATCGTCACGCAGGCGCGCGGCGGCGAATCGAATCACAACTTCGGCCTGGCGGTCGATCTCTGCCCCTTCACCAGCGACAAGCCGGACTGGAACGCGCCCATGGCGGTGTGGGCGGCCATCGGCGCCTCGGCCGCGGCGCAGGGTCTCGAGTGGGGCGGGCAGTGGAAGAAGTTCCTGGACAAGCCGCACGTGCAGCTGCCCGCGATGACGGTGAAGGAATGCGCGCGCCGCTACCAGGCCGGGGGACTCGACGCGGTCTGGGCCGCGGCCTCGCAGAAGATTGGCTGGACAGAGGCGCTGAGCGCGGCCCCCAGGCTCGTACAAAAGCGGCGGACGGGCAGGAAAGCCGCGAGCAGAAAGACGCGCGGCCGGAAAGGCGCGGCCAGGCGTGTTCGCGCCAGGCGCCGCCGTTGATCGTCGCCGGGTCCGCTTCGCGGAACCCGGCCCACGTACGTAGGGCGGGTTCCGCGCAGCGGACCCGCCGGCGTTCACGATCGTAACGAGGAGGCGCGGTGATCGAGAAGCGCGTGACGGTCGTCCTGTACGGCAGCGACCGGAACCTGTGGAGCGGCGGCCCGCTGCAGATTCGCGTGACGGATCTGTTTGCCGCCGGTGGGCCGAAGCTGCTGTCGTCGGGGAAGACCGATGCGGCCACCGTGGAGCTGCGCCTCCAGTTGCCGTTCGATGCGGGCCAGCTCTACGGCCTCACGTTCTCCGCCCCCCGTCATCGTCCCGCGTGGCAGATGCTCCGCCGGCTGGATTTCATCCGGACCCGGGATCAGGTGGAAGGCGATGACATCGTCCTGCGGCTGATGCTCGTGCCCGATTCGCCGGGAACGACGGACGTGCCGGGCGGACTGGAACGGCTGGTACAGATCGCCTCGCCGTTTGCGGCGCCCGGGACGGGCATCGACGCCGCCGGGTTTCAGCGGCTCGACGTGGCGGCGAAGATGGCGCTGCTGAACATCGAGGCGAAGCTGCGCGAAACCGTCATCGACGGCGCGCCGCTCCTCTCGTTCGTGCGCACGATCCGCCACGTCGCGGTGGATCGCGTGTTCCTGCTGTTCGATTCGGCGCTCAAGCCGCGCATGCCCCGCGCGGTCGACTTTGCCGGCGCGCCGGGGCATGACGCCCCGAAAGAGCCCGCCGGGCTGCCCGATCACCCGGACAGCTGGAAGCACACGCGGTTTGCGGAAGGGAACGTCCAGTTGTCGTTCTCCGCGGACGCCGCGCCATTTCCCGGCGGCGGCGCCGCGTCGCTGGTGCACTCGGCCGACGTGGACATCGATCTCGGGCGCGGGCTCGCGCACGCGAAGGAGTGGCTCGAGAACAACGTCTTCAAGCCGGGCCACAAGACCAGCCAGGCGCTGGTCTACGCGCAGCTGTACGCGCAGGGAATCCTGCCGCAGTACACGCTGGACCCGGCTGCCGCGACCACGCGCCGCGCGGCGCCCAGGCTCAGGTCGACGCCAGCCGCGCCGAAACGGACGGCGGGGAGGCGCGCGGCCCGGAAGCGCGCGAAACCTCGCAGACGATCGTCTCCTCGATAAGGACGACCCCTCCCCAAGCCTGGTTCAGAGTCCCACCGGTGCAAGTGGAGTTGACATCGCGGTTACCCTTTCATCGGTCTGCTGGGAATCGCTATGCTTGAAGAGTCAGACTGGGATACTCTCCTCACGCGAATCAAGAGCGGGAGGTGTACACCATTCCTCGGCGCCGCGGTCAACGTCGGCGTTCTGCCGCTCGGCGCCGATATCGCTAACGATTGGGCTGCCTCGTTCCACTATCCTCTCGACAGCCGCAGCGACCTTGCAAAAGTCTCACAGTTCGTCGCGGTCCACACGGATGGCACCCGTCCGAAGGAGTTGATCCTCAAGAAACTCACTGAAAGCCAGAAGGCGTTCAACTTCGACGACGCCGACGAGCCCCTTAACGTCCTCGCCAAGCTTCCTCTGCCCGTTTACCTGACAACGAATTACGACGACCTTCTTACACAAGCAATCAATCACCACGGCAACGCCGACGGACGCCGCGCCAGCTTTGAGATCTGCCGATGGAACAGCAACCTTGAGTTTCAGCCGACGCTCTTCAGGCGCGGCTCCAGGTTCTCGGCAAGCCCGAAGACGCCTGTCGTCTACCACCTGCACGGCCACCATTCCGTCGTCGATTCGCTTGTGCTCACGGAGGACGACTATCTGGACTACCTGGTCAATATGTCACGCGATGAGACGTTCCTGCCGCCGAGGATACAGGAGTCGATCACTGGATCTTCGGTCATGTTCGTCGGGTATAGCCTCGCCGACATCAGTTTCCGCGTTCTCTTCCGTGGACTGTTCGGCAATCTGGAGAGGGCGCTCGGAAAGTTGAGTGTGGCGGTTCAGTTGCCCTATGACGACGCGCATCCCAATAAGCAGAAGGCGGAAGAGTACGTGACGACCTACTTCGGCAAGATGGAGAAGATGGCACTGCGCGTCTACTGGGGCACAGCAAAAAGCTTCGCCCACGAGTTATGGGACCGCTGGAAGAAGTTTGGTGGCTAATCCCTACCCTGGCCCGCGCCCTTTTCAGAAGGGAGAGTCCGGTATATTCGCCGGCCGCGATCATGAAGTGTCCGAGCTCACCAGCCTGATTGTTTCCCACCAGGTCGTGGTTCTCTACGCGCAGTCGGGTGCAGGCAAGACGTCCATCGTCAACGCCGGCCTTTCGAACTCGTTATCGGAGCGAGGAATCCGGTTGCTGCCGATTGCCCGGGTCGGTGTCCCTGTTCCCAGGGAAATCCCGCTCGACGAGATTGCGAACGTCTATACCTTCAGCATGGCTTGGGACATCCTCCCAGGGATTGCGGTGAGCGAGCCATGGCGCCGCCAGGCCACTCCCGTGGACGTCTTTAGTCGCCTTCCCGACGTTCCCAGCGATTCCACTGATCGCAGTCTCTCAGTCTGCGTTCTGGATCAGTTCGAAGAGCTGTTCTCTGCCTACCCGGACCGCTGGCCCGACCGCGAGAAGTTCTTCCTCGATCTGTCGGCGCTCCTCGAAGCGCGGCGGGACGTCCGAGTCCTCTTCGTTTTGCGGGAGGATTTCCTGGCGGCTTTCAGCGGCTACGCCGCCCTTCTGCCCGAAGGCGGCCGGACCCGTTATCGAATCGAAAGGCTACGAGAACAGGAAGCAATCTCGGCGATTCTCAAGCCCCTCGACGGGACCGGGCATTCCTTTGCCCCTGATGTCGCCGAGACGATTGTGCACGACCTAATGCGCATCACCGTCGCTTCACGCGACGGCGGGGTCACCGGCGTGCGCGGGGAATTTGTCGAGCCCGTGCAACTCCAGGTGGTCTGTTATTCTCTCTTTGCGCAGCTCCCAGAAAGCACTACGACCGTCACGCTCGAAACGTATCGACAGTATGGCGATCCCGATAATGCACTGGAGACCTTTTACAAGCAGGCCCTCGACGCCACCATCGTCTCTACCGGAGTCGACGAGCGCGAGTTGCGCGAGTGGTTCGAGCGGAAGCTGATAACCCCGGCCGGTACCCGTGGACTCGTCTTCCAGGACGAGCAGGGGACCGCTGGCATGTCCAACGATGTGGTGCAGGTACTCGACAAGCAGCACGTCATCCGCCCGGAGATCCGTTCAGGCTTTCGTTGGTACGAACTGACTCACGATCGCTTCATTCGTCCCATCCAGCGCTCTAATGCCGCTTGGCGGTCAGACCGCGCGTCGCGGTCCTTCGACCCTCGGTACTCCGATGCGATTCGGCCCTTAAGCGACCGCGCCGGCATCCCCACCAAAGACCTCCGCGAAGTTGATGAGCCGCTGCGGATAACGGTCACCAACGGCGATCTGACGTTCGAGCAGGGGCCCCTGCTGCTGGGTCATTATCGGGCGACGCAGCTGACCGGCACGGAGAAAGTCATCGACAGATTGGTCGGCGGAACCATGACCCGCTCTCTCGAGACGGGTATCTATCCGGCATCGATTGGCTCGCACCAGATCTTCATCAACACTCGCCCGAATCTGGAGCGAGGTTCCTTCATGCCTCGCCCCAAGGCGGTCATCATTGTGGGCCTTGGCGACGAGGGAAGGCTGCGGGCCGTAGACCTCGTACATTCCGTTCGCCAGGCGGTTGTCGCCTGGGCCGAACGAGTGACGAGTAACAGAAAGCACGCGCCTCCCGTCTTCGAGTTGGCCGCCACGCTCATGGGAAGCGGGGGCAGCAGCATCGGCGCGGGCGACTCTGCGCGCCTTGTCTCTCAAGGTGTGTATGAAGCCAACGTGCTGCTCCAGAACGACGGCAACCGCACTCGTCCGAAGGTAAGCCGTCTTCAATTTGTCGAGCTCTATCTGGACCGGGCAACAGAAGCGTGGCGTGCCCTGCGGATGCAGGCGGCCGTCACGCCAAACCAGTATGTCATCGACGATTCGGTGAAAGCTGGGACGGGACCACTTCAGCGACCGCCCGATTCGGGCTACCGAGGGTCCGAGTTTGACTTGATGAGAGTGGGAAGAGAGACCGAAAGTGATGGCACGCCTACGATCGCGTACACCCTTGACACGAGGAGGGCCCGCGTCGAAATTCGTGGGCAGCGCGCGGAAAGCGTCGTCATAAGCGACCTCATCGCAACCGCCTCGAACTATGCGGTCCGCGATAAGCAGATTGGACGAACGCTGTTCAATCTCCTTATCCCAATCGAGCTGGAGCCTTACTTGGCCGCCGGATCCGGCGAGACACAAATCGAGGTGGACTCCCATACGGCGAAGATCCCGTGGGAGCTACTGCACACGAACAATGAGGGCGACAGCCAGACTCCATGGGCCATCCGCGTCAAGCTGGTGCGCAAGTTGCGCATCGGGGAGTATCAGGAGCGCTCGGCCGACGCCGGCCCGGAGACCAGCGCGCTCGTCATCGGCGAGCCGGAGTGTCCCTCCGAATACCCGAGGCTGTTCGGCGCCCGCGGCGAAGCGCTCGCCGTACGCGGCTGTCTGGCCGGCGATGCGACACTCACCGTCACCGATCTCATCAGTGAGGATTTTTCGCAGCCCGGTCCGACCGCCCGGGACGTGATCAATGCGCTCTTCGACAAGTCATGGCGCATCGTTCACATCGCCGGGAACGGCGCGCCAGGCAGGAGCGGCGCGCCGGGCGGCGTCGTCCTGTCGAACGGGACGTTCCTTGGACCCGCTGAGTTCGGTACCATGCGCACCCTTCCCGACCTCGTGTTCGTGAACTGCTGCCACCTCGGTGCCGCCGATTCCGCCCAATTGCTCTACAGCCATTACGATCGCGCTCAGTTTGCGTCAGGCTTTGCCGGTGCGCTGATCGCCATCGGCGTCCGCTGCGTCGTCGCTGCCGGCTGGGCGGTGGATGACGATGCCGCGAGTGTCTTCGCCGAAGAGTTCTACCGGTCGCTGCTTCGAGGGAATCGATTCATCGTGGCGGTAGGGGAAGCGCGCGCGGCGGCGCACGACCGGAGCCCGAACGTGAACACGTGGGCTGCCTATCAGTGCTATGGAGATCCCGATTGGGTCTTCCGCGGCAAGGCGGCGGACCCCAACCACGTCACGGCGCCGCCGACCGAGGATGTTTCGGGGATTGGTTCCGCAACAGCGTTGAAGCTCGCGCTCGAGCGCATCGTGGTCCGTACGAGGTACCAGGGCGCCGATGTCGCGGAACAGCTGCGCAGCCTGGCGCAGCTGGAGCAGCTGTTTGGATCGAAGTGGGGAAGGAGCGGCGACGTCGCGGAGCTGTTCGGCGAGGCGCTCGTCGAGGCTGGAGACGTCGAGGCGGGCATACAGTGGTACGAAACCGCGGTCGCCGCCCCGGACGGGAGGGCGTCGATCAAGGCGGCGGAACAGCTGGCCAACGTCCGCGGACGGCTTGGCTGGGAGATCGTTGACCACGCGGCGAGGGAGCTCGATGAGAAAAAGAAAGGCGAAAAGGCCAGCGGACAAGGGACCAGGGCGCGCGCCGCGGCGCGCCGCGCGCGCATGGACGCCGAGCGATCGCTGCGTAAGGCGATCATCCGCGCCGAGCGTCTGATCGACCATTCCCTCGAGCTGTTGACGCGCGTAATCGCGCTGGAATCGACGGTAGTGCGCGCGAGCCTCATCGGATCGGCGTATAAACGCATGGCGCTCGTGAACGGAGTCGCCGGGAGGCACGCTCGCGTCCAACAGGCTCTCAAACGGATGCGGATGGCCTATGCGCAAGCGCAGAAGCTGGGGGAGAAGAGCGGCATTGACGTGTACTACATGATCGCCAATCAGCTGACCGCCGATGTGGCGCTGCATGCCGGAACGCTTGGGTGGCGCGGCCCCGATCGGGAGACGATCAACATTCTCCGAAAGAGCCTTGAGGCGAAGGGCGCGATCGATCCGGACTTCTGGAGTGTCGTCGGCGAAACCGAATTAGACCAGTACGAGGCCTTGGCGGCGCGGAAGTTGGCGCTCGCCCGCAAGCAGCTCTCGAGGGCCTACGAGGATCTACACAAGCGGGTCACCGCCACACGGATGTGGGCATCGGTGTATGACACGGCGTACCTGGTGCTGCCGAACTACGCCAGGCGCACGACTGGCAAAGAGAAGGCTGCGGCGAACGAGCTGCTTGCGCAACTACGGCTGTTCGCGCACCCTGACGATGACCGTTAAGTTCATAGCGTGCGGCCAGGGAACCGTCGGCTCCTTCCTGAGCTAAGAACTCGATATGCCACGATCAATTACTTTTGTCGCGTCGGGTGTCCGGCGCGAAGGTGCGACTCGGGGCGGCCCGGGTACTGCCGTGCCGGCGATTGGGCGTCTCAAGGCGTCCGTTCTTCTGACTGCGACGCGTGCGGCACAGGAGCCCGACGTGCGAATGGAGGCGGTGCCGGGTCAGGATGCCCTCGTCATCCACGTCGCGGGTGGACCGGCGTTGTGGCTGCATCCGGAACACGCCCGGGAATTATTGCTCGCCCAGCAGGATCCCGCATCCGCCCGGAGCGCAACCGACGGCGACCTCCGCGAGGGCGACGTCCGTATACCGTCCCGCCTTCAGTGGAAGCTCGAGGAAGGCGTTCCGGCACGAGGCGCGGCGCGCGGCTTCCTCGGTGACGTGCTGGTCGAGGCGATCGACGTCATCACCGGCCTGGCGGTGGACAAGGCGGCTGATTTCGCTGCGTCCAAAGTGGTCGAGCACTTCGATTCACGGGTCGATCAGGGTGTGTACAAGCTCACCCCCGAGCGATTGACGCCGCTGAAAGGCGAGCCCAGCGGGACCTTTGCTGCCTCGCGCGGACACTCGCTTGTACTGGTCCACGGCACGTTCTCGGAGACCAGCGGCACATTCGGCAAGTTGTGGAGCGAACATCCTCAGCTTGTGCGCTCGCTCTTCCAGGCGTATGAAGGTCGCGTGTACGGGCTCGATCATCCAACCCTGGGGGCGAGCCCGATCGCGAACGCGATCGCCCTCGCCAAGGCAGTCCCGGCCGGCACGCGGCTTCATTTACTGACGCACTCCCGGGGCGGGCTGGTGGCGGAGGTGCTGGCGCGTGTCGCGGCGAAGCCGACCGACCCGTTCGCAGCCTTCAAGGCGAAGGGGTATGCGGACCAGCACCGCGAATTGCGGAGTCTCGCCAGCCTCGTTTCCAGGAAACACATCACGGTCGATCGCGTGGTGCGCGTGGCGTGTCCGGCGCGCGGAACGCTGCTGGCGTCCAAGCGTCTCGATGCGTATGTGTCGGTGGTGAAGTGGGGGCTCGAGCTTGCCGGAGTGCCTGTCGTTCCCGAACTGGTGAACTTCCTGGGCGAAGTCGCACGGCGACGAGCCGATCCCGACTCGCTGCCGGGACTGGCTGCGCAGATTCCGGACAGTCCTCTGGTCCAGTGGCTGCACACCGCGGATACGCCGATTGGCGGTGATCTCCGTGTCGTCGCCGGCGATCTGCAGGGCGACTCGGTGATCACATGGGTCAAAACCCTGCTGTCCGACGCGTTCTACTGGACCGACAACGATCTCGTCGTCCAGACGAGATCGATGTACGGTGGAACGCCGCGGCTCAACGACTCGACCTTCGTCCTCAATCAAGGCGGGACGGTCTCGCACTTCAACTATTTCAGCAACGCCGAGACGGCAACCGCCATCGTCGATGCGCTCGTTCGTGACAGACCGGACGGGTTCCGCGTGATTGGCCCGCTCTCGTGGGGAGGGACCTCGTCCACCGGCGTTCGAGCTGCAGTCGTGCCGCGGGCCCCGGCGGCGGCGGCGAGTCTCCCCGCCGTCTTCGTTCTTCCCGGCATCCTCGGCAGCAATCTGAAAGTCGGGAAGGATCGAATCTGGCTCGGCTGGCGCCTGGTCAACGGGTTTGCGCGGCTGGCGTACGACGCGGGTAAGAAGAACACCGTGGAACCGGATGGGCCGATCGGGTCGTTCTATGACGGCCTCACGACCTATCTGTCTCAGGACCACGACGTCATCCCGTTCGCCTTCGACTGGCGGCGTCCGATTGAGGAGTCGGCGAATCTCCTGGCCGACGCGGTCGAGGCCGCTCTGCTCGCACGCAGGAAATCCGGCACGCCTGTTCGCATGCTGGCTCACTCGATGGGTGGGCTGGTGGCGCGGACGCTGCAGCTGCAGAGGCGCGACACATGGGATCGGATGATGAAGGTGAACGGCGCGCGCATCCTGATGCTGGGCACTCCCAACGACGGATCGTGGGCACCGATGCAGGTCCTGACCGGCGATGACACGTTCGGGAACATGGTCACCGTGGTTGGAGCGCCGTTCCGCAGCCATGAAACGCGGCAGCTCATCGCCCAGTTTCCGGGGCTGCTGCAACTCCAGGCCGGCCTGCTCGATGGCCTTGGAAAACAGGAACGGTGGAAAGCGCTCGCCGAGGAGGATATCGCCGCGTTCCGCGCGAACAGTGTCTGGCACCGGCTGCCGCTGCAGCTGGATCAATTCAGGTGGGGCATTCCGAGCCAGAAGGCGCTCGACCGCGCGGTGTCACTGAGGCGGGATCTCGACAAGCAACGCGACAAGGATCTTGGCGCCTTTGCACAAAACCTGATGCTGGTCGTCGGCAGAGCCGCATTCACGCCATCCGGGTATGAGCTCGGACCCGCTGGAGTCGCCTACCTCGACATACCGGACCAGGGCGATGGGCGCGTGACACTGCAGAGCGCGCTCCTCCCCGGCGTGGAGACGTGGACGGTCGACGCCGACCACGGCGCGCTTCCAAGGCGGAAGGAGGCGTTTGAAGCGTATCGTGAGCTGTTGAACAACGGAAAGACGGCGCGGCTCGCGAAATTGTCTGCTCCGGCGGCCGCACGGGGCGCGGTCGCGTCTACTCCGGTCCGGAGCCGGCCCGCTCGCGCATTGCTCGTCAGCGCGCCCCCCCAGCGAGAATCAGAGGTGCTTGCGTCCTCCAGCCGGTCCGCCCCCGACGCTTCGAGTGCAGGTGCCGGAGCGGCCCTGCACGTCACGGTCATCAATGGCGACCTGACGTATGTCGCTGACCCGCTGCTGATAGGCCATTACAGCTCCTCGAAGCTGACCGGCGCCGAAGCGGTCATGGACCGCGCGATAGGCGACGCGATGAGTGCCTCGCTGGAGCGCGGCCTGTATCCCGGCGCGGCCGGTACGCACCAGGTCTTCGTCAACAGGCGGCAAAGCACCGAGAACCCCTGGCAGCTGCCGCGACCGGCGGCGGTCATTGTCGCTGGACTCGGCGCCGAAGGGGAGCTGCGAGGATCCGATCTGGTGGAGACGGTGCGGCAGGCGGTGATCGCATGGGCACAGCGGTTGACGGAACAGCCGGCGACGCCTGCCCTGCTCTCGCTGGCGACCACGCTGCTCGGCAGCGGCGGCAGCGGCATCCGCGTGGGGCAGGCCGCGCAGCTGATCGCCCAGGGGGTGCGTGAAGCGAACGACCAGTTGTCGGTCGAGCGCAGCGAGCGACAGCGGTGGCCGCGCGTCGGTCATCTCCAGATCATCGAGCTGTACCTCGACCGGGCAAGCGAAGCGTGGCGTTCGCTCCAGACGCTCGCCACCGCTTCACCCGCGCTGTATGCATTGAGTCCGGTCATCGCAGAGAGGATCGGCGCGCGGCGCCGCCCGCCCGACGCCGGATACCGCGGGGCCGAGTACGACTTCATCAGCGCGCTCATCCAGAAGGGCGAGGACCAGGAGGAGCGGATCGTTTATACGATCGACACCAAGCGCGCGCGCAGCGAAGTGCGCGCACAGACCACCCAGGTGGCGCTCATCCGCAACCTGGTCTCGACCGCCTCGAAGAGTACGAACACCGACACGCAGATCGGCCGCACGCTCTTCAGCCTGCTCGTGCCGGTGGATCTCGAGCCGTTCATGGGCAGCAGCGCCGCGACGGTGATCCAGCTGGACACCGGCACCGCCGCCATTCCATGGGAGCTCCTCGATAACCAGGTGCGAGGGAGCGGGGACAATCGTCCCTGGGCGATTCGCACGAAGTTGCTGCGCAAACTGAGAACGGGGGGGGCATCCGTCGGGGTCCACGACGCATCCGCCGACGACAGCGTGCTGGTCATCGGCGACCCGGCCTGTGACCGTAATCTGTACCCGAGACTCTTCGGCGCCCGGGAGGAAGCGGCGGCCGTTGTCGAGTGCATTGGCTCACGGCAATCCACAGCGGAGGCCGGCCCGCGCACGGCGCCTTCGCGTGTCACCGCGCTCATCAGCCCGCCTGACTACGACGGCGCGGAGCCGGATGCGAACGCAATCATGAATGCGACGATGGCCGGCCCCTGGCGAGTCATCCACATCGCGGGCCATGGTGCCGAGCCGCTGGTCATCGGCTCCCGCGTCGATCCGCGCGGCGTTGTCCTCTCGGATAATACGTTCCTCGGCCCACGGGAAATTGGCGCGCTGCGCGTCATTCCCGAGCTCGTGTTCGTGAACTGCTGCCACCTGGCGAGCGGAGACGTCACCCAGCTGCTCAAGGAAACCAATTACGACCGGGCGAAATTTGCCTCGGGCGTGGCCGAGGCGCTGATCAAGGCAGGGGTGCGGTGCGTCGTGGCCGCCGGGTGGGCGGTCAACGACGAGGCGGCGCGCGTGTTTGCCACCACGTTCTACGCGCGGCTTCTGGACGGGTCGACCTTCATCGACGCGGTTGCCGCGGCCCGGGAGGACGCGCGTGGCTGCGGCGGCAACACCTGGGCGGCGTACCAGTGCTACGGCGATCCTGACTGGAAGTATCGACGGGAGACGGGCGACGCGCAGCGGCCCACGCCGCCCGACCCGTCTCAGGAACTCGCCGGCATCGCGTCGGCTGCCGCCCTGGTGCTGACCCTCAAGACGCTGGCGTTGAAGAGCGAATACGAGGGGGCGGATGCCACCGAACAGGCTGAACGGCTGCGGTTTCTGGAGGAGACCTTCGCCGGGCACTGGCGACACAGCGGCGAAGTGGCGGAAGCCTTCGGCAACGCGTGGTCGAAGGCCGGGCGATTCGACGAGGCGATCGACTGGTACACACGCGCGCGCGTCGCCCCGGATGGGACGTCGTCTCTTGCAGCGGTCGAGCAACTCGCGAACCTCACGGTCCGCCGGGCCTGGGAACAGGCGGCGCGCACCGACGCCAGGGACAGCGCGGCCAGGGAACGCGCGCGCAAGGACATTGCCGAAGCGATGGCGCTCCTCGACATGCTGCTCGCCGTGGGCCCCACGTCCGAGCGCGAGAGCCTCTACGGCTCGGCCTACAAGCGCCTCGCGCTGATCGAGGCGGCCGCGGGACCGGGACGCGACGATCAGGAGCTTGAAGCGATCGCGAAGATGAAGGTCCACTATGCGGCGGCGGAAAAGATCGCGCGCCTGCGCGAAGCGGACGAACCACGCGGTGACGTGAACGCGTTCTACCCGGCGATGAACTGGATCGCCGCACAACTCGCCCTGGAAGGGGGCATGCAAGGGGTGGCCGCGCCGGATGCTGAAGCGCTCGCGGCCGTTCGACGTTCCATGATGGCCGCACCCCCCGACTTCTGGTCGGTGGTGGGCCAGACAGAGTTGAACATGTACACGGCGCTCTTTGCCGGCGCGCTGGAGGAAAGCCTGGAGTCGCTTACCGAGGAGTTCAAGACCCATCACGAGCGCGTGAACGCGCCAAAGCGGTGGGCGACGATCCACGACAATGCCACGTTCGTGCTGACGAAGTACAAGCTGCGCGCAACACCCCGCGAAGTGGCAGCCGCAGAAGTGCTCCTCGAGACGTTGTCGGAGCTGGCAGGGCAGCGTCCGACGCCGGCGAAGACGCCTGCCACGCGCCAGCGTGCGAAAACGCCGCGCAAGCGCCGATCGGGCCGCTCGAAGCGAACGCGGCCCTCGAAGCGCCGGCCGACTCCGTCAATAAGCTGATGCACCCGGACGAGGCCGAATAAGCCGCGGCCCACGATGGCGAACATTTTCATCAGCTATCGACGCGGTGCAAGCCGCAGGTTTCCCTTGCACAATTGCGTGCGATTGGCGCGAAGTGCCGGAATGGGCGCAGGAGAAGTACGGACATACCCATTGGCTTGAAGAAAACGCCTACCTGCGAGTGCTCTGAAATGGATGGGAATCCTTAGCTGCTGCGATACACGTACGCATCCTCGATGGTCAGCCCATCGACTACCCGCCGACCAATAGCCGTGTGCGGTTCCTCTGACGGGGTTGGGGCTTACCGCTGCGCGCGCTGAGCGCGAAAACGCAGACGCCAGTGCGCGCCCGACGCAAAGATCGCCGGCACGATCGGCACGCGATCCTGCTCCGCATGCGCAGCGGTCCCTTCGAATCGCGGGTTCGATGACAAATGCGTGAGACCCGCGACGATCTCCCCCAATCGGATACGCGAAACCCTAAGCACCATACGTCGCCTCTACGCGGCCGGCCAGCTCTGAAAGGTTGCCTGCATTTCCATCTTGGTGTGTGATGGACGGAACGGGCAGACCCGTCCTGAACGTCAGGGGTCGGGAGGCAATGACAACCGCTGGCGGAGCCAGGCCTTGGCGACGGTCCAGTCGCGCTCGACGGTTGCCGTCGACACCTTGAGGGCCTGCGCGGCCTCATCGATGCTCAAACCGGCGAAGAACTTCAGCTCGACGACCTGGCAGAGGCGCGCGTCAAATGTCGTCAACTCATCGAGCGCCCCGTCGAGCGCGAGGATATCGACCAGTGCGATCTCCGGTGCCGGCGTCGCGTCGGGCAGGGCGATGACCGTCGCGCCGCCTCCGCGTTTCGTGGCCCGCTTCTTCCGCGCATGGTCGACGAGAATCTGCCGCATCAACCGCGCGGACAGCGCGAAAAAGTGCGTGCGATTCTGAGGCGTGAGATGGCCGGGACCCGTCAGGCGCAGATAGGCCTCGTGGACGAGCGCCGTCGCCTGGAGCGTGTGGCCGGGCCTTTCTTGACGGAGTCTCCCACGAGCCACGCGCCGCAGCTCGTCGTACACGAGCGGCAGCAGCCGCTCGAGCGCATCGGCGTGCCCCGCCTGCCACTCCTGCAACAGCCCGGTGACGTCCTGATTCGTCTGGCGATCTGACATCAGACGACGGAATAGTCTAATTCCAGAATTCCCCGTCCATCCCGGCTATGGCCATTCGTCCCGAAGTGAGCGAGATTTCGGCTCAACGTGGCTCGTCGTGAATGGACACTTGCGTGAGCGTGATTGAAGCCTCCGGTCGTTGCCCGACGTAAATGGTGACGGTCCTCGTCATCGGCGCAAGCCCGGCGGCGTCGAGTGCCAGGCGATACGAGCCTGATGGAAGAGCGACAAAACGAAAGCGTCCGCTGTCGTCAGCGACAGCTTCCCATGTGTGATTCTGTTCGACGTGGGTCGCGGTGACACGAGCATACGGGATCGGTGCTCCAGAAATATCGCGCACAGTACCGCTGAAGGGCTGTCTGACGGGTTCGGCGGCGATGCGCGCGCGCATGTGAGCCGCTTGTACTCTGGTGAAGAGCAGCCTGCCTCGGGACGCATCCAGAAGATCGAATTTGGTCCAGTTGGTGCCCATGATGCCGGCGCGCGAGTGCGCGGAGGGCGGAAGCAACAGGTGTCCGAGCTCGTGTGCGATGACATGTGCAAGCACCACGGAGAGTTTCTGCTCGGATTCTTCGGCCACCACCTTGACCCGCTTGTAGAAGACGAAGGCGATCCGGCCGCACGTCCGCTCCCCGGGGTGTGCGACGCCCATTACGGCCTCTCTCCCGTCCTTGCGCTCTGCCAGATCGTTCGCCGCCATCACTACCGTGAGCTCGACCAGCGCTTCGTCGCTGGTCACTCGCGCGCCTTTCCAGACGATTTCGATCCCGGCCCGGTCATAGATCGATGTCACTCGCTGCACGGCATCGGCCATTGCTGCAGCGTCGACAGCGGTTTTTTCGTCGATCTGCACCGCGACGCGGCTCACGCTCCCTTCGGCACGGGTGGGAGGGGC
>Ga0214472_10001700_pt1 | contig 24179 bp, 20 predicted proteins | sample RVTome_6_FD_207662 | JGI IMG/M metagenome (GOLD analysis project Ga0214472, IMG submission 207662) | Soil microbial communities from uranium-contaminated site in the Upper Colorado River Basin, Wyoming, United States - RVT140D175 | ecosystem: Environmental > Terrestrial > Soil > Contaminated >...
TCTGCTTGCGTGAGGTCCAGCTTGTCGTTGAGAAAGGCGCGCAGCGTGAACTCGCCGGGCTCGGCGAGCCGCGCGCCCGACTCCAGAACTACCGCCAGAAGTTGATCGCTGACGATCGGTCCACCGTGCCCATGGAGCTCGACGATGTCTTCTCCCGTGAACGAATGCGGGGCCGGAAAGTAAAGCGCGAGACCGTGATCGACGGTTTGGCCGCTGCGGTCCTCGAAGCGGCACAGCTTTGCACACCGCGGCTCGAGCTTCGATGCGCTCAGTGCCTCCGCGATGCCTCGCGCGGCGTCGCCGGAGATTCGCACGATCGCGATTGCGCCGCGTCCCCGTGGCGTCGCCAGCGCGGCGATGGTATCTCGGTGACCGCTCATCTGCCGACAGTCGTGCTGAAGGCCCCGGGCCCCAGTCCTTAGAGCCTGTACCGCCGCGCTAGGCGGCGATCACTCTGTTGATGCGCCACTGCTGCAGGATCGACAAAGCGGTATTCGTCAGCCAGTACAGAACCAGACCCGCAGGGAAGAACGCGAACATGGCCGTAAATGCGATCGGCATGATTTGCATCACGCGGGCTTGAATCGGATCCGGGGGCGCCGGATTCAGGCGGGTCTGCAGCAGCATCGCGGCACCCATCAACAGCGGCAACACGAAGTAGGGATCGCGTACGGACAGATCGTTGATCCAAAGGGCGAAAGGCGCCTGGCGAATCTCGACGCTCTCGATCAGCACCCAATAGAACGCAAAGAAAAACGGCATCTGGATCAGGATCGGCAGGCAACCCGCCGCCGGGTTGATCTTTTCCTTCTTGTAGAGCTCCATCATCGCCTGACTCAGCGCCTGGCGGTCGTCCTTAAAACGCTCTTGGAGCGCCTTGAGCCGCGGCTGCACCTTGCGCATCTTCGCCATCGAGCGCCCGCTCGTCTCGGTCAGCTTGTAGAAAGCGAGCTTGATCAGCAGCGTGCAGAGCACGATAGACCAGCCCCAGTTGCCGACGAAGCCATGAATCTTGCTCAACACCCAGAATAGCGGCTGTGCCAGGATGGTCAACATCCCGTAGTCCACGGTGAGCTCGAGCTCCTCGCCCGTCTCGGCGAGCTGGGTCTGTATTTTCGGCCCGACGAAGAGCTGAAGCGGATATTCGAACCGCTCCCCGGGACCGAGCTGCCGAAGCTCGCTCAGCGCCGTGAGCACGTATTGCGAGCCACGCATCGCCGCCTGATAGCGAAGCGAGTCTTCCGCCGGCGGTACTGCAGCAGCGAGGAAATGGTGTTGTATGCCGGCCAGCCAGCCGCCGGTGACGACGCGGCTGATGGGCTCCTCTGCGAGGTCGTCTACATCGAGCTTTTCATACCGGTCCCCATCGTAGAGCACAGGGCCGCGGAACGAATAAGAATCCACCGAGACGTAGGAACGCTCCACTGGGACGTGGTGACGAACGAGCTGCGCGTAGGCTGCGCCGCTCCACGGCATCGCCGAGCGGTTCTCGATCGCGAGCGTCAGCCCGATGGCGTAGCTGCCGCGCTCGAAATGGTAGGTCTTGGTGGCGCGAATGGGCCCAGGACGATCCCATTCCAAAGTCACCTCGAGCGTGTCCACGGACTCGGCCAGCGCGTAGCTCTGCGCGGCGCTCGTGAAGGCCGCAAGGTGGTTGGGCTCGTCGTCCCCTTCGAGAGTCCGGAAGCCGCTCTGGTAAACCCAGCGACCCTCATCGGTGTAGTCGAGCAGCCGCACCGGCACGTCGGGTTGGGCTTTGTCCACCGGGTAGTCGAGCACGTCGGCTCGCACCAGGTCGCCGCCGCGGCTGTCGATGACGAGATCGAGAACATCGGTCGTCACGCGAACCGGCATGCTCGGCGCGCCGGCGGCCGGCGCCGGGCTGGCAGCCGCCGGCGACAGCGACGGGATATCCGGCAAAGCCTCGTCAACCGGTGCCGACGGCAGCTCCGGCAAGCCGCCCTGCGGCGCCGTGACCCCCGCGGCTGGCGGGTCCGGGGCATAGTCCTCGACCCAGGCTCGGTAGGTGAACCAGATCATCACCATCAAGGTCATCCAGATGAACAGTCTGAGATTATCCATGCGGTGCGGAGCCGGACCGTCGCGCCAAGTCGGAGAAATGCCCCCCGAGACTAGCACGTAATCGCGGATTGCTTGCTGCATCGGCTGGCGCCCTCGCCAGCACCACGAAGTCCACTGACGGCAGCTCGGTGTGAAGTCGAAAAGTCTCGCGCGTCAGTCGCTTGAGCCGGTTGCGTTGCACCGCCGATTTCGCCGCCCGCCGTGAAACCACCAGGCCCAATCTCGGCCCCTTGCCGTCGTTGTCACGAGCCAGCACGGTGAAGTATTCGTCGGAGGACCGCAGTGGTCGGGCGAAGACGCGATCGAATTCCGCCGCTCGCGTCAGCCGTTGTCGGCGAGTGAATCGGTTTGACGCGGCGTTGCCGACTGGCGAGCTTCGGGACGCTTTTAGGGCGTTAACCGTGCCCGACCCTTGGCGCGTCGCCGGCTCAAAACCTGCCTGCCGTTCTTCGTTGCCATGCGTGCTCGAAAACCATGGGTTCGCTTGCGTCTGAGATTGCTCGGTTGAAAAGTTCGTTTCATAGCAGGCTCGCCCCGTGTGACGGTCCATCAAAAAGTTCTGGATAAACAAAGAGATGTGCTCGCGCGCGCGAGCTGGGAACTCTACGCGCGGGCGCTGGAGCTGTCAATAGCGACGGCCCCCGAGGATTTGGTGGATAACGAGTGCGGAGCCGTTATAGACTCTCGAGACGTTGGGCGTTCGTCTCATCGCGTACACTAACGTTGCCGACAAACCAATCTTAAGAAGAATGCCCGTGGAAGCGAAACCCGCCCCGCACCGCTCCCTATGGAGCGAATGCCTTCGAGCGTTACAGCGTGAGTTGACGGAACAGCAGTTCAGCACCTGGGTGCGACCGCTACAAGCCATCGAGGAGAACCAGTCCCTCAGGCTGCTGGCGCCGAACCGCTTCGTCGTCGACTGGATTCAGGAGCATTGCCTGGAGCGGATCCATGCGGTTGCAGCTCCGCTGCCCGTGCAGCTCGAGGTCGGCAGCCGGCGCCCGCCACTGGCGGCGCGGACTGTCGCCGATGCCCGCGGCGAGCCGCGCCGGCCGATCCTCGGCAGCCGCCTCAACTCGAGCTTTACGTTCGCGAATTTCGTCGAAGGCAAGAGCAATCAGCTCGCACGCGCCGCCGCCCTGCAGGTCGCCGCGAATCCCGGGATGGCCTACAACCCGCTTTTCATTTACGGCGGCGTCGGCCTCGGCAAGACCCATCTCATGCACGCGGTCGGCAACGACATTTTACAGCGCGAGCCAGCCGCCAAGGTGGCCTATATTCACTCCGAACGTTTCGTAGGGGACATGGTGCGGGGCTTACAGCACAACACGATCGCGGACTTCAAGCGCAGCTATCGCTCCCTCGACGTGCTGCTCATCGACGACATCCAGTTCTTTGCCGGCAAAGAGCGCTCTCAGGAGGAGTTCTTTCATACTTTCAATGCCTTGCTCGAGGGGCAGCGCCAGATCATTTTGACCTGCGATCGCTATCCGAAAGAGGTCTCCGGACTGGAGGAGCGCCTGAAGTCGCGGTTCGGCTGGGGGCTGACCGTAGCCATCGAGCCGCCGGAGCTCGAGACCAGCGTCGCGATCCTCATGAGCAAGGCGGCAGCGGAAGGCCATCTGCTGCCGGAAGAAGTTGCGTTTTTCATCGCCAAGCGGATTCGCTCGAACGTGCGTGAGCTCGAGGGCGCTTTGCGCCGCGTGATTGCCAATTCCCGCTTCACCGCCCAGCCTGTCACCTTGGAGTTCACCAAGGATGCGTTACGGGATCTGTTGGCCGCCCAGGACAAGCTCGTCACGATCAGCAACATACAGAAGACCGTAGCCGAGTATTTCAAGATCCGCGTTGCCGACTTGCTTTCCAAACGCCGCAGCCGGTCGATCACGCGACCGCGCCAGATCGCCATGGCACTCGCCAAGGAACTGACGACCCACAGCCTGCCGGAGATCGGTGACGCTTTCGGTGGCCGTGACCACACGACTGTCCTCCACGCCTGCCGACGCGTGAAGCTTCTTCGCGAGACGGAGACGCGTGTCCTTGAGGATTACAACAACCTGTGGAGGACCTTGACGGGCTGATGGTGGATAAGCTGTGGATAGCGTGCAGGGATGCCCACGCGCACACGATATCCCCAGGCTCAAGGAACCTTTTCCTAGCTGGAATCTATAAAGTAAGATATTGAATTAAAAAGTAAAATTAGGGTTTTCCCCAGCCTCGGCAAGGGTTAATAATAGTTACAGTCTTTCTAATATTAAGACATAGTTATAGGGACGTCACGTCATGAAGTTCAGCGCATCCCGAGAAGCGATCCTTAAACCTCTGCACGCAATCATCGGGGTCGTGGAACGACGTCAGACGATGCCAATTCTGTCTCACATTCTGTTGGCGGTTGACGAAAAAGGCCTGACCGTAACGGCAACGGATCTTGAGGTGGAGTTGCGGGCGCAGGCAGAGGTGGAGGTCAGCGGAACGGGTGAGACGACGGTCCCTGGGCGCAAGCTTCACGACATCTGCCGAGCGTTGCCGGAGGGCGCGGCGGTAGAGGTGGCGCTGAGTGGTGGCCGCGTTACTGTGAAGGCCGGCCGCAGCCGCTTCACTTTGTCGACGCTGCGGGCGGGGGACTTCCCGACGGTGGACGAGGTGGTGGTGCAGCAGAGCCTCAAGCTTGACCGCGGGCAATTTCGGCATCTGCTCGAGAAGACGCAGTTTTCGATGGCGCAGCAGGACGTACGCTACTACCTCAACGGCCTGCTGCTCGAAACGGCTGGCTCGACCCTGCGTGCGGTAGCCACGGACGGGCACCGACTGGCGCTCAGTGAGATGAAGCTGGAAAAGCCTGCGGAAAAGGACGAGCAAGTCATCGTGCCGCGGAAAGGTGTTCTTGAGCTTTCTCGACTACTCGAGGGAGAGGGTGACATCGAGCTGACCCTCGGCAGCAACCATCTGCGCGTCCAGGTAGACAGCATCCGGTTCACTTCGAAGCTCATCGATGGTCGCTTTCCGGAGTACGAACGAGTCGTGCCGAAGGATCCTCCTCACATGCTGCTGGCGGAACGCGAGGAGTTACGAGCCGGGCTGCAGCGCGCAGCGATTCTCTCGAACGAAAAGTACCGTGGTGTTCGCCTGAGCCTCGATCGGAATCGCGTCACTATGCAGGCGAACAATCCCGAGCAAGAGGAAGCGGAAGAGGTCTTGGAGGTGGAGTATGCCGGCGAGGCTATGGAAATTGGCTTTAATGTCAACTACTTACTCGATGCGCTCGGTGCCGTCGACAGCGGCAAGGTCGAGCTCGGGCTCGGCGACGCGAACTCGAGCTGCTTGATTAGGGCACCGGGGCAGCAGGACACGCGCTTCGTCGTGATGCCCATGAGACTCTAGCGCGGCCGCGCGGCCTTATCCCGCCAGTGCCGCTGAAGCTGGTACGCATTCGGGATTTCCGTTGTATCGAACAGGCCGAGCTGACGCTGAGCCGGCAGCGAACGTATATCTACGGCCCCAACGGCGCAGGTAAAACGAGCCTCTTGGAAGCCGCGTACTTGCTTGGACGGGGGCGGTCTTTTCGGACGCGTCACAATCGCCTGCTGGTCCGTCACGGCCAGGTGGGCATGGCGGTCTATGGGGAAGTTCAGAGGAACGGCGGACACCATCGGCTGGGGCTCCAGCTAGGCGAAAGTGGTCTCGAGACACGGGTCGATGGGTCCACCAGCGGCGGTGTGGCGGCGCTCGCGCGGCTGCTGCCGATAAACGTGATCGAGCCGAATATCCATCAGCTAATCGAAGGAGCACCGAGCACGCGCCGCCGCTTCCTGGATTGGGGAGTGTTCCACGTGGAACGTCGGTTTCTCGAGGATTGGCAGAGGTATCGAAGGGTCCTCGGCCAACGCAATGCCGGGCTCAAGCTGGGGCAGGACACCTCGATCTGGGACACGGGCCTGGTGGAAGCCGGCGAAGCCGTGCACGCAGCCCGTCGGAGGTACTTCGAGCTGCTGGAGAAAACTGTAGCGGAACTCGGTGTGTCTCTGGTGGGCCAACCGATTCAGCTTAGCTATCGGGGGGGATGGGCGGCGGAGATTCCGCTCGCTGAGGCGCTGCGGCGTTCGCGGCAACGGGACCGCCATCTCGCCTCGACGCAGGTCGGCCCGCACCGGGCCGACCTGCGCGTTGCCGTGGGTGACCGTGCGGTGCGCGAGGCGGCGTCCCGCGGCCAACAGAAGCTGGTCGCGGCGGCAATGGTCGTCGGCCAAACACGGGTCTTCGCGGATGCCCATGGCGATGCCGGCACGCTGCTGGTGGACGACCCCGCCGCCGAGCTCGATAGCGGCTCGTTCCGTAGACTCATGGACGTCCTTGACGGCTTGCCGGCACAGCTCATCATGACCGGCCTGTCGGAGGCCACGCTTCCGCCGGCGGGCGGCTTTCCGGTGTTCCACGTGGAACAGGGCAAGGTCTCCCCGGTGCTATAATGGATCGGCTTTGCAAGGGGCTGCCTAAGGTATGCGTCAGGACGACTATACTTCCAAGAGTATCAAGGTCTTAAAGGGCTTAGATGCCGTCCGCAAGCGGCCGGGCATGTACATCGGTGATACCGATGATGGTTCCGGCCTGCACCACATGGTGTTTGAGGTCGTGGACAACTCGGTCGACGAGGCGCTTGCGGGCCATTGCACCGATATCGTCGTTACCATTCACTCGGACGAGTCGGTCACGGTGACCGACAACGGTCGCGGTATACCAGTCGACATCCATCGAGACGAAGGACGCTCGGCCGCCGAGGTCATCATGACCGTGCTGCACGCCGGCGGAAAATTCGACGACAATTCCTACAAGGTCTCCGGCGGCTTGCATGGCGTCGGCGTTTCCGTCGTCAATGCGCTTTCTGAGACGCTGGAGCTCACGATCCATAGAGCCGGCCAAGTCTACAAGCAGATCTACTCGATGGGCGAGCCGAAGGCGCCGATCGAAGCCGTCGGCAGCACCACCCGGACCGGGACCACCATCCGCTTCAAGCCGAGCTCAACGATTTTCTCGAACATCGAGTTCGACTACGACGTGTTGGCGAAGCGCTTGCGGGAGCTTTCTTTTCTCAACTCCGGGGTCCGTATCACGCTCGGTGACGAGCGTGACGGGCGCCGGGATGTCTTTGAATTTGCAGGAGGAATTAAGGCTTTTGTCGAGCACCTCAATCGCAACAAGACGCCCATCCATCCAACGATCATGTACTTCCAAAAGAGCCGAGGCGCCGTCCAGGTTGAGCTCGCGATGCAATGGAACGATGGCTACCAGGAAGGCACTTTCTGCTATACGAACAACATTCCCCAGCGCGATGGCGGTGCGCACCTGGCGGGCTTTCGCGCGGCTTTAACCCGGACCCTCAACGGCTACATCGAGCGTGAGGGCATCAGCCGCAGGGAGCGCGTCGCGACCTCGGGCGACGATGCCCGTGAGGGGCTGACTGCGGTGCTGTCGGTGAAGTTGCCGGACCCCAAGTTCTCCTCGCAAACAAAGGACAAGCTGGTTTCCTCGGAGGTCAAGGGTGCGGTCGAGTCGGCCGTCGCCGCGGAGCTCGACGAGTTTCTTCTCGAGCATCCCGCGGAAGCCAAGAGCATCGTCGGCAAGATCATAGACGCCGCGCGCGCACGCGAGGCCGCGAGGAAAGCCCGCGAGATGACGCGCCGCAAAGGCGCGCTCGACGTCGCAGGCCTCCCCGGCAAGCTCGCCGACTGTCAGGAAAAGGACCCGGCCCTCTCGGAGCTGTTCCTCGTCGAGGGTGATTCGGCCGGCGGCTCGGCCAAGCAGGGCCGGGACCGGCGCACTCAAGCGATCCTGCCGCTCAAAGGAAAGATCCTGAACGTGGAGAAGGCGCGATTCGACAAGATGCTGCAATCCCCGGAGGTGGGCACGCTGATCACGGCGCTGGGCTGCGGCATCGGCCGGGCGGATTTCGAGCCCGACAAGCTGCGCTATCACCGCATCATCATCATGACCGACGCTGACGTCGACGGCTCACACATTCGCACGCTGTTGCTCACGTTTTTCTATCGACAAATGGTGGAGCTCATCGAGCGAGGCCATATCTTTATCGCTCAGCCGCCGCTCTATAAGCTCAAACGGGGCAAGCAGGAATATTATGTTAAAGATGATGCCGAGCTCAACGCCTTGCTGCTCAGCAGCGCAATCGAGGATGCCGAGCTTCACGTGAGCCCAGAGGCGCCTGCGATCGCGGGGCAGTCCCTGGAAACGCTGGCTCACCAGTACATGGAGGTGAAGGCAATCATTCAACGTTGGGGGCAGCGCTATGACGAGAATGTTCTGCGGGCGATGATGTGGATGCCGACGCTCGGCGACGCCGGCTTCTCCGATCGAAAACGCTTGCAGACCTGGTGCGGCCAGCTCGAGGAGCGGTTGGTGTTGCTGAACGGCACCGGGCCGCGCTACCGCGTCGCGCTACAGCAGGCCGCCGCCGCGGACGTCGCGATCGAGATCGTTCGTGAGCATCATGGCACCAAGACCGTCAAGGTGTTGCACCGGGGCTTTTTTCGCTCCCCGGAGTATCAGCGTATCGCGACAATAGGCGCGAATCTGAAAGGCTTGCTGGGACCCGGAGGGTACGTGAAACGTGGCAAGGAGCGCCGGGAGGTTGCGAGCTTACCCGAAGCGATCGACTGGCTCATGGAGCAGGCCAAGCAGGGTCAGACGATCCAGCGTTACAAGGGCTTGGGCGAGATGAACCCGGAGCAGCTTTGGGAAACCACCGTCAATCCCGAGACGCGCCGTCTTCTGCAGGTGAGGATCGAAGATGCGGTCGCAGCCGACGAAATCTTCACCACGCTGATGGGTGACCAGGTCGAGCCGCGCCGCGAGTTCATCGAGCACAACGCGCTCGCCGCCAGCAACATCGACGTCTAACCCGCGCGGCGGCGCTGGAAAGGGCGGCTCAGGCCGGGGGATCGAACGCCTTTTGCCGGGACTCGATCCACTCCTGGACCTGGCTGTTGACGCTGCGCGCGTCGCGCCCGCGCGTCTCTATGCGCGGCCCGATGATCAAGCTGATGGTGCCGGGACGTTTCAGCCAGACGCGCCGCGGCCAGAACACGCCGGCGTTGTGGGCCACGGGGATGACCGCTCGGCCGCTCAGCTCGGCGAGCAGCGCGCCGCTTAGGCCGTAGCGCCGCTGCTCGCCCACGGCCACGCGGGTTCCCTCGGGGAAGATCATGACCCAATAGCCTTGCTCCAACCTCGCACGGCCTTGCGCCAAGACCTCCTCGACGGCGGCTCGGCCTCCCTTGCGATCGATGGCGATCGGCCGAAACAGCAACAGCACCCAACCGAGTATCGGCACCCACAACAGCTCGCGCTTCATGACCCAGGTTTGACGCGGAAAGATGACGAACTGTGCAATGGTTTCCCATGCGGAGGAGTGCTTGAGCAACACCACGCAGTTCTCGCCGCCGAGGTGCTCGCGGCCCTCGACCTTGAAGTCGAGCCGGCACAGGGTCTTGAGCCAGAACAGCACCGAGGCGGCCCATGCGACCGCTATCCGGTAGCTTGCGAAGCGCGAAAACGGCGCCGCCGCAAACGCGGCGATGGAGTAGAACGGGACCGACAGGAACAGATAGGACGTGAACGCAATCGAGCCCAGCGACTGCCGAAGTCTTGTCATGCTCGCGCCTCGCCCAGCAGCACCGTGACGGCCTCGTCCAGATCCCGAAAGGTCTCGGTGGCGCGGCTAGGCAGCTCCGCCGCAGTCTCCCGACCCTTGCCGCTGAGGACCAGAATGCCGCGGGCGCCGACCCGCGCCGCAAGCTCGAGGTCGGATGGCTTATCGCCGATCAGCGGCACGCCGGCGAACGATTTGAGGCCGGCGGCGGCTTTCAGCTCCAGCAGCAAGCCCGTGTTGGGCTTGCGGCATGCACACCGGTCAGCGGGGTGGTGCGGGCAGTAGTAAATTCCGTGAAGGCACCCGCCGGCGGCTTTGACCGCGGCGCGCATCTTCGCGTGGATCCGTTCGACCTCCTCCGCGGCGACCAAGCCGCGCCCTATGCCGGCCTGGTTGCTGACGACATAAACCTCGAATCCGGCGCCACACAGGCGCGCGATGGCCTCGAGACTTCCCGGCAGCGGCACCCACTCCGCGGGGCTCTTGATGTAGTCATCGGAGTCGTAATTGATGACGCCGTCCCGGTCGAGAACGATGAGCTTGCGTTGCGGTGCCATGCCAGGCGGTCGCGACTGCCGATCAGCCTCGTTTCAGCCGGTCGGCAAGGTAGGACGCGAGGCCATCGCCGGGCAGTCGCTGCTGCGCGCAGCTGTCGCGCTCGCGCACGGTGACCGTGCCGTCGACCAGCGTTTGGCCGTCGACCGTTACGCAGTACGGCGTTCCTGCCTCGTCTTGGCGCCGGTAACGCCTGCCGATCGCGCCCTTCTCGTCGTAGAACGCGTTGCAGCCGGCCTTGATCTCCCGGTAGAGCGCCAAGGCCTTCTCGGGCATGCCCTCCTTCTTGACCAGCGGGAGCACCGCAACTTTGATCGGTGCGAGCCGCGGGTGTAGCTTGAGCACCGTTCTGGGCTCTCCGCCTATCTGATCCTCGCAGTAGGCCTCGCAGAGGAAAGCGAGTGCCGCTCGATCCGCGCCGGCAGACGGCTCGATGACATGCGGCAGAAACTTGCGCCCCTGGTCGTCGGCGGCCTGGTCGTCGAAGTAACGTAAGTCTTTGCCGCTGGCTTGCATGTGTTGCTCGAGGTCGAAGTCGGTCCGATTCGCGATGCCCTCGAGCTCGCTGACGCCGAATGGAAACGCGTACTCGACGTCGGCGCAGGCTGAGGCATAGTGTGCGAGCTCCTCGCGGCCGTGCTCCCTGAGCCGCAGCCGCTCCGTCGTCAGGCCGAGCGTGACATACCAGCGGTAACGCCGGTCTCGCCAATAGCGGTACCACGCCTCGGCGTCGACCGGACGGCAGAAGAACTCGATCTCCATCTGCTCGAACTCTCGGCTTCGAAAAGTGTAGTTCCGCGGATTGATCTCGTTGCGAAACGCCTTGCCGATCTGTCCGATGCCGAAAGGCAGCCTGACGCGGGCCGTATCGCAAACATTCTTGAAGTTGACGAAAATCCCCTGCGCCGTTTCCGGCCGCAGGTAGGCGACACTGGAGTTGTCGTCCAAGGCGCCGACGTGGGTTTTGAACATGAGGTTGAAGGCTCTCGGGGCCGTCAGGGAACCGGCCGACTTCGCCCCCGGAGCGAAGGTGCGCGCACGCAGCGCCGAATCTCTGAGCGCGTCTGGCAACGGCACCAGGCTTATCTCTCCGATGCGCTTGCGGATGGATTCGACCGCTTTGCGGTGCACGGCGATGAGCTCGTCGTCGGGAGTTTGCCCGACTTCACCCGGGGCCGCGAACAACGGCTCCTCTGGCCGAAGAGCGGCATGCGGGTCGTCGGCGGGAACGATCCGGTAGACGACCAACTGATCGGCCCGATAGCGGTTCTTGGTTTCGCGGCAATCGACCATCGGATCGTTGAAGCCGCAGACATGGCCGCTCGCCTCCCAAACGGCGGGATTCATCAGGATGGAGCAATCCAGGCCGACCATCGCGAAGGTTCCGGGCGCGCCCGCCGGCGCGGCGGTTTCGTCGTGATGGCCGATCATGTCCTGCCACCAAACCTCCTTGATGTTCCGCTTGAGCTCGACGCCGAGCGGCCCATAGTCCCAGCAGCCGTTCAGCCCGCCGTAAATCTCGCTGGAGGGGAAGATATAGCCGCGCCGCTTGCAGAGCGACACGAGTTTTTCCATCAGATCCATGTAGTTCCCCAGGACGCCCGGCGGCCCGCGAAGCGCGCCAGTATAGCCGCGTACACCCGCGAACGGGCCGCTCGCAGTCCGCGCCAAACTGGGAAGTCACGCACTATAATTGAGCAGCTTGCCGGCTTTCTTGCATTGTTTGGGTGCGTCATGCACTATGTCAACGCGAAATGTGCCAAGTAAAACAAGGGTTTGTCGAGGCCCTGCGACTGGCACAAATTCTGCACATGCAAGAGGCTCTGAGAAAGCGGAGTGACCTGACTCTGCCTGGAACGTTTCGAACTTAATTTTGCACGGGGGAAGGGTTTTTGCCAAAGCCTGGTCACCCGATTGGCCGGCCGGTCTGCGTAGTTCAAGCAGACCTCGACAACGAATAGCAATGGAGGAACACCATGTCGCCTGCGGACATTTTCAAGCAACTAAAAGATAAAGACGTAAAGTTCATCGACCTGCGTTTCACCGACACCCGTGGCAAGGAGCAGCATGTCACCGTGCCGGCTCATACCATAGATGAGAGTTTCTTCGAGGACGGCAAGATGTTCGATGGCTCGTCCATCTCCGGTTGGAAGGGCATCAACGAGTCGGACATGATTCTGATGCCGGATCCCCCCACCGCGGTGATCGATATCTTCTCCGAGGAAACCACTCTGAACCTGCGTTGCGATGTCGTCGAGCCGAGCACCATGCAGGGCTATGCACGCTGCCCGCGGTCGCTCGCGAAACGCGCGGAAGCTCACATGCGTTCATTGGGCATCGCCGACACCGCCTATTTCGGGCCTGAGAACGAGTTCTTCGTATTCGATGATGTTCGCTGGGGCGCGACCATGCAGGGCGCGTTCTACGCGGTCGAATCGACCGAAGCCCATTGGCATTCGGCGAAGGAGTACGAGGACGGTAATCTAGGACATCGTCCCGGCATCAAAGGCGGCTATTTCCCGGTGCCGCCCGTCGATTCGTTACACGACATTCGCTCCGCCATGTGCTTGGCGCTCGAGGAGATGGGACTAGTCACCGAGGTCCATCACCATGAAGTCGCCACGGCCGGTCAGAACGAGATCGGGGTGAAGTTCGGCACGCTGGTCGAAAAGGGCGACCAGGTGCAGATTCTCAAGTACGTCGTCATGAACGTGGCGCAGTCCTACGGAAAAACCGCGACGTTCATGCCGAAGCCGCTGGTCGACGACAACGGCAACGGGGCGCATGTGCATCAATCGCTGGCCAAGGACGGCAAGAACCTGTTCACGGGCGATGGTTATGGGGGCTTGTCGGAAATCGCGATGTTTTATATCGGCGGGATCATCAAGCACGCCAAGGCGATCAACGCGTTCACCAACCCCACGACCAACAGTTACAAACGGCTCGTTCCGGGCTTCGAGGCCCCGACATTGCTGGCGTACTCGGCGCGGAATCGGTCGGCGTCGATCCGCATCCCGTGGGTCGCCAACCCAAAAGCCCGCCGTATCGAGGTGCGGTTCCCCGACTCGGCCGGCAACCCCTACTTCGCGTTCGCCGCGATGCTCATGGCCGGTCTCGACGGCATTCGGAACAAGATCCACCCAGGGGATCCGATGGACAAGGACCTGTACGATCTCGAGCCCGAGGAAGAGGCGGGTATCCCCACGGTCTGCTTTTCGCTCGAGCAGGCTCTCAACGAGCTCAGCGCGGACCGTGCTTTCCTGAAGGCGGGTGACGTGTTCTCGGACGATCTCATCGACGCTTACATCGCGCTCAAAATGAACGACGTCACCCGGCTGCGGAAGACGACGCATCCCGTCGAGTTCGACATGTACTACAGCCTCTGAAGCGGAGCGTCGAGCGGGTTTTTTGTTAAATCGCGACACCGGGGGCGGAGTTCTCGAAAGTCCGCCCCCGTCCTGGCAGCAGCCAAATATTGGCGCTAAGCTTGGGGAATGAAAAGGTGGCTGTTACTCGCAAGTTTGCTCTGTTCTCCGGTCTTCGGTCAGCAGGCTTATACCTGGACCGACGAGAACGGACAGGTGCATTACTCGGATCGGCCGTATCCGGGCGCCACACCGATTCAGCTCCGCGGCGCGCAAGGATACTCCGCCCCCGCTGCCGTTTCGCCGGCCGGCGCGGCGCCGGAATCGACCTCACCTCAGGGGGCCGCAGCGACGCGCCCCTACAATGTCTTCAACGTGCTGCAACCGTCACAGCAAGAGACGCTGTGGAACATCGGCTCGGTGCTCGACGTGCAGGTGGAGCTCAGTCCGGGCTTGCAGCAGGGCCATCATCTGGGCGCCTATCTGGATGGCCAGCTGATCGATGTCGGAGCGCGAAGCACGCAGTTTCAGCTACCGGACGTATTTCGCGGCCTGCATACATTACAGGTCGTGGTGCTCGACACGGCCGGGGGCGAGGTGCTGCGTTCCCTGGCGGTGACGTTCATGGTGCAGCAAACGAGCATCCTGAATCCGAACAACACCGCCGCGCCCAATACGCCCGGTACGCCCAATACGCCGAACGCACCGAATCGGCCGAACACGCCGAACGCGCCCTAGGACAGCAACCGACCTTCCTCCAACGAGCGGAACCTACGCCGGCCGGAGCTTGGCGCAACGCTGTCGTGGCCGCATCGCCCGGGACGAAGCCGGGAGGCAACCCGAGCACGGTCGCTGCGTTCGCAAGACGCGGCGGTCCGACCGGCGACGGCGTGCTGCAAGGCCTGACGACCGCCGTCGTCGTGCTTGCGCCCGATCTCAAGGTCGTCTACCTGAATGCCGCGGCGGAGGCCCTGCTCGGCACCAGCCGCCGCCAGGCCCTCGGGCGGGCGCTCGCGGAGTTGGTATTGCCGGCCGAGGAGCTCGTGGGCCTTTGTCATCGAGTTCTGCAAAGCGGGCTTACTTACGGTTGCCGTGAGCTGCAGGCGCGGGTCGCCGATCGCGAAGTCATCCTCGACTGCAGGGCGGGTCTCGTAGACGATTACTCCGACTACTTGCTGCTGGAGCTGTTCGATACCCAGCGCGATCGGCAACTGCGGCGCGAGGAAGAGCTGCGGGCGCAGCAACGGCTCAGCCGCAGAATCATTCGTCAGCTCGCTCATGAAGTGAAGAATCCGCTCGGAGGGCTGCGCGGCGCTGCGCAGCTGCTCGAGCGCCAGCTACCCAACGCGGAGATGAAGGCCTATACCCGCGTGATCATCGACGAGGCCGACCGCTTGGCGGCGCTCGTCGACGGGATTCTGCGCGCGGGAAGCCAACCGCGCCTGAGCTCCGTGAATCTGCATGAGGTGACGGAGCACGTCGGTCACCTCATCGAAGCCGAGAAGCCGGCGGGTGTCACACTGGTACGCGACTACGATCCGAGCTTGCCGCGAACCGTGGTCGATAGGGATCAGCTCATTCAAGCCGTGCTGAACGTGGCGCGCAACGCGATGCAGGCGGTCGATAGCCGCAACGGCAGGCTGATCTTGAGAACGCGCGCGTTGACTAACCATACGCTCGCCGGTAAGAAGCATCGGCTGGTTCTGTCCATCGAGCTCGAGGACAACGGTCCGGGCATCCCGAAGGAGTTGGCGAACACGGTCTTCTATCCGCTCGTGACCGGCAAGCCAACGGGCACGGGACTGGGGCTGACGATCGCGCAGGATCTCGTGAGTCGCAACGGCGGCCTCATCGAGTTCACGAGCAAGCCCGGCGCGACGACGTTTTTCATTCGCCTGCCGCTCAGTGACGGTGGGCCCGAGGTCAAGCCACGATGATCACGCCCGGAATAACCGTCTGGGTCGTCGACGACGACGAATCCGTGCGCTGGGTTCTCGAACAGGCACTCAAGCAGGCGCATATGATACCGCGCTGTTTTCCGACGGCCGCGCAGTTCTTCACCGCGCTCGAGAGCGCAAGGCCGGACGTATTGGTGACGGACATCCGCATGCCCGATGTCTCGGGGCTCGAGCTGCTCGAGGCCCTGCGGGAACGGGAACCGGACTTGCCGGTTATCGTCATTACCGCTCACTCGGACCTCGACAGCGCCGTCGCCGCCTACAAAGGGGGCGCGTTCGAGTATTTGCCGAAACCCTTCGACATCGATGAAGCCGTCGAGCTCATCTCCCGAGCGGCTCAGGCGCGGCCCGGCAACGGGCAGCCGCACGCGCCCGAGAAGGCACAAACCATCATCGGACAGGCGCCGGCGATGCAGGAGGTATTCAGGGCCATCGGTCGACTTTCGCGAACCAGCATGACGGTGTTGATCACCGGAGAGTCGGGAACTGGGAAGGAGCTCGTCGCGCGGGCGTTGCACGAGAACTCGCCCAGATTCGGCCGACCCTTCGTGGCGCTGAATACCTCGGCGATCGCGGCGGAGCTGCTCGAGTCGGAGCTCTTCGGTCACGAAAAAGGCGCCTTCACGGGCGCGGACCAGCGGCGCATCGGCAGATTCGAGCAAGCGAACGGCGGTACGCTGTTCCTCGACGAGATCGGCGATATGTCGCCGGCGTTGCAAACGCGTCTGTTGAGAGTTCTGGCCGAGAAGGAGTTCTTCCGCGTCGGCGGCCAGGACACCGTGCGGGTCGACGTCCGCGTCGTCGCCGCCACGCACCAGGATCTCGCGAGGGCCGTTGAGGCGGGCCGGTTCAGAGACGATCTGTTCCACCGTCTCAATGTCATGCGCGTCGAGGTTCCCCCCTTGAGAGCGAGGCGCGAGGACGTGCTGGAGCTTGCGCGCTTCTACCTCGAGCAAGTCGCAGGGGAGCTGTCGCTGGTGCCCAAGACGCTCAGCACCGAGGCAACGCAGCTGTTCATCAACTACGACTGGCCCGGCAACGTGCGCGAGCTCGTGAACCTGTGCCGTCGCCTCACGGTGACTGCGGCCGGCCGTGAGATAACGGCGTACGACCTGCCGCCCGAGCTCGGCGGCACGGCATCGGGAGCGCCGCAAGGCGCCGAATGGACCTCCGGCCTCGCCCGCTGGGCCGCTGGCAGGCTCGCCAGCGATCCCAACCGCCCGCTCCTCGATGAGGCGCGGCCCGCGTTCGAGCGTACTCTGATTGAGGCCGCCATGCGCCGCTCCCGGGGCAAGCGTCTGCAGGCGGCAAAGCTTCTAGGATGGGGGCGTAATACCTTGACGCGCAAGCTCAAGGAACTCGGCCTGGACGACCGCTACCAGGGCGAAGGGGCCTAGGAAAGAACTCGGCTCAGCGGCTAGAAATCGCGCCGCTCGATCTCGGCGACGATGCTCTCGGCGAGCTCCAGCGCAGCCACGCCGTCACTGCCACCAACGCGGCAAGGCAGATGGTCACGCACGGATTCGACGAAGGCCGTGACCTCGGCGAGCAGGGCGTCGCCTTTCTCCAGGCTCCAGTTCTGCTCATCGAGGCTGGCTTCGCGCTCGTCCGAGGCTGCTTGATGCGTGACGAGCTGCACGTTGCCCTTGTCGAAGTCGATGGAAAGATACTGGTTGCGCTGAAACACGCGGAACTTGCGCTGGGCGCTCATCGACACCCTCGAGGCCGTGACGTTGGCGATCGCGCCTGTATCGAACTCGATCCGCGCGTTTGCGATATCGATATCGTTCGTCAACACGGGGATGCCGACGGCGGATACGCTGACGACGCTCCCCGCGATGAGCGACAAGATGACGTCGAGATCGTGAATCATGAGGTCCAATACCACGTTGACGTCGGCGCCGCGCGCCCTGAACGGCGTGAGCCGGTGGCATTCGATGAATCGCGCTGCGCCGAGCTTATCCAGCGCCGCCAGCAGCGCCGGATTGAAGCGCTCGACGTGCCCGACTTGCAACGTCAGGCCGGCCCGCTCGGCGAGCGCGGTGAGCTCACGACCCTGAGCGCTCGAGGTGGTCATGGGCTTCTCGACCAGCACGTGCACGCCGTGCTCGAGAAACGTCTTCGCAAGCCCGAAATGAGCGGCCGTGGTCGTCGCGATCGTGACCGCGTCCACGCGGCCGAACAGATCTCTGGCGTCGCCGAAAAATTCGACGCCGCACTCGCGCGCGACGGCGCGGCCGGTGGCGGCACGAACGTCGCAAACGCCGACGAGCTCGACGCCGGCAATCGCGAGGTACTTCTGAGCGTGGAAACGGCCCAGATAGCCGACGCCGATGACGCCAACCTTGAGTGCGGTCACGGTCGCGCGATGCCTCTCTCGGACGCCGTGACGAACTCCAGCAGATGCTCGATCGCCGGGCTCTTCGACGCCCACGCCGAGATACGCGATAGCGCCTCCGATACCGGAAGCGCACGGTCGAGCAACAGCCGCAGCGCCTGGTCGACTTCTCTGATCTCGGCGGCGGAAAAGCCTGCGCGCTTCAGGCCGACTTTGTTTGTCGCTCTCGGCACGGCCCAATGCCCTTCCGCCATCGCATAAGGAAGGATGTCCTTGTTGGCGATCGCGCCGGCGGCGACAAAGCTCAGCCGGCCGAGCCGCACGAACTGTGTCGCCGCGGCCAGACCGGAGACGATGCACTTGTCCTCGACGACCACGTGTCCCGCGAGCTGCACGAGGTTCGTCAGCACGACACCGTTGCCGATCTGACAGTCGTGACCGACGTGGCTCGAAGCCATGATGAAGGTATCGTTGCCGATTCGAGTGACGCCGCCGCCCTTGGCGCTGCCGAGATTCACCGACGCGCCTTCGCCGATCCGGTTGTGATCCCCGATTTCGAGCTTCGTTTGCGCGCCCTGGTAGCTCCAGTCTTGTGGAGGACCGCCCAAGGTGGCTCCGCTCTGGATGTAGTTGTGAGCGCCGATGCACACCTCTCCGAAGTCCCCGCCGATGCGTACGTGCGACTCGATGACGGTATGCGCGCCTATTCTGACTTTTCCCGCGATCACGCTGTAGGGCCCAACCGTTGCCTGCGCGGATACCTCCGCACCGTCGGACACAATCGCTGTCGGGTGGATGTTCAAATCGCGTCGGCCCGGTGGAATTCCACGGTGACCTGATACACGAGTAGCCGCCGCCGGGCAAGTCGGCCGCCATTGCAGTCATGCATAATACTTCCAAAGGTAATCGATGCCAGCCAACTTAAGTCCGGAGTACAAGAAGGCCGAGCAGGCCTTCCGCGAAGCCCGCGACGAGCGGGATCGTCTCAGCTGTCTCAAGGAAATGCTGCGAACGATCCCCAAGCACAAGGGCACCGAGCATCTGCAGGCGGATATCAAGAGCCGCATCAAGCAGTTGTCCGATGAGATCGCGAGCCCCAGAAAAGCCGCGAGCCGCGGCGGACCCGTCCACTCGATCCGGCCGGAAGGTGCCGCGCAGATCGCGTTGATCGGCCCGACCAATGCCGGGAAGTCGAGCCTGCACGCGGCATTGACCGGCTCCAAAGCCGAGATCGGTCCGTATCCCTACACGACGCACGAGCCGTTGCCGGGCATGCTGCCGTACGAGGATATCTATCTACAGCTCGTCGACCTGCCTCCGGTGAATGCCGATTTCATCGAGAGCTGGTACGGCAACGCGCTGCAGCCGGCCGATGCCGCCTTGCTCGTCGTCGACATCTCCGATCCAGCCTGCACGGACCACGTAGGCGCGATCCTCGCCAAGCTCGACGAGAAACGTGTGAGTCTGACGGCTGCCTGGCCTGGTTTCGCGACGCTGGAGCCGCCGGGCACCCAGGCCGATGAGGAGGCGCTCGACCCTTTTAGGATCTATCTGCCTACCTTGCTGGTCGGCAACAAGACCGATCTCGACCCCGATCCGGACGCGATCGACGCGCTACGCGAGCTTGCGGGGGTGAGCTTCCCAGCGACCGCCGCGTCGGTGCCCACGAGAGCGGGGCTGGATCGAATCGGGCGACTGCTCTTCGAGGGTTTGAAGCTCCTGCGGGTTTATACGAAGACGCCGGGTAAGCAGGCGGAAATGGCCAGACCCTTCACGTTGCGCAGCGGCGCGAGCGTGCTCGACGTCGCGCGGCTCGTGCACAAGGACTTCGCCGGATCTCTGAAGTACGCGCGCGCCTGGGGTAGCGGAGTCTTCGACGGGCAACAGGTCGGGCCTGAGCACCTGGTCCGCGATCGCGACGTCCTGGAGTTGCACCTGCGCTGATGCGCTCAGTCGGGTGACCGCAATTGCCCGACGAGCTCGACGATTGAGCCGAGCGAGTGCCGACGTAGATAGTCGGCAATGCCCGCGTTGATCTTTTTCGCGGCGAGCGGATCGTAGAAGAGCGCGGTGCCCACGCCGACCGCCGTCGCGCCGGCGAGCAGGAACTCGATCGCGTCGTTGGCGGTAACGATGCCGCCCTGACCGATGATCGGGATGCCGCGCGGGCCGGCCTCCCGGTATACCTCGTGAACCTTGTATAGCGCGATCGGACGTATCGCCGGTCCGGACACGCCGCCGCTGCCGTTGCCAAGGATGGGTCGGCGGGATTCCGTATCGATCGCCATGCCCATGACGGTATTGATCACGGAGAGCGCATCCGCCCCCGCGTCCATGCAGGCTCTGGCGTTGGCCGCGATATCGGTTTGGTTCGGCGACAGCTTGGCGATCAAGGGCTTGGTCGTGACGGACCTGCACGCTGCAACGACCCTGCCCGACATCTCAGGGTTGTTGCCGAACTCGACGCCGCCCTGCTTGACGTTGGGGCAAGAGATGTTGATCTCCATGGCGTCGATCGCGGAGTCGTCGAAGCGTCGCGTGACCTCGGCGTACTCCTCGATCGTCGAACCGCAGACGTTGGCGAAAAATCGAGTCTCGGAGAAATCCAAGTTCGGTAAGATCTCGTCGACGATCGCGTCGACGCCTGGATTTTGCAGGCCGATCGCGTTTAGCATGCCGGCCGGCGTTTCCCAGATTCGATGCGGCCGGTTGCCCAGGCGCGGTTTCAGGTAGGCGCCTTTGAGCACGACGGCACCGGCGTCGCGGTTGCTGAAGCCGTCGACGCGCGTGTATTCCTCGCCGAAGCCCACGCAGCCGGAGAGCAGAATGACGGGAGAGCTCAAGTCCAGTCCGCAAAAGCTGACTGCGAGAGGGTCGGTCATGTCCAAGGAATCGGCATTGCGCCGCTTCATTATGTCGGACGGCCGACTCGAGAGCCATAGCTCTCGAGCACGGGCGGCGATGCTTCGATCGCGGGTGCTAACATGATGCGCCGGTTGTTTCACCGCTGGAGCCCGGTGTGTTCTCGCTGATCCTGTATGAGCCCGAGATTCCGCCGAACACCGGCAACATCATCCGTCTTTGCGCCAACGTCGGGGCGAGCCTGCATCTGGTCAGGCCGCTCGGCTTCACGATGGACGAACCCCGCCTGCGGCGCGCCGGCCTGGACTACCGGGAGCTGGCTTCGGTGTCGCAGCATGAGGATTTGGTGAGCTGTTTGGAGCGGATCGGCGCGCTGCGCGTGTTCGCGCTGAGCACCAAGGGAGACAGGTTCCTCCACGAGGAGCGGTTTGCCGCAGGGGACGCGTTCTTGATGGGCCCGGAGACCCGCGGGCTGCCGAGCGAAGTGCTGGAATCAATGCCGCGATCGGCGATCCTGAGACTGCCGATGCGGCCGGGAAACCGCAGCCTGAATCTCGCCAATGCCGCGGCCGTCGTGCTCTATGAAGCTTGGCGGCAACAGGGGTTCGAAGGCGGAAGCTGACGCAGCCCGGCCGTCATTCCGGCGTGACCGGCCGGCGCATCAAGGCGACGACCGCGTCCTGGGGGCTGGCTCCCTCGTAGATGACCTTGTAGATTTCCTCGACGATGGGCATCTCCAGGCCGAGGCCTGCTGAGACTCGGTGTACCGCGCGCGCCGCGTAGTAGCCCTCGACGACTTGGCCGATTGCGTTGCGGGCTTCCTCGAGGTTCGCGCCCTTGCCGATTGCCAGCCCGAAACGTCGATTCCGCGACTGATCGTCGGTGCAGGTCAGCACCAGATCGCCCATCCCCGAGAGCCCCATGAAAGTGTCCTTGTTGGCGCCGAGCGCCACGCCGAGCCTCATCATCTCGGTGAGCCCGCGCGTCACCAGCGCGATGCGCGTGTTGGCGCCGAAGCCGAGTCCGTCGGAAATGCCGGCGCCGATCGCCAAGACGTTTTTTGTCGCGCCACCGACCTCGACCCCCGTGATGTCCGAGGAGGTATACGCCCGGAAGTTGTCGGTCGTGACGGATTCCGCGAGCCGCAAGGCGTAAGCCGCGTCCGCGGATGCGATCGTCATCGCGCTAGGTAGGCCGGCGCCGACCTCGGCCGCGAAAGTCGGGCCAGACAGCACCGCCGTCGCGATGGATTCGCCGAGCACCTGCTCGGCGACCTGATGCGGCAGAAGGCCGGTGTCGGTCTCGAAGCCCTTGGTCGCCCATGCCAGATGCCTGAGCGGCGCCGCCGAGCTCTTGAGCATCAGCAGCATCTCCCTGAACGCGTGGCTGGGTACGACGACCAGAACGTCCTCGGCGTCGGCGAGGGCCTCGTGCAGCTCGGTGGTGAGCTCCAGTGTCTCGGGAAACGGCGCATTGGGTAGGTAGGTCTTGTTCCGCCGCGCCTTGGCCATCGAGCGAATCTCGTCGGTCTCGATTCCCCACATGATGGTTTCGCGACCGGTTCTGGCGAACTGAATGGCCAAGGCAGTGCCCCAGGAGCCGGATCCGAGCACAGCGATTCGACCGCTCATGTCACACGCGCGGCCGCGCTCGATCCGCTCGAGCACACACTCAGCGAGCGTCCTCGGCCCGGTCCGCCGCCTGCCCGCCGCCGTTCCCGGCTGCGCGGTCTTTCATGGTCTGCGCGTAGAGCGCATCGAAATTGATCGGTTGCAACAGCAGCTGCGGGAAGCCGCCGCGACTGACGATGTCGGAGATCGCTTCTCGCGCGAATGGATAGAGCGATCCTGGGCAGTAGCTGCCCACCAACATGTGGTGCTCTTGATCGCTATACCCCCTGATCACGAATAGCCCGGCTTGCACGAGCTCGATCAGGAACAGCGTCTGGTCCTTGTCCTTGGCTTCCACGGTGAGCGTCAACATCACCTCCTGTGTATCCGGCGCCACCTCTCGCGCGCTGGAGCGGATGTTCAGCTGCGTCTGCGGCGCGGCGTCCCGCGAGAACACGTCCGGTGTCCTCGGAGATTCGAAAGACAGATCCTTGACATAGATCTTCTGGAGCAACACCTGCCTGCTGGTCGTCTGGTTTTCGTCTGCCATAACCGTCCTAATATTGAAAAAGCGCGCACGAATCGGCCTCCGAGCTCGCGTGGCATCGGAAGCCGAAGTATCGCAGCCTAGCCCCGCCGCGCCTATTTTACGAGCGGCAGACTCTCCGATTGCCAACCCCTGATGCCGCCGCGCAAGCTGAAAGTATTTTCGAAACCCGCGCGGCGAAGCAAATTCGCAGCTTTGCCCGCCTGTGCACCCGTTTCACATACCGTCAGGAGCAGCTTGTTTTTCTTCTTGTTGAGCTGGTCGGGATCAGCCTGAAGTTCGGCGAGCGAGATGTTCTTGGCATTGACGATGTGACCGGATCGGTAGGCCTCCGGCGAGCGCATGTCGAGAACGATCGCGGATCTATTGATGAGCTTTACGGCCTCGCCGGCCGACACTTGCGTCAGACCGCTGGCCTTGAGACGCAGCTCGTAGCCGACGGCCAGAGCGAACGATCCGAGCAGGCCCAGCACCAACAACACGTGGTTGCCCGCAAACTCCGCCAGCTGGTCCATTCAATGCTCTCCGCCAAGGCACCTCGAGAGCGGGAATTATAGCAGCCGCCATGCGATCGCCAGGCGTGCTATCGAGTAGACTGGGCGACCCATGATCTCGCCCGCAAAATCACGATGGGTCGTTGCAGTGCTGGGCACCGCGGCATGCCTCGGAGCAGCCCTCGCCGCCGCGCAGAGTGACGAGGAACGAGCCCTCGACGTCGTGCGCGATGAGATCGGCGCGATCCAGGGCCGCCTCGCACGGGAGCACGGAGAGCGCGAGCGTGTTTACGAGGACCTCAAACGCGCCGAGCTCGAGATCGCCGCTGCTGCTTCGGCCCTGCGGGCGCTGCGTGCGGATTTGCAGCAACAGACCGCTCGCGCCGCGGCGCTGCAGCAGGAATCGGCGCAGACGCGACAACGGTTGGCGGCGGAACGTGACGCGCTCGCGCGCCAAGTCCGCGCCAGCTATATGAACGGCCGGCAAGAAGGCGTGAAATTGTTGCTGAATCAGGAATCCCCTGCGCGGCTGGGACGAATGATGGTGTATTACGATTACTTCAACCGGGAGCGGAGCCGCCGTATCGATAACGTCTCTCGCGAGCTGTCTCGTTTGGCGGAGCTTGCTACGGAGTCGGCAGGAGTTGCGCAAGAGCTCGGGGCTCTGGAGCAGGCCCAGGAGCGCAAGCTCGCCGAGCTCGAGGGCGC
>Ga0214472_10001701_pt1 | contig 24170 bp, 18 predicted proteins | sample RVTome_6_FD_207662 | JGI IMG/M metagenome (GOLD analysis project Ga0214472, IMG submission 207662) | Soil microbial communities from uranium-contaminated site in the Upper Colorado River Basin, Wyoming, United States - RVT140D175 | ecosystem: Environmental > Terrestrial > Soil > Contaminated >...
TCCCCCGGCGATCGGCTGCTCGACGTCGGATGCGGATGGGGCTCGATGGTCATCCACGCCGCCCGCCATTACGGCGTGCACGCGACGGGTATCACGCTCAGCGAGTCCCAAGCCGAGCTGGCGCGTGCCCGGGTGGCCGAGGCCGGGCTCGCCGATCGGGTGGAGATCCTGGTGAGGGACTACCGCGAGATGGACGGCGAGTTCAACGCCATCAGCTCGATCGGCATGGTGGAACACGTAGGTCGCGAGCGACTCGGGGAGTACTTCCGGACTCTGAAACGTGTACTCGCCCCAGGTGGGCTCGTGCTCAACCACGGCATCGTCGATCGGAGCCACACGTCGCCGCGTGAGAGGCGGCGGGGATTCGTCGGGACGTACGTGTTCCCGGACGGCGATCTGCTCTCGCTCCCCACCACTCTCGAGGTTGCCGAAGACGCCGGGTTCGAGGCCCGTGACGTCGAGGCGCTCCGTGTGAATTATGCCCTCACCCTGCGGCGATGGGTGGCCGCTCTCGAGGCAAACCGGGACCGGGCGGTGCAATCTGCCGGAGACCGCACCTACCGAATCTGGCGACTGTACATGGCGGGATCGGCGGTGGCTTTCGAGCTCGGGGCGATCGGCGTCTACCAGACGCTGCTCGCCGACCCGGCCCGACGGTGGACGCATGGGAGGTCCGGACTCCTGGCGACGGACGATCTGCCGGCCCAAGTCTCTCTAGCGCCCCCGAAAGCGCGGTCACGCCGGCTCAGCCGCTCGGGAGGCTGACCTCGCCCTCGAGGAAGAGGTGCGAGCGGATCGACGTCCGGCAACGTCGCGGCGAAGCGCTCGACCGGACACGTGGGCGCCGTGCACCCTGCGCCAGACCCGGGAAGCCGGCGTCGGTGGTGGACACCCCGGGCGCCACCCGAAACGCCCCACCACGTCGATGTCATGACGGGTTTCGACATGCCCGCGAGGTTGAGCGGGTCGGAAAATCCCCACAGAGACATCGCATCGGCACGACGACCATTCCTACCCTTCGCGCAACGCATCGACACGGGAGGGTGTCCATGACAGACACGGCGCAACGCGCCCCTTCGGGTGGCTCCGGGCTCGACTCGTACTTCAAGCTCTCGGAGCGAGGTACGAACGTCGCCACGGAGGTCAGAGCCGGAGTAGCAACGTTCCTGGTGATGGCCTACATCATCTTCGTCAACCCCAGCATCCTCGGCGCGGCAGGGCTCGATCCGGGGGCCGTAGCCGCCGCCACCGCGCTCGTGGCCGGTGCGCTGTGCATCGCCATGGGCGTGGTCGCGAACTACCCGCTGGCCATGGCGGCGGGGCTCGGCATCAACGGCGCCGTGGCATTCGGACTCGTGCTCGGCAGCGGGCTCACGCCGGCGGGGGCGATGGGAGTGATCGTCCTCGAGGGGATCGTCGTCACGATCCTCGTCGTGATCGGGTTGCGCGAGGCGATCATGGATGCGGTGCCGACGTCGCTCAAGTACGCCATCGGCGTCGGTATCGGCCTGTTCATCCTGTTCATCGGGTTCGTCAACGGCGGGCTGATCCAACAACCGCCGGGCGACGGTCCCGTACCCGTCCAATTCATCTTCCCGAACTCGGCCGGTGCGTCGCTCACACTCATCGGGCTGGCGATCACGATCATCCTGTACGCCCGGAAGGTGACGGGAGCACTGGTGATCAGCATCGTGCTGACCACAATCGTCGGACTGATCATGGGAGTGCAGTCGTTCCCGGATACTCTCGCCGTGAGTCCGGACTTCTCGACACTCGGCGAATTCGACCTCGGCGAGGTGTTCACGGTTCTCGGCACGCTCACCGCGCTGTTGACGATCTTCAGCTTCATGCTGACCGACTTCTTCGACACCATGGGCACGGCGACCGCCATCGTCGAACAAGCCGAGTTGACCGACGAAGACGGGTCCATCCCCGATGTCGGCAAGCTGCTGTTCGTCGACTCGATCGGCGCCGCCCTGGGAGGCATGGCCGGGGTCAGCTCCAACACCAGCTACATCGAGAGCTCGGCGGGCGTGGCCGAGGGCGGCCGGACCGGACTCACCGCAGTCGTGGTGGGAATCCTCTTCCTGCTGTCGATCTTCCTGGCGCCAATCGCCGGGCTCATCCCCCCACAGGCAACCGCACCGGTACTGATCCTCGTCGGATTCCTGATGGCCTCGCTCATCAAGGACATCGACTTCACGGATCTGGAGGAGGGGCTGCCTGCGCTGCTGGCGATCGTGCTCATGCCCCTCACCTACAGCATCACCGTCGGCATCGGCGCCGGCTTCGTGGTGTGGGTCCTGATCAAGGCGGTGCTTGGCAAGGCACGACAGGTCCCGGTGCTCATGTGGGTGGTGTCGGCGGCGTTCGTCGTCTACTTCCTCCAAACCCTGTTGGGTCAGACCTTCTCGGCCTGAGGCATCATCAACGTCACTCGGTGTGCCCGGCCATCCACCGGGCACACCGACGCGTGGTGGTCGAGTTCATCCCGGCGTGGCATCCAGCCCACGGCCGGTGACGCGCCTTCCCACCGAACCGACCACCACTGCGGCCACCACGAGCCCGGCTGCGGCTGTGAGCCATGCCCCGTCGAACGACCAGCGTTCGATCACCACCCCGAGGATGATCGGGACCGCACCGGAGCCGACGAAGACACCGGCCTGCGTGATCGCCGAGGCCGCCGCCACCGATGCCCTATTCGCCCGGACCACCGTGTACGTCATGAGGCCCGGCCACCCCCATCCGGTGGCGAAGGCCACCACGACAACCACGAAATAGGCGGGACCGTCGACCAGTGCCAGTGTGGCGAACGCCGCCGCACCGATTCCGGCGAGAACGACGATCCCACCGAAGCCGCGCCCGTTCGTCCAATCCGTGACCACGCCGGCCGTCACCCGGGCCAGGATCGAGACCGCCGACCCGGCGAATTGCAGAAGCCCTGCGGCGGATGCCGAGAAACCGAGATCCACGGTGGCCGACACCAGGTACGTCCCCAGCGCTATCGCCGCCCAGGTCGCGAATGACGACCCCACGGCCAGGAAGACCAGATCACGCGTAGTCGTGATGGCATTCACCACCGGCACGCCGTGACGGGGCACGACCGGTTCGGGGAGGTCGCCCCCCGGAACGAGGAAGGAGACGAGCAGGGCGACAACGGCTGCCGCCGCGTAGGCCCACCTCCATCCGTGCGTCTCGACCACGAGCGGCACCGACAGACCGGCGAGCAGCGTCGATGCCGGAATGCCGGCATGCTTGGCGCCGAAGATCGTCGCCTGCCGGGCCGGATCGGTGTGATCCGCCAGCGCCTGATTGGCTGCCGGATTCGAGGCGCCGTAGACGGAGGCTGCGAGGACGAGCAAGAAGCCGAGCGACACGGCGTCTCGCGCCAGGAGCGGAATCGCGGCGAGGACGACCGCGGTCAGCCGGAGATTGAGAACCATGGCGCGCTGCCAACCGACCCGTTGCACCCAGCGTCCCAGCGGCGCCGACGTGACGGCCGCGGTCAGGAAGAACGAAGCCGTGAGGAAACCCAGCCCGATCGGGCCGATGCCGAACTCCGACCCGATCTGGAAGAACCCGGCCCCCACCAGGAACACCGCCTGGGTACTGAGCGTGATCACCCCCACCGCCAGCGGGAGCAACGTGACCAGTCGGGGACGCCGCATCCGTCGGAGGCTAGGAAGCCTCTTACCATCGGATCTCCGTGTCGATGCCGCCCGTGCGGCCCGCAGAGCGATCCAGGAGCAGCCATCATGTCGTCATGTCGCTTCGACCGATCTCACAGACGATGACCCTGGCGGTTGGCAGCACCCCTGTCGTCAAGTTGAACTCAATCGCGGGATCCGATGTCGCCGATGTCTTCGTCAAGCTCGAGGCCTTCAACCCGACCGGGTCATACAAGGATCGCATGGCGCTGGCGATGGTCGAGGAAGCCGAGAAACGCGGCGATCTTCGACCCGGCATGACCGTCGTCGAATACACAGGAGGCTCTACCGGGAGTTCGCTCGCCTTCGTGTGCGCCGTGAAGGGCTACCGCTTCCGCGTCGTCTCCTCGGACGCCTTCTCGGCCGAGAAGCTGGCGACCATGCGGGCATTCGGCGCCGAGGTGACGGTCATCCCGGCCGGCGATGAAGGCATCACGAAGGAGCTGATGGACAAGGTGATCGCCACCGCAACCGAGTATGCGACCGAGCCGGGCGCCTACTTCACGAACCAGTTGCACAACCGGGACAGCCTCGTCGGTTACCGGAAGGTCGGCACCGAACTCATCGAGCAGTTCCCCGACGGCATAGACGCCTTTTGCGCAGGGGTGGGGGTGGCGGGTCTGGCGATGGGAGTGTCACTGGCGCTGCAGGACGCCGGCCGAGACACGAGGATCGTGGTGCTTGAACCGGGCGAGAGTCCGATCCTCACTGAAGGCAAACCGGGTGGACACCACATCGAGGGCATCGGCATCGGGTTCCGCCCCCCGCTCCTCGACGACTCGCTCTATCACGAGGCACGCGCCATCCCCCAGGACCGGGCACAGGCGATGGCCCGCCGGCTCACCGCCGAGGAGGGCATCTTCTCGGGCTGGTCGACGGGCCTGAACGTCGCCGCGGCCGTCGACCTCGCCGGCGAGCTGGGACCGGGCCACACCGTGGTCACCGTGGAAGTCGACTCGGGTCTCAAGTATCTGTCAGGGGCGCTGTATCGCTGATGGCCCAGAACGTCCTCGGTGGAGAGCTGTACGACTGTTCGATCGATCCGGTGACCGGATGGTTGCGGGATGGCTGCTGCAACACCGACGCCGGAGATGTCGGAGTCCACACCGTGTGCGCTGTCATGACCGACGACTTCCTGGCCTTCTCGCAGTCGGTCGGAAACGACCTGTCGACGCCGATGCCGGACCATGGCTTTCCCGGACTGAAGGCGGGCGACCGCTGGTGTTTGTGCGCCTCGCGCTGGGTGGAGGCGCTGGAGGCGGGGGTTGCCCCCAAGGTGGTCCTCGAAGCCACTCATGCCCGCACCCTCGAGTGGGCGGCACTATCGGATCTGCAAGCCCACCGCGCATGACCGCGGGACGGTTGCCTTGGACGTGAACGTCCTTCTGATCCTCCTTGCGTCGGTAGTGACATCCGCGGTGGGCGCGCTCGGTGGATTGGGCGGTGCCGTTCTGTTGGTGCCGTTCCTCGTCGTCATCGGGATGCCCGTCGCGGAAGCCGCTCCGATCGGGCTCGTGTCGGTGGCGACCCTGTCGATTGCCGCCGGTCCCACCCACCTCCGATACCGCGTCGTGAATCACCGACTGGGCCTCACGACCGAAGTGGCATCGAGCGCCGGGGCGATCGTCGGTGCACTGGTGTCCGAGGGGCTCGACGACCAGCTGCTGGTCTACGTGCTGGCGGCGGTCTCGTTGACGGCGGCGTTCGCCGGGGGCCGGCGCAAGGGAGTGCGGAATCTCCCCGACCCTGCCCTCGGATCCGCCGCCATCGGCGAGAGGGTCGGGACGCTGGCCGGGGCGTATCCGTTGAACGGCGGGGTGGTGCCGTATCGGGCCATCCGCCTCAAGCGCGGCCTGGGCCTCATGGGGATCTCCGGGCTGATCGCCGGGATGGCGGGCGTGAGCGGCGGATTCGTGAAGACACCGGCGACCTCCGAGGTCATGCATGTCCCCACCAAGGTGGCGGCGGCAACGACGACCTTCACGATCGGTGTCACGGCGGCGTCGGCGCTCGCGGTGTTCGCCGTTCAGGGAAGAATCGACCCGGAGGCGGCGGCAGCCTCCATCGCCGGGAGCCTGGTCGGGTCGATGCTCGGTGTGCGGTTCCAAATGCGACTGGTGCCCTCGACGGTGAGGCTCGGTCTCAGCATCCTGCTCGTTCTGGTCGCCATCGTGCTGGTGGTGTCATGACCGTCAGCTCGATCACGGGAGTCCGCCAGGCGCCGTGGTTGCGGAGCGTGGCGTGGGGCTCGATGGTGTCGGCCTTGGTCGGAATCACCGCTCCCGGGAGGGTCGGCGTGCTCGCCGCCCAACTCGCCATCGCCATGGTCACGGTCACACCACTGCTTCGGGTGGTCTGGGTGACCTATCGACTGGCCCGCGAGGGCGACCGCCGGTTCGTCACAGTCGGAATCGCACTGCTGGGCACGGTCGGCCTCGGCGTCACGACCTCGATCCTCCTGAGCGGTTGACGCCGGTCAGGCGTTGGCCCGGCCGCCGCCGGCACGAACGGCGAGATCCCGCCACAGCCGTTCGGTCCCCGGGTGTGCATTCGCCAGACGCGTCCACCGCGCCATCGGGCCGAGGTCGAAGGCGAGATGCATGCCGGTCGGTCCGTACGAGTCCTCACCGGGCGGGTACATGCCCTCGTCGCCGGTCAGCCGCGGGGCAGGGCGGAGTCGATCCCCCAGATCCAGCAACTCTCGGCGGAGCTCGGCCGCTCCGTCCGTCACGAACGTGAGTGGCACCGTCCAGTGGACGAGACGGTCCGAGAACAGGAAGCGACGATCCGCGAACGCCCGCGTCGACACCACGGGATCGTCTCCCGACCAGGCGTCCACCTCCGCCACGGCGAGCGCCACCCCGAAGGCGACCACGTCGGAGAGGTGATCGGACCGGAATCGGTGGCCCCACCATCGTGCCCGTCGGTCGAGGTCCGCCCTGGGGTCATACCCGGTCACGTGCTGTTCGCGGGCCGTCGGAAGGACGTCGTCGGCCAGCCTCAACAGTGAGCGCCAGGCAACGAGGTCTCGTCCAGCACCGATGATGGCGTCGCTCACACCCGGTAGGCGTCCTCGGAGGGTTTGACCGGACGATCGAGCCACAGCGGCCGGCGCAGACCTCCCGGCCCGGGACCCGGCTTCGTCAACTCCAGCCATTCCCGATACACCTCGAACGACTTGGCGGTGTCGACCACCACGTCGCCGTAGCGATCGTCCGGCTCGGCCTTCGTGATCCGCACCCGCTGATGCCAGGCGTGCATACCGGAGACAGGGTCCGGATGCGGCGGGAACGCCAGGTTCTGATGGACGCCCGCATCGCGCCACCAGATCCGCTCGGAGTCGGGATCGTCGGATGCGAACGGCTCTATCCCCTTCTTCTGACGCAGACGCCAGATGCTGTCGCCCGTCTTCTCGATCTCCACCAGAGCCGACGACCACCGTTCGTTACCCGTCCCGTCGCGCAGACGCCACCGACCCATGTGATGCGAGGCAGCCACCACCCCTGGCCGGATCCCTTCGGTTCGCCAGACCCTGATCACGAAGTGGCCCGAGTCGGTGGACAGTCTCACCAGATCCCCCGTGACGAGGTCGAGCGCCTCGGCGTCCGCCGGATTCATCCACAGCGGATGGCCGTGACTGATCTCGTAGAGGTATTTGGCGTTGCCCGACCGGGTGTGGATCAGCGTCGGGAGCCGGAAGATCGGGAGAAGGATCCGCTCGTTGCCTGCAAGATCCAGCTTCCGCCAGTGAACATGGGACTCCAGATAGACGGGGATCGCCTCCGCCTCCCAACCCCAGTCGTGCATCGTCGCGGACCACCACTCCAGCTTCTTGGAGGGGGATCTGAAGCCGTGACGAACCGACCCGTCGTCCATCCGGACGCCATCGGGCGTCTCCCGCTCGTGTACCTGGTAGATGTCACGTGCGATCTCCACCGCCCCGTACTTGCGCATGAATCCGAGCGGGTCGAGTCCTTCGGCCGCCGCCCGTGCGGGCAGTCCCGGCACCGAGTTCTCGAACATCCATCCGTAGTACTCGTCGACGGTCACGGGGCGGGAGGGGTCGGACGGCGACTCGAACCAGCGCCGGATGCCGAGCGAGCCATCCGGGTCGATCTTCCACGAGAGGTCGATCCAGAACTCGGTCTCCTCCCACACCTCTCCCGGATTGGCTTCATGGGTCCGCGCGAACGTCCTCCCGTCTCTTTCGCCGGCCACACGCAGAACCGGCTGTCGGAAGCCGAGCCATTGGCCCATGTGCGTCTCGTAGGAATGGGTGTCGTGCCGCTCGGATCCGACTCCCATCGGCAGCACGAAGTCGGCGAACCAGGCCGACTCCGACCAGGTGGGCGTCAGGGCGACGTGCATGCCGATGCGTTCGGGATCGGTGAGCATCTCCATCCAGGAGAATCCGTCGGGGTTGGTCCAGACCGGGTTGTAGACCCGCGTGAAGTAGACGTCCACCCTGCCCCGTCCCTCCCTGGTGAGATAGGGCAGGAGGAAGCTCATCTCGTGATGTGCGAGCGGATACTCGGCCGGCCACAGGAGCTCGTTCCAGCGGGAATGCGGTGGCGGCATGTTCCAGTGCTCCGGCTTGAACTTGTCCCATGCGCTGGGAGCGGTGCCGCCGACCGTGCCGATGGATCCGGTCAGGACATGCAGCAGCCAGAGAGTCCTGGCTGCCTGCCACCCACCAAGGTTGCCGGATCCGGTCGACCGCCACGTGTGCGATGCGAACCGCGATCCCGCCCGGGCTATCTCGCGGGCCACAGCCTCGATCTGCGTCGGCTCGATGCCACATTCCTCCGCCGCCCATTCGGTCGTGTAGCGCTCGTACACACGGCCGAGAACGGCAACGAACTCCTCGTATGTCTGGGGAAGCTCCGGGAAGCGGGACGCCATGGTCTCCCGCCAGTTCACCCACCGCCGCACGAATGCGTGGTCGACGGTATTCCACTCCAACAGCAGCCGGGCGATGGCGAGGAAGAGCGCCGGCTCGGTCCCCGGCCAGGTGGACAGCCAATAGTCGGACATGGCGGCGGTGTTGGAGAGGCGCGGATCGATCGTGGCGAGCTTCGCCCCGGCTTGCTTGCCCTCCATGATCCGCTGGGCGTGCGGGTTGAAGTAGTGCCCGGTCTCCAGATGGGAGGAGAGCAGGAGGATGAAGTCGGCGTTGGCGAAGTCGGCCGACGGTCGGTCCCATCCCATCCACATCGCGTAGCCGGTGCGGGCGCCGGAAGAGCAGATGTTGGTGTGCGAGTTGTGGCCGTCCACCCCCCAAGCTCGCAGGGTCCGCTCCATGAAGCCGTCCTCGCCGGGTCTGCCGACGTGATACATGATCTCGTCGTGGCGACCCTCGCGTATCGCCTTGCCGATCCGGGCGCCGATCTCGGTGAGCGCCGTGTCCCAGCTGATGCGCTCCCACTCACCCGACCCTCGTTCGCCCACCCGCCGCATGGGGTACAGGATGCGTTCGGGGTCGTACATCTGGTTCAGCGTCGCCGGTCCCTTGGCACAGTTGCGGCCGCGGGATCCCGGATGGGCGGGGTTGCCCTCGAACTTGCGCACCTCCCCGCTCTCCTTGTCCACGTATGCGAGAAGGCCGCACGCCGACTCGCAGTTGAAACATGTCGTCGGCACCAGCCGGTAGGAGTGCGAGACCTTGTCGGGCCACGCCCTGGCGTCGTATTCCTGCCAGTCGTCCCACCGCGCGGGCGGTGGGAAGTTGGTCAGTCCCGACCCTGGGATCAGACGGGGAATCTCGGTCATCGCACGGTGCTCCTGGAGTTCACGGGTCATGAGAGAGGGACGGATTGTCCGGCCTTGACAAAGGCGTCGTCGGCGAACCAGATACCTGCCCAGGCCGCCAGGCCGCCGAGGGCCGCCACCCACGACTGCGAGCCGGACAGGAATCCCCAACCGAACAGAATCGGAATCGCCACGCCCAACACCTGGCCGCCCACCCACCACTGACGGGAGAACGCCCCGCCGGTGAGATGGTGCATGGCCTGCTGGATGTTCCTGGTGGGATGATGCGAGGCGAGCTCGGCGGCTGCGATCGCTCCCAGCGCGGCTGCCCCGGCCACCATCGCCCACGCGAACACCCGCGCCGTGGAATCCGGCACGTCGACGACGAGGGCGAGCACGAGTCCGGCGCCGCCACCGGCGGCCACCGCACCCGCCAGCATGTGCCACAGCAGCGTCGGTGACTGCCACAGATCACGCGCTTCGGCCTGGCCGAAGAGGAATGCGGTGTACCCGGCGGTGGTGACGCCGACCACGGCGGACACCCACGTGAGGACGACGACGACGTCGGTGAGGCCGGCGACGCCGGCCAGGAACCAGAGGCCGACGAGCGCGGCGTGACCGCTCAGAACCCAAGCGCCACGCACGAGCCAAGAGCCTGGATTGCCCTTGGTGAGCAGGTAGAGGAAGCGGTCGGGTCTCTTGAGATCCCAGACGAGCAGCCCGCCGGTGGCAGCCAGGAAGAGTCCGGACACGAGAGGGGCGAGCCACATCCCGAGCACGGAGTCGTCAGGTGAGCCGCCGGTGAGGAGGACGAGCGCCATGACGATCGCCAATCCGGCCGCGATGCCCTTCGTGAGGAAGTAACTGGACACCCGCCACCCCCACGGCATCGGATGGTCGGTGTTGTAGACCACCCGCGGACGAGCCTCGTGGGATCGGTCGACGGTGATGGGACCCGCCGGACCGTCGGTCTCGGCTGGGCTGAGGTCGACCCGCAGCCAGGCGGGCGCCGGGTCGGGATCGTCGCGCCAGATCTGGGAGCCCGCCCGCAGCTCCGACATCAGCGGATCGATCGACGCCTGGTCGGCGCCCCGGTACCACAGCTTCGGATTGGTGCCCTGTTCGGGAGAGCGGACATGGAGATCCTCGGTGGCGACCATACGGGCGATCCGCGTCGTCGGGTCGTCGAGGTCGCCGGCGATGATCGCCCGCTCGGGGCAGACGACGACACATGCCGGCTCCAAGCCGACCTCCACGCGGTGCACGCAGTAGTTGCACTTCTGTGCCGTGTGCTCGTCCGGGTCGATGTAGAGGGCGTCGTACGGACAGGCCTGCATGCAGGACTTGCACCCGATGCAGCGATCGGTGTCGAAATCGACGATCCCGTCCTGGCGGGCGAACAGGGCCTTGGTCGGACAGATCTCGACGCACGGGGCGTCTGCGCAGTGGTTGCAGCGCATCACCGAGAAGTGGCGGGACGTGTCGGGCCACGCTCCCTTCTCGACGTACTTCACCCAGGTCCGGTTGACGCCGAGCGGGACACGATGCTCGGTCTTGCAGGCGACAGTGCACGCGTGACACCCGATGCAGCTGTCCTGGTCGATGACGAATCCGTATTGCGCCATCAACCGCTCGTTTCGACGCTCACGCCCGCATCCAACCACGTCCGACGGGACGGGGCGGTGAGCACCGGCGATGTTCGGCCGCCACCGCGATACGCATCCGTGAGGTCTGGCCGGTCGTGTTCGATCGTCGTCGGCGTGTCTCAGTCGTCGATGGTGACGGCTGCCGGCCAGCGGCCGCCCCCGTACGGACAGCCGGTTCCCCTCCAGTGGGGCACCTTCCACGACCACGGATCGACCGCCCAGGCGGGCAGCTCGGCACCGGGACGACCGGCGAACTCGGGGTCGGTCGACGTGAACCGGGGAAGCACCGGGACACGCACCTGATCGTTGATCTCGTCGTTGAAGTTCGTGTTCACCACCGCCCAGGGACTCCAGCCCCCCCACCCGGCCCGGTTGCGGTACTGGAAGACAAAGTACTTGGCGGCAGCCACGGCATTGTCGACCGGGTCGTACCGGCTCGATCCGCGCTCGCCGAACCGACCCATCTCGATGGCCCCCATCTGGAACAGCCCAGCGTATCCGAAGCGATTGGATCGGGTGAGCGCCTGGGGGCTGAAGCCCTCGGACTCGCAGTACGCCACCACCACCGACTCGGCCGCGACCTGATCGGCGAGGGAGGAGAACCCCCAGATCGCGGCACCGTTCCACCGGCGCAGTGCGGTCGGAGCGACGGCGTCGAGCCCGGCGAGCGACGTCATGCAGGCGAACACGTCGTGCGTCATCTGCGCGATGAGGTTGCGGTCGTAGACGCCCTCGACCTTCAACGGGGACGTTTTGGCCTGCCGGATGCAGTCCTCGGACGAGACGGCGACGAGCGCCGGCAGTCCTCCGAATGAGATCGGAGCCAGCCCCTGCACCGGGTCCGCCGCCACCACCTCGGCTTCGACCATGGCGCGCATCTCGATCAACTCCGTTGCGGTCGGATCGGCGATCGTCGTCGGCGAGAAACCGGCGACGATCCGGGCCGCCGGGACGGTGGGCGCGGCCGTGACGGCCAGGGAGGTCGCCACCGACGTCGACGGCACGACACTCGCCGCCCGGGGCGGTGGCGAGGCGTGACTGGGCGGGGTGTTTCCCTCGAAGCCGACTGCGGCAGTGCTCAGGGCGGCGAGAATCGACACGACGGCGAAAGACCGGAAGGCGGGACTGTCTCCGGTCCGTCGATGCCGACCCGAACGCGCCATCGGGGGCAGCGGCCGCCATGTGTTGGAAGGCCGCACGTACCGGCCGCGGTGACTCCGTCTTATCCAACCCACAACTGAAGTGATTGTCGGCCCATCGGGCGCCGATCTGTACCGAAAGCCACGATTTTCCGTCAACGAACGATCACGGCGGAGCGGCTGCCGATCTCGAACCGGTCGTTGCGGTGCCTCCCCGCACCCCAGACGACCCCACCGGAGCCCGTCACCGACAATGCCGCCGGCGAGGACCCTCGGTTGATCCCTATGCGGTACCTCGACCCTGCCGTGAACCGCTCAAACACGATGGCGTCCCCACTCGCCGCCAGCGGCCGCCACTCACCGGTCCGCAGCGTCGACAACCGGCGACGGAGGGCCGCCAGCTCCGAGATCGTCCGTGTGAAACCATCGTGAGCCTCGAGCCGGTCCCACGGCATGGCTCCGCGGCATCCCGGATCGTCTCCGCCCTCCAGGCCGAGTTCGTCCCCGTAGTAGATGCCCGGCGCCCCCGGGAAGGTCAGCTGGAAGATCGTCGCCAGCTCGACGCGCCACAGCTCCCCACCGGACTCGGTGCGAAAGCGCGGGGTGTCGTGACTCCCGATCAGGTTGTGGTTGCCGAGTGTGGTGGCCAAGGCGTGCCGGCCGTAGAGGCGGGTGCAGTGATCGAGCAGGGTGAGACCGTCCATGTCGCCCTTGGCGAAGAACCCGAGGGCGAGGGAGCGGAAGGTGTAGTTCATGGTGGCGTCGAAGCCGTCACCCCTCAGCCACTGGGAGACGTCACCCATGATCTCCGCCAGGAGGTAGGCGTCCGGCTTCACCGAGCGGCAAGCGGCGCGGAAGTCCGGCCAGAAGTCGGGGTCGACGTAGCGGGCGACGTCCATCCGCCAACCGTCGATGTCGAACTCGCTCAGCCAATGACGGGCGACGTCGAGGAAGTAGGCACGCGCCTCGGGGTTGGACAAATCGATCCTCGGCATCGTCGGAACGCCGTACCACGCCTCGAACGTGGTCTCCACGGCGGGACCGTCGTCCACGGCGCGCTCGACCTCGAGGCCTGTCTGTTCCTCCCACGCCGGCATCCAGTCGATCATCGAACGGGACATCAGCGCCGGTCGAATGCGAATCCGGGCCGGCCACTCGTGGACCACGAACCAGCCGGCGTAGCGCGAATCCGCTCCTCGGGCCATCAGGTCGGCGAAGGCGAAGAACCTCGGGTGGGCGTGGTTGAACGAAGCATCGAGGATGACCTTGATGCCACGACGATGGGCCGCCTCGACGAGTCGGCGGAGGGCGTCGTCCCCGCCGAGTCCAGGGTCCACCTGGCGGTAGTCGATCGTGTCGTACTTGTGGTTGGAAGGTGAGGCGAACACCGGATTGAGATAGACGGCGTCGACCCCGAGCCGAACGAGATGTTCGAGACGATCGGTGATCCCGTCGAGATCCCCGCCCTGGAACTGGCGCGGCGCCGGGGCCGTACCCCACGGCACGACGCCCTCCGGATCGTTGGTTGGATCACCGTTGGCGAAGCGGTCCGGGAAGATCTGGTAGATGACCGCTCCCTTGGCCCAATCCGGGACGTCGACCGGCGACCGTCCGGGGTCGAGAGCCCACCGGTCGAGCCGCTCCACCGACGCAGACGTCCCCGACGGGACCAGATACACGGGCCGTCCGGACGCATCCGACACGAAGGCGAAGCTGAGCCCGACCGGACCGGCGAACGGTCCCACCGTGGCGGACCAGAGGACGAAGCGACCGGCGGAGTCAGGATGGAGCGGCACCGCCACCACGCCCTCCGGCGCCCGGATCACGGCCCTACCCGCCGACAGGCCGGGCTCGGCGTGGACCCGGAGCCGGAAGCGGCCGTCGCCGAGCGGCTCGAGGTCGGCAGGATCGGTCGCGTCGAAGCGGACATCCCACGGCGACACGTCGCCGGGCAGCCCGAGGATTCCCAGGTCGTCGGCGTACCGACGCACCCGGTCAGCCTTTGACGGCACCCTGGGTGAGCCCACTGATGATGTGCTTCTGGGCAAACAGGAACACGGCGACGATCGGCAGTGAACCGATCACCGCCGAGGCGGCCAACGCCCCCCACTTGGCGGCGTACTCGGACTCCACGAAGAGTTGGAGGCCGACGGCCAGCGTGTACTGGACCGTGTCCGTGAGCAGAAAGGCGGCGAGGATGTACTCCGAATACAGCCCGACGAAGCTCAGCATGAAGATCACGGCGAGAACCGGCCGGGACAGGGGCAACACGATGCGGGTGAAGATGGCGAACGGGCTGGCACCGTCGACATGGGCCGATTCGTCGAGTGAAACGGGGATCGTGTCCATGAAACCCTTGATGAGGAAGGCGTTGAATCCGATCGCTCCCCCCATGTAGACGAGGATCAGGAAGGCGTGGGTGTTGAGTCCGAACGACGGGAAGACGTTCCCGACCTGCTGGGCGAGCAGGAAGAGCGCGATGAAACCGAGGAACTGCGGGAACACCTGGAGGAGAAGAAGCGACAGGAGCCCGACCCGCCGACCCCGGAACCGGAGACGGCTGAACGCGTAGGCGGCGAGGGACGCCAGGAATACGTTGAGCGCCCCGGCGACCAGCGCCACCTTCAGGCTGTTCCACATCCACCGGGCCACCGGGACGTTCGGATTGCCGAACAGCGACGTGAAGTTGTCCAAGGTCACCGCCGCCGGGATGATCGTCGAGCCGCTCAGGTTGTCGACGGCGTTGAAGGATGCCGAGACCATCCATGCCAGCGGGAACAGCACGAACAACAGTGACACGAGCAGGATCACGTGGCGCCAGCCGATCTCTCGGAACCAGCGCTTCGCTCCCATCCTGCGGAGGGTGGCCGCACCAGGCCTGCCTGCCCTGGCGACGGTTCGGGTCTTTGTGAGTCCCTCAGTTGCCATACACGTCCTCCAGGCGCTTGGTGAACCGGAAGCTGAACGCCGAAATGGCGGCGACGACGACGAAGATCAGCACGACGACGGCCGAAGCCAGCGCGAACTGATTGCCCCGTCCCGCCCCCGAGGCCAGATCGAAGGTGAAGCTGATGAGGATGTCGGTCGCCCCCACGGGTACGTCGTAGCCCGAGAGCGGAGGACCACCCTGTGTCAGCAACAGGATGAGCACGAAGTTGTTGAAGTTGAACGCAAAGGCCCCGATCAGGAGGGGCGCGGTCGACACGAGGAGCAGGGGCAGAGTGACCGTGCGGAACACCAACCACGGTGAAGCTCCGTCGACTCGGGCCGCCTCCTTGAGCTCGAGCGGTATCGAAGTCAGAGCACCGGACGCGATGAGGAACATGTAGGGAAAGCCGAGCCACAGGTTGACGAGCAACACGGCCACCTTGGCCCAGGTGGGATCGGCCAGCCATGGGATCGGGTCGATGCCGATGGAGGCGAGTGCGTCGTTCACCTGACCAAAGCGCTCGTTCAACAGGCCCCTCCAGATCAGCGTCGAGAGAAACGCCGGAACCGCGTAGGGGAGGATGAGAATCGACCGGTAGAACGCTCGCCCCCGCAGCCGGTCGTCCTGGAGGGCGTTGGCGAGGGCGAGTCCGAGAATGAAGTTGATGCCGACCGTCCCGACCGCGAACACGAGATTCCAGGCGAACACCCCGATGAACGGCTGACGTATTCGCTCGTTCGTGAACAGGCGGAAGTAGTTGTCGAAGCCGATGACGGTGCGCCATCCCGTCAGGCTCTGGTCGAGCGCCTGAAGAGGGACGTTGTCGCAGACTCCACCGGTACAGGCGATGCCGGTACCGGCCCGGGCGATCTCCAGCGCGGAGACCTGCTCCTCGGGAACGTCGTCACAGACGAACGTTCCGACTCCGAGCTGACACGTGCGGTCTTCCTGGGCGTCGTACAACGTCTCGGTTTCCGGGTCGTAGATGAATCGCTGCCCCCCGGTTCTCACCCTCACCGTCGAGAAGGTTTCCAGCCTCGCCTCTCCCACATCCGGGATGTCCAGCGCCAGTGTCTCGAGCCGACTGGCGATACCGGTGAGCTGTAGGGGGCCAAGAAGTTCGAACTCTCCGATCGCGGCGGGAGGCGCCGCCGGGTCGATGTCGATGCCACCCGTGTCGAGGCCGGGATCGGGGAGGGGCTCCTCTCCGATCGCCCGGGGAGTGCCGAAGAAGGGCTCACGGTCGCCACCCGACACGAGGAAGGCGATGTCTCCTGCGGGGTTGCGGTAGACCGAGAGTCGGAGGATCTCGGTCGCTGCGTCGGATCGGATCTCGCGCCGTTCGAGGCGTTCGATGGCTACTTCCTTCTCGAGCACGTTCCCCGTCGCCCAGTTGGTGATCGAGACGTAGAAGGTGTACCCGACGGGATACACGACGAACAGGGCCATGAAGAGCAACCCGGGCGTCAGCCACTTCGAGGCTCGTGCCCGTGGGCTGAGATAGGCCCAGTTGACGGCAAGCCCGGCGACCACGAACGCCGCCAGCAGCACCCACGCCTCGTTGGCGAAGAGCAGCGGGAATGTGGCGATGATCAGGGCATCGAAGATGCCCACCGAGATCAGCCGGATCCAGAAGGACCGACCGAGACCACGAGAGGGCAGGACCGCCGGCGGTGTCCTGCCCTCTCGCTCCGTCATGATGCGACGATATCGGTTCGCCGCCTTGTGTGCCCTCTCAGCCGGCCAAAGCGGCGCGAACCGCCTCTGCGGCTGCGGCCATCGCCTCGCTGGCGCTCAAGTCGCCGTTGCGGACCAGGAGCAGATTGTCGCCGAGCGGACCCCACACCGATCCCATCTGGGGGATGTTCGGCATCGGGTTGCCGTCGGCGGCACTGGCGGCGAAGGCCTGAGCAACCGGATCGCTCGCGAGGGCGTCTGCCACCGCCTGCCACGCCGGACCACGGGGGTCGGCGTCGTACAGGGCCTGCTGGACTTCCTGGGTGGCGATGAAGTCGAGCAGGAAGGACTGGGCGATCAGAGCGTTCTCGGAGAAGGCCGAGAGGAAGAAGCCCTGCGAGCCGACGAAGGGTGCCGGTGCGCTGCCCTCGATCGTCGGGAGCTTGGTCACGGCCCAGTTGACGCTGTCCTGTCCTTCCAGGTTGGCCCGCTCCCACGGTCCGGTGATCCAGAACGGGGCGGAACCCTCGAGGAACAAGTTCTTGGCGTTGTCGTAGTTGGTGGAATCGACCACACCGGCCGCCACCTGCTCGGCCAGGAACTCGACACCGGCGATGGCCGCCTCACTGTCGAGACCGACGTCGCTCGGGTCGTACCCGGTGGCGGGGTCGTAGGCGAAGATGTATCCGCCCAATGCCGACACGAATGGATAGTTGTGATAGGCATCGGCGGCGTCGCCACCGCCCGGGATGCCGACGCACGACGGCGTACCCGCCGCCTCACACAGTCCGCCCAGGTCCTCGAAGGCGGTCGGAGCCTCCGGGACGAGATCCGTGTTGTAGTACATGGCCACCGCCTCGAGCGCGTACGGCACGGCATAGAGCTGACCCTCGAAGTTGAAGGCGTTCAAGGCGACGTCGAAGAACTCCGACGACTTGTCGCCGAGCTCCAGAGCGGTGATCGTTCCGTCGGCGGCGAGCTCTCCGGTCCAGTCGTGGGCTCCGGCGAAGATGTCAGGGCCTTCTCCGGCGGGCCCTGCCACGCCGACCTGCTCGCGGATCGAGCCGAAGTCGACCGTCTGGACGACGATTTCGACGCCGGTGGCTTCGGTGAAGGCGGGAGCGATCGTCTCGACGACGGCCGTCCGCTGCTCGTCGGCCCAGATGAGCAGCTCGACGGGTTCGGCTTCGGTGGTCGTGGTGGTTTCGGCTGCCGTGGTCGTGGTGATCTCAGGCGCCGCAGTGGTCGTCGTCGACTCGGCAGCTTCCTCTCCATCACCGCAGGCAGCGACGATCATGGCGAACACTGCGAGCAGTGCCATCAATCGTGTGCGATTCACAGGGGTTCCTCCAGGGTGTCACATTCGGGCCATCCATGACAGACGGCCGGATGGGCGAACTCAAGCATCGTGGCCTCGGTTTTGCAAACCGTTCCTGCAAATTTTTCAAGCCACTTTTCAAGACTCTGTCGGGCCTACTAGGGTCCGGGCACGTGACCGCCCGACCGAAGTTGCAAGAAGTTTCCGATCGAACCGGCGTCAGCCTGGCCACGGTCAGCCGCGTCCTCAACGGCAAGGCGGGCGTCGCCGGCGCCACCCGGCAGCTCGTCCTCGACGCCGTCGCCGACCTCGGATACACCCCCCAGCCCGCCCATGTCACCAAGGCGCCCGTCGTCGGGATCATCACCCCCGAGCTCGACAACCCCATCTTCCCGACCATCGCTCAGACGATCGAGGCGCGACTCGCCCGCCGCGGGATCATGTCCATGGTCTGTCCCTCGACCTCCGAGACGATCAATGAGCAGGATTACCTCAACCGCCTCCTCGATTGGGAAGCCACCGGCGCCGTCGTCATCAACGGCCGCTATGCCGCACCCCGGTTGGGATTCGACCCGTACGTGGATCTCGAACGGCGCGGCATGAAGGTCGTACTCGTCAACGGCCTCACCGGCCAGAGCCCCGTTCCGGCGGTGGCGGTGGACATCAGAGCCGGTGCGATGGTTGCAACGAGACACCTCATCGGGCTCGGCCATCGGAGGATCGGCGTGCTCACCGGACCCGGACGGTACGCGTCCTCCGACGAGCTCATCAGCGGGTACGGCATCGCGATGGCGAAGGCGGAGCTCGACATGTCCGACGAATGGGTGTCGGAAACGCTCTACACGCTCGAGGGCGGGCGGGCGGGCGTCGCCGGCCTCCTCGAAGCGGGGGTGACCGGAATCGTCTGCGGCTCCGACATGATGGCGATCGGGGCGATCGCAGGTGTGCGGGCATGGGACATGTCGGTTCCCGGCGACGTCTCCGTCGTCGGCTTCGACGGCACCCAGATGGTGATGTTCACGGATCCACCCCTGACGACCCTCCGCCAGCCGATCGGCCGGATGGCGTCGACGGTCGCATCGCTGATCGACTCACCCGAGACGGCCGGCCGCCACGTCCACATGTTCAATCCGGATCTCATCATCGGGGGTTCGACAGGTCCTGTCCCCGTCTGATGCGGAGGCGATGGCTCGTCGCAACGGTCCTCTGGGCGGCGGCCTGTACTCCCGGCTCGATCGACACGACGACGAGCGCTCCGCCGACGACGAGCCGATCGTCCATCACCCTCCCGCTCGCCGTGGGGCCTGTGGCCGCCCCCGTCCGCCATCCTGCCGTAGCCCAGTCGATCTACTTCGTGATGCCCGATCGCTTCTCAAATGGCGACCCAGGGAATGACACCGGTGGGATCGAGGGCGGCCCGCTCGACCACGGCTTCCTCCCCGCGGACAAGGGATACTTCCAGGGAGGCGACCTCATCGGACTCGCCGATCGGCTCCCCTACCTGGCCGATCTCGGCATGACGGCCCTGTGGATCACGCCACCCTTCACCAATCGCCCGGTGCAGGGTCTCGGCGAGATCGGGAACTCCACCGCCGGCTACCACGGCTACTGGCAGATCGACTGGACACGCATCGACCCGCACCTGGGCAGCGAAGCCGACATGCAGCGTCTCATCGCGGAAGCAGCCGCCCTTGGGATCGACGTCTACTTCGACATCGTCATCAACCACACCGGCGACGTCATCACATACGAGGAAGGCGCATTCGCCTATCGATCCAAGAACGCGGCGCCGTACCTCGACGCCGACGGCGTTCCGTTCGACGACGCCGAATACGCCGGCGGCAGCGACTTCCCCGTGCTCGATCCGGCGGTCTCGTTCCCCTACACCCCGACCTTCCGGTCGCCCGAAGACGCAACGATCAAAGCTCCCGACTGGCTCGACGACCCGATCTACTTCCACAACCGGGGTGACTCGACCTTCGTCGACGAGAGCTCCTACTACGGCGACTTCTTCGGTCTCGACGACCTGTTCACCGAGCATCCCGTGGTCGTCGACAACCTCATCGCCCTCTACACAGAGATCATCGACCGGTACGACGTGGCCGGTTTCCGGATCGACACGGTGAAACACGTGAACGACGAACTCTGGGCGGAGTGGACCCCGGCGATCCTCTCGGCAGCGGACGGCGCCGGCCGATCCGACTTCCTCATGTTCGGTGAGGTCTTCAGCACCGATCCGATCTTCAACTCCCACTACACGACGAACCTGGGTCTTCCCTCCGTTCTCGACTTCGTCGTCAACGAGGGTCTCGAGCGGTACGTGGCGCAGGATCGGCCGGCCGACAGCCTCGCCCAGGCCTTCGATCAGGACGACTGGTTCACCGATCAGGACTCGAACGCCTCCATGCTCGTGAAGTTCTTCGGGAACCACGACATGGGTCGCATGGGCCGACTCGTCGCTGCGGCCAACCCCGGCGCACGTCCCGTCGTCCTCGAGGAGAAGATGCTCCTCGGATTCGATCTCCTCTTCCTCACCCGGGGCATCCCCGTCGTGTACTACGGCGACGAACAGGGTTTCGTGGGGATCGGCGGCGACCGATCCGCCCGGCAGACGATGTTCCCGGCGACCGCCACCGAATTCGTCGACCAGGCAACGTTCGGATCCGATGCGACGGTGGGTGACGACAACTTCGATCCCGCCCACCCCTTCTACCAACGGATCGCCCGCCTCAACGCGCTCCGGGCCGACCACCCCGCCCTCGTCACCGGGGCCCAGATCGTCCACGAGCCACAAGGCCCGATCTTCTCGTTCTCGAGGATCGATCGGGACGAGCGGGTCGAGTACCTGGTCGTGGCGAACAACGGACCGCTGGCCGTCCCGGCGATGGTGGCCGCCTTGTCCTCCGACACGACCTTCGAGGCCATCCACGGCACCGTCGGCTCAGTCGCTTCGGGGACTGACGGCGTGGTGACGGTGGACCTACCGGCCCGCGGACTTATCGTTCTGCGGGCGGATGTGCCCCTCGCCGTACCTGAGAGCGAGCCGGTCGTTCGGATCACCCGGCCCGCTCCGGACCAGGAGATCCCGACCCCGCGCTATCGGATCGAGGCAGTGGTGGATGACCGCCGGTACGCCGAGGTGACGTTCTCGATCTCGATCGACGGTGGTGCGCCCGTCGTGCTCGGGACCGACGACGCCCCACCGTATCGTCTCTACTGGAACAACCACGAGATCCCGACCGGAGCCACAGTCGAGATCACGGCCACGGTCGACGACGGCTCCGGCCGCCTCCGCTCGGACACGGTGACGGTGATGATGGCCGCCCGCCCCTGACCACGCTCGTCCACGCGTACCCAGGGTTATATCGGACGTATCCGTCCAATCCGGCCCGCAGAAACATCGGGCCCGCCATTCCGGTCCGCTTCCGCGGGCCGGAATGTACGAATACGTCCAAACAAACCCAGGGTACGAACGGTCACTCCATCCAACTGGCCATGCGGTCGAGGAGGTAGAGGCTGACGTCCTTCGCCCGGTCGAGGGGGCTGCACAGTTGCTCCCGGCCCATGATCATCGAAGCGAGCGAGACGTCCGTCGTCCCGACGAGCTGCAGCCGGCGCTCGGGAGCGTCCGTCACGGCGGCGAACGAGTCGATCGCCGAAACCTCTATCGGCACGTCCGTGCCGCCGATGCCGGCCAGGTCAGTGGCGAGCACGAGGAGGTCGGGCGGCTGCGACAGCGGGGGGATGCCCCAGTTGAAGAACAACTTCAGCTGCCAGTCGTCGTCCGGCTCGGCAAACTCGTCCTCCAGGCCATCCAGATGGTCGACGAATCCGAGCAACACTCGAGGGTCGACGTCGAGCGAGAGGTGGAGGTCGATGGGCCCGTTGCACGCCTCCTCGGGATGGACATCGATCTCCCAGGACTGCCGGAGCGAGTAGGTCTCGACGAAGTGCCGCTCGTCGTGGACGTGAAAACCGTGTTCGATTGCGTGTTCTTTGAGGTCGGCGACGAAGCCTGCGATGTCGATTGCCATGCGGACTTCAGCCTATCGGCTGTCCCGCCCTCCGTCGCAGGAGGTCAGAGCGGCCGTTCGTGTCCCGCCGCCTCGGTGGCGCCGTCACCGGCCAGCGCCCGCTCGAGGACCTCCAGGACCGTGCCCTCCAGAAGCCGCACCTTGTACGCCGCCTGGGGTGCGGGCCGGGCGCCCTCTCCGGCCGCGGAAGAGGCCGCCGCGAGGGAGACCTGTTCTGCCGCGGTCCCCTCGAGCGCCTCCTCCACGGCGAGCAGGCGCACCGGAACGGGGGCGACGCCACCCGCCGCAACCCTGGCAAGTTGGATCCGACCGTCCGCCACGACGAGACGGCACACTGCTTCCACCAGCGGCCATTCCGCCAGCGAACGGGCGGTGGCTCGCCAGTAGGCGCCCCGCTCGCCCTCGGTCGCCACCGGCAGGGCGATCGACGTGAGGACATCGCGGCCGAGCGCATGCTCTGCGGTGGGGTCGATCTCGTCGTAGAGATCCGCCACGCGCCGGTTGCCGCCGGGATGGGTGGCGGCGACTGCGTCGTAGAGGAGAAACGCCGCCGCCAGCGACGAGGGATGGGGGGCGACGCACGAGCTGGTGTCGAACACGTTTCCGAAATGATGGATGCCTGCCCGCGCCGGACAGCCTTCCCCTCCCGTCTTGAAGCAGTCGACATCGCCCGTGCGGAAGTACCAGCAGCGAGTCTGCTGGAGCAGGTTTCCGCCGACCGTGCCCACCGCTCTGGTGTGCGGGTTCGCCAGGGAGGCGGCGGTCTGTGCGATCGCCGGGTAGTCCCGCAATTCGTGTGCGAGCGAAGTCACCCGCGTCATGGCGCCGATCCGGGTGCCTTCGGCGGATCGATCGATTCCGGTCATCCCCGGCACCTGACGGAGGTCGATGGTAACCTCGTGCGCCAGGCCGGAACGCCGCCGCGCCTCGACGTCGGTTCCGCCGGCCCGGTATTCCCCGTCGTGGGTCAGCGCCTCCTCGAGGGTGCGGGGGAGGACCACGGTCATCCCAGCACCTCCACGACGTGTTCGGGCCGGATGGGAAGACGGGTGAAGCGGTGGCCGGCGGCCCGGGAGACGGCGTTGGCCACCGCGGCAGGCACTGCCGCCGTCGCCAACTCGGACAGGCCGGCGCTGCCGCTCGCCGAATGCTCAAAGCCCTCCTCGATGAACTCGACGGTCGTCTCCGGCATCTCGGCGATGCCAGGCAATCGGTACTGATCGAGATTGGTCGTGATGTTCAGGCCTGAGGCCGGATCGAGCAGCCGCTCTTCGTAGAGGGAATATCCGATCCCCTGGATGACGCCGCCGTGCACCTGACTCCGGGCCAGCTCCGGCACGTGGATCCTCCCGACGGCGAGGGCACTGTCGACCTGGAGCGGTCGGATCCGACCCAGGCGAGAGTCGACCTCCACCTCGACGATGTGGGCCGAGCGTGTGAGTCCTTGACCGAGCCGCAGTCCCTCGATGCTGAACGGTGTGAGGGGGCGGCGGCCGTCGGACGGTCGGCCGGTGCTCGCCGACATCGGCGCGAGCCTGCCCACGATCTCGGACCAGGGGATGAATTCCCCGGCGTGGGTGAGTCCTCCCGAGGTCGCCTCGGCCCCACCCAGACCGAGGGTGGAGCGTGCTCCATCCGTCAGCTGGTCGACGAGTGCGGCTGCCGCGGCAGCCGCCGCCGGCACGATCGACGTCGTCGTCCGGCTCCCGGCCGAGGCGGGTCCCCAGAACGGTCCCGACATGCCGACCTCGGCAGTGACGAACCCGGGGTCGACGCCGAAAACACCGGCCACGGACGCCGCCAGCGCGGTCCGCGTGCCATTGCCCATGTCCTGGCTGGCTGTCGTCACCACCAGGCCCGACGCCGACGACGCCACTTCCACCGCGGTGTGGGGATCGTAGAAGTAGACCCAGAAGCCGAAGGCCAGCCCAACGCCGCGCCGGAAGCGGCCGGAACCCGTCGGGGGACGCCG